>Ga0222714_10000897_pt1 | contig 33848 bp, 36 predicted proteins | sample C33_3DmetaG_FD_165048 | JGI IMG/M metagenome (GOLD analysis project Ga0222714, IMG submission 165048) | Estuarine water microbial communities from San Francisco Bay, California, United States - C33_3D | ecosystem: Environmental > Aquatic > Marine > Unclassified | place: USA: California... | reverse complement strand
TACATGTTTTATCTGAGCATGCGATTTCAATTTTTACCTTAGGTAAAAAGTCGATCACATATTCAGCGCCACGGTAAAGCTCAGTATGGCCTTTTTGACGTCCAAAGCCCTTGACCTCGGTGACAGTAATACCCTGTACACCGACCTCTGAGAGGGCTTCACGAACTTCATCAAGCTTAAATGGCTTGATGATTGCAGTTACAAATTTCATAGTTATTCCCCTGTTAAATTAAAATGATGCGCTTAAATAAGCTCCACCGACGGCATCGCCAACTTTTACCGTACCGAATGTCCAGCTTGAATCTGTCATATCAGTATCTGTATAGAAAGCACCAACTGAATATGTATCATTTAATGCATAATCAAGGTTTACCTTCCAATCTGTGTAATCAAGATCTGTTCCAGCTCCTGAGCCAAATGTTTGATGTCCTACATGTCCTGATAAAGTAGCTTGTCCAAAAGGAATATCCACAGTTAGATCTGAATATGTTTCACCGTCCATATCAGCAAAACCCCAAGCCTCATCTGAAACAACCATATAGTTAGTTAAAGATACAGAGAAAAGATCATGAGAATAACTCAAACCCAAATAGACCTCTGTTGCATCAGCATCAGCAATATTTGCTCTTTGGTCGCCTGGATACCAGAATTGAAGAACACCAATATCATATCCAAAACCTGTATCGCCAAAACTGCCAGCAAAACCTCCGTATACGTCAATCTCAATGCTGTTTTCGACCATGGCGCTAGAAGAACCAACCGTAGTCCATTCAACGTTGGATGCCCAAGTTCCAATGTAGAAACCACTGGAGTGCTCAACATCAAAACCACCTTGTAAAGCAGGGTTGTTCTGTGTTTGTGTATAACCCCTAAAGATATAATCACTGTAAAGACCAACATTACTGCTTACACTGAAACCTGATTCTTCTGCCGGAGCAGCTTCCTCTGCATAAATCGCCGTCAAAGGTACCATCAAGGCACCGATCACTGCGGCTTTTAAAGTGTTAATTTTCATTTTTACTTCCTTCCTTTAAAAAATTAAATACAACAAATAATTACAAGCAATTTGCGTGCCAAAAAATTATTGGGGAATAACTATTTTTTCCGCATGCTCAGATAAAACATCAAAAAAGCTGTTAAAATCAATGTTTTACGAATCACATACTATGATAAAAAAAGAAAGATTAGAAGAAATTTCTGACAAAATTCGTGAATTAATTAAAAATTCACCAATTGAGGACATGGAAGAGAACATAAATGCACTATTAAAGAGCATGTTCACCAAAATGGACCTGATTACCCGCGAAGAATTTGATGTTCAAACTGAAGTTCTCAAGAAAACTCGTTTGAAACTTGAAATGTTAGAAAAGAAACTCGACCAACTTGAAACTAAGAAGAAATAATAAACTCTACTTATTAAGCCGTTTTCGTTAAAATCCCTATATCAATGAATGCAAACCATTATTTTGAAGTTGAAAAAAAACTCCGCCATATTATGTCTAAGCGCATTATGGTGATGGACGGTGCCATGGGCACGATGATCCAGCAGTATAAGTTGGATGAAGAGGCTTACAGGGGAGGCACACAAGGTGAATTCAAATCATTTCAAGCACCAGAAGGTGAGCGAGAACTTTTTTTAAAAGGAAACAACGAGTTATTAAGCTTATCGCAACCTCAAATCATCCAAACCATTCATGAGCAATATCTTGAGGCAGGTGCAGATATTATTGAAACCAATACCTTTGGAGCCAATAGCATTGCTCAAGATGATTATTTTATGCCCCACCTTGTGGGCCGCATGAACCAAGAAGCGGTCAGGCTTGCAAAAGAGGCTGCAAAAAAATACAGCACGGATGATAAACCCCGATTTGTGGCAGGTGCCATTGGCCCTACGCCTAAAACAGCCTCTATTTCTCCTGACGTCAATGATCCAGGTGCAAGAAATATCAGCTTTGATGATTTGGTCAAAAGTTATGCTGAGCAAGTTACTATTTTTATTGAGTCAGGTGTTGACCTATTACTTGTTGAAACAGTTTTTGATACGCTCAATTGTAAGGCTGCGCTTTTTGCTATTGAAAATATTTTTAATCAATTAAACATAAGAATTCCACTGATGGTCTCGGGCACGATCACGGATGCATCAGGTCGAATTTTGTCTGGCCAAACCGTTTCAGCTTTTTGGAATTCGATTCGACATGCCAAACCATTAACAGTAGGACTTAATTGTGCATTAGGTGCTGCTCTTATGCGACCCTACGCTGATGAACTGTCTCAGTTAGCCGATACCCATATATGTATTTATCCTAACGCGGGCCTCCCCAATCCAATGTCGGAGACCGGGTTTGACGAAAAACCTAATGACACATCAAGCCTCTTAAAAGAATTTGCACAAAGCGGTTTTGTAAATATTGCCGGAGGTTGTTGTGGCACCACACCTGAACATATTCGAGCTATAGCTCAAGAGATTGAAGGAATTAAACCTAGAGAAATTCCCTCACATGATCGATATATGCGCTTATCAGGGCTTGAGGCTTTGGGCATCAAAGAGAATAGTTTGTTTGTCAATGTAGGTGAGCGAACCAATGTCACAGGATCAAAAGCCTTTGCAAGGTTAATCTTGAATGAGCAATACGAAGAGGCCGTTGCTGTTGCAAGGCAGCAGGTTGAGAATGGCGCAGAAATCATTGATGTCAATATGGATGAGGGTATGCTCGATGCTGAAAAAGCCATGACCCATTTCTTAAATTTAATTGCATCCGAGCCTGACATCGCTCGTATTCCCATCATGGTGGACTCCTCCAAGTGGTCAGTGATTGAGGCTGGACTTAAATGCGTCCAAGGCAAAGCTATTGTAAATTCAGTGTCACTCAAAGAGGGTGAAGAAGTATTTCTTCATCAAGCCCAACTTTGCAGACAATATGGTGCAGCCATTATTGTGATGGCTTTTGATGAGACAGGACAGGCAGATACCTATGAGCGCAAGATTGAAATATGTGCAAGGGCCTACAATTTACTTACTAAAACTTTAGATTTTCCGCCCGAGGACATTATTTTTGACCCCAATATATTTGCCATTGCTACCGGTATTGAGGAACACAATAATTATGCAGTTGATTTTATTAATGCCACCCGGTGGATTAAAGAAAACCTGCCCTATGCCAAAGTCTCAGGGGGTGTTTCAAATGTCAGTTTTAGCTTTAGGGGTAATGAGCCAGCGCGTGAGGCGATACATACCGTCTTTTTATACCATGCAATTAGAGCAGGCTTATCGATGGGTATTGTTAATGCAGGCATGATCGGGGTCTATGATGATTTGGATCCCAAGGTTCGTGAAATTGTCGAGGATGTTGTATTAAATAGAAAACCTAATGCCACTGAAAAATTAATCGAGATTGCAGGAAGCCTGAAGGGTGAGAAAAAAGAGGGTGAGAAAAATAATTGGCGAGGTGATGAAAAAAATAAAGTCAGTGTTGAAAAAAGAATTGAATTTTCTTTAGTTCATGGCATTACAGATTACATCGTAGAAGATACCGAAGAGGCTCGACAGGCCATTATGGCTAGTGAAGATGGACGGCCTATCCAGGTGATCGAGGGACCCTTAATGGATGGTATGAATGTCGTAGGCGATCTATTTGCTCAGGGCAAAATGTTTTTACCTCAAGTGGTGAAATCCGCCCGGGTTATGAAACAAGCCGTAGCTCACTTAGTCCCCTTCATTGAAAAAGAAAAAGAGGACGAAGAAAAACGAACAGGAATTAAAGCTAAGCCCAAAGGCAAGATGCTGATCGCGACCGTTAAGGGCGATGTGCATGATATTGGAAAAAATATCGTCTCAGTGGTGCTTCAATGTAATAACTTTGAGGTGGTTAATATGGGGGTTATGGTGCCCTGTGCCGAGATTCTTGCCAAAGCGAAGGAGGAAAACGTTGATATTATCGGCCTCTCTGGCCTAATTACGCCTTCACTCGAAGAGATGGCTTATGTGGCATCTGAGATGCAAAGGGATCCTTTTTTTAGTGCAGTGAAAATGCCTCTCTTAATTGGCGGAGCGACAACTTCAAGAGCCCATACCGCGGTCAAGATTGCTCCAAAATATGACGGACCAGTCGTTTATGTGCCCGATGCGTCTCGTTCAGTTTCTGTTATGCAATCGCTTATGACGCCGGAGCAAAGAAAAAAATACATTGCTGATCTTGATCAAGATTATGAAAAAATTCGTCTTCAGCATAGTAAGAAAAAGGGTGCAACATATTTAACCTTAGCTGAGGCAAGGAACAACAAACTTCATTTGGATTTTAATCCTGTTAAGCCTAAGTTCATTGGCCGTAGGGTTTTTAAAAATATAGATCTTGCTATTTTAGTGCCTTACATAGATTGGACTCCCTTTTTTCAAACATGGGATCTCGCAGGAAGCTACCCTAAAATTTTAGAGGATCAGGTTGTTGGAAAAAGTGCTAAACAGGTATTTGGCGAGGCACTAAAAATGCTGGATAAATTAGTTAAAGAGAAGAAAATCAGAGCTAACGGCGTTGTTGGTTTTTTTCCTGCCAATTCAACTAATGACGATGATATAGAGGTTTACGAAGATGACACAAGATCGAAAACATTATTTACCTATTATGGTTTAAGGCAACAGACCCTAAAGCCAACCATCAATGGCGAGCAAAAGCCAAATTTATGCCTTGCCGATTATATTGCGCCTAAGGAGAGTGATGCTAATGATTACATCGGCATGTTCGCTGTGACTGCAGGTGAGGGTGGTGAATACTATGAGTCATTGTTTGAAAAAAATCATGATGATTATGGATCAATCATGTTTAAGGCCCTGACTGACCGACTTGCTGAGGCTTTTGCAGAGTATATGCATGAACGTGTGAGGACAGATTTATGGGGTTATGCATCCAATGAAAAACTTAATAAAGATGAATTAATTAAAGAAGTCTATGAAGGAATTAGGCCTGCGCCTGGTTATCCTGCTTGCCCTGGCCATAGCATTAAGAAGGAAATTTTTAAGGCTTTAAATACTCATGAAATTGGTATGTCTTTAACAGATAATTTTGCAATGAATCCGGCCTCATCAGTGAGCGGTTTTTATTTTGCTCATCCGAAAGCTAAATATTTTAGTGTCGATAAAATTGATGATGATCAGTTAAAAGATCTTGCCATTAGAAGTTCAGAATCTATTGAATTATTAAGAGCACAACTTGCACCTAATATAAAATAATTATGCATATTCATATTTTAGGTATTTGTGGTACGTTTATGGGCGGCATTGCAGCCATTGCAAAATCAAACGGCCATCGTGTCACAGGCTGTGATCATAATGTTTACCCACCGATGTCAACGCAGTTAGAAAATCAAGGCATAGAAATTATCGAGGGTTTTGATCCTGATCAGATTAATTTAAATCCTGATATTTTTATCATAGGTAATGTTGTCTCACGCGGTAACCCTCTAATGGAATTGATACTTGATAAAAATTTACCCTACCAATCTGGGCCTCAATGGCTTTATGAGAATATATTAAAAGATAAATGGGTTTTAGCTATCGCAGGCACGCATGGTAAAACTACCACCACATCCATGCTGTCTTGGATTTTAGATTACTGTAACTATGACCCTGGATTTTTGATTGGAGGTGTAGCTAATAACTTTAATCTGTCAGCAAGATCAAGCACATCAGATTTTTTTGTTATTGAAGCAGATGAATACGACACAGCTTTTTTTGATAAGCGGTCAAAATTTATTCATTATCACCCAAGAACATTAATTTTAAATAATCTTGAGTTTGATCATGCAGATATTTTTCCATCCATACAGGAGATTGAAAATCAATTTCATCATTTAGTAAGAACAGTTCCATCGATGGGAAAAATTTTGATTAATAAGGAGAGCAATCATTTGTCAAACGTAATATCTAGAGGCATATGGTCAGAGCAAGAATTTTTTGGTGATCAGGATGGATGGTTTTATGAAAAAAAAATAAATGAGATTTCGGTTTTTAAGAATAAGAAGTTTTTGGGGAATCTTAAAGTAGAATTTTTTGGTCATCATAATTTTATGAATGCCCTAGCTGCAATAGCCGCAGCTGAACACGTAGGCATTAAACCAAAAGATGCAATTGAGGCACTCTCAAGATTCAAAGGTGTAAAAAAACGCATGGAAAAATTAATTGAAATTAATGGGGTTAAAATTTTTGATGATTTTGCACATCATCCCACCGCTATTGAGGCCACCATTAATGCAGTCAAAGACACCATCTCAAAAGGCAGAGTAATTATTGCTTTTGAGCCAAGATCGAATACGATGAAGCTAGGATCCATGAAAGATCAACTATCCAATTCTTTTAAAAATGCGGATCACATTTTTTGCTATGCCAGCAGGGAATTAAATTGGGATGCAAAAAAAGTTTTTAAACATAATCCTACAACATCTGTATACAATGACATTGATACTATGCTGATTGAATTAAAAAAAGCATTAAGAAAGGATGATTATTTAATCTTTATGAGTAATGGTGGTTTTTTAGGAGCACAAAAAAAATTAATTGATTCTCTACAGTCATAACATATCCATGAAACATTCATCCAATCAAAATTTCTTTTTGATTGCACTAGCGCTCTCAATCCTTCTCCATTTATTTTTTTTAAATAATTTAAAGTTTAATTTATTATCAGACGATCTTTTTGAGCAAAAATCTGATTTACAGATGACTATAATGAATATTTTATCTGACAATAAAAGCAAAGATATTGTCGAAGATATTAAAGAAGAGGAATTTATCCCCGATCCTGTTCCTATCAAAGAACTTATTAGCAAAAAAGTTGAAAAAGTTATTGAGCCTAAAGTGATTCCGAAGGTTGTTGAAAAAAAAATAGAGGAAGATTTTAAAATTCAAGAACAAAATGTTTCTCAAGCTAATAATGATAAAGAAGCAACGACTGAAACCGATATTTCAGAAAAAATAAGTAAAGATGAGCCAAAAAAAATTAACCTTGATACTAGTCAACTTCTCTCACAAATAAATTCACTTGATTTAAGTTCTAAAAAAGATAATCCAAGCGGCGTTAGAGTCAGACAGATTTCATCTAGAACAAAAGATTATGAATACCGATCTTATTTTGAGGCATGGCGACAAAAGGTTGAGCGTATTGGAGCGCTGAATTATCCAAAAGAGGCGAAATTGGGAAATTTTGGTTCATTAAGACTGACTGTTTCGATAAATCAAGATGGAGACATTAATGACATTGTTGTTGAAAAAAGCTCTGGCTCGAAAGCATTGGATGAAGCTGCTATAAGAATCGTTAGACTTGGTGAGCCCTATGCATCTTTTTCAGATCGAATGCGACATGAGGTTGATATTCTTAATATCACAAGAACTTGGAAGTTTACTGAGTCAAATCAATTATTATCGAATTAGATGAATTATTACGAACATCATATTTTCTTTTGTTTAAATATCCGAGAGGATGGAGAGCAATGTTGCACTCAAATGGGTTCTGAAAAATTATTTAATTATATGAAAACTAAAATCAAATTTTTAGATATACGCGGCAAAGGGATGGTTAGGGTTAATCGAGGCGGCTGCTTTGATCGTTGTAGCGAGGGCCCACTATTAGTTATTTATCCTCAAGGAATTTGGTATCGATTCATTGATGAAAAAGATATTGATGAAATTATCGAAAGCCATATTCTTGAAGGCAAACCCGTTGAGAGACTTTTAGTCTAGGTATGACTTACATTTATTTATAAAGCTTTCTTCTTCATTTGTATTAAATTCTTTTAAAGGCGCTCTTAATGCCTCACCCCAAATTGAATTTGGAAAATGACTGTCGTTCCTATATCTTGGGATAATATGCCAATGAAGATGTGGGGTCATGTTACCAAGAGATGCAATATTTATTTTATCTGGATTTAATAGATCTCTAAGTACCTTTTCAGTTTGAACAATTTTTTTTATTAAATCGATTTGAGTTTGATCCTCCAAGTCTGAGAGCTCTTTGATATGTTCAATGGTTTCAAGCCGACAATAACCTGGAAATTTTTGATCATTAATCAGTACCAGCCTAAATAAATTATTTTCCCAAATAATGGGGTAATTTATTTTTTTACATAAAGGGCAATTGGCCAAGGCTAATTAACTTGTAGCATTCGATCCAGAGAAAGTCGTGCTAGATCAGCTTCTTTTTTGGGAACTTCAATAATATTAACGGGTTTATCGTTAAGGATATTTTCAAGCGTCCAGGCAAGGTGCTGCGGATCAATTCTAGCCATGGTTGAACACTCACAAACAATGTGAGACATAAATTTTACTAATTTGCCCTCAGCTTTCATTTCATCAGCTAGTCGATTCACGAGATTAAGCTCAGTACCAACCAGCCATTGTGTATTAGGTTTAGCTTCCTTAATTGTGTTTAGGATATATTCAGTTGACCCAACAAAATCTGAGTTTTCACATACCTCGAAGGGCGATTCAGGATGAGAAATAACCTTACCATCGGGGTATTTATCTCTAAAAATTTTTATATGTTCAGGCCTAAACATTTGATGGACTGCACAGTGGCCCTTCCAAAGAAGAACTTTGGCTTTGCTAATCGTTTTTTCATCAAGACCACCTAAGGGCAAATCTGGGTCCCAAATAGGCATTTCATCAAGAGAGATACCTGCCTGGTAACCTGTCCATCGACCTAAATGTTGATCGGGAAAAAAAAGAACCTTTTCTTTTTGCTGAAGGGCCCAATTTAATATTTTAGGCGCATTGGTTGATGTACAGACGATACCCCCATGTTCACCACAAAACGCTTTGAGATCTGCTGCCGAATTAATATAGGTAATGGGTGTAATGGTTTGATTGAAATCAAGAACTTTAGATAATTCTCGATAGGTTCTTTCAACCTTAGCTAAATTAGCCATATCTGCCATAGAACATCCTGCGGATAAATCCGGTAAAACCGTAATTTGGTCTGGACGCGATAAGATATTAGCTACTTCGGCCATAAAATGGACGCCAAGAAAAACGATGTATTTAGCTTCGAGCTGATCGACGTATTTAGCTAATTTTAGTGAGTCTCCGGTGAGATCTGCATGCCGATAGACTGTTTCATTTTGATAATGATGACCTAAAATAATTATTTTATTACCCAAAGCTTTTTTGGCTCTAAGGATTCGTTCTTGGCATTCCTCGTTTTTGAGGTCTTCAAAAGCATCAAACTTAATGGCTACGGTATTCATAAAAGTATTTTAACAACCTATGTTTCGAAATATACAGAACTTTTCTATTGCAAGACGATTTGTCCAAGAAAAAACTATTTTTTTTGCCTTGCTAGCTTCAGCCCAAACATGGTCTGTATGTTCTCTGGGCTCTAATTTTATATTGATATCACTTGGTACTTCAAGTCCAAAGATGTGTTCAGTATTATGCGTGATACCTGGAGCATAGCGATCCCTCCAATGACTGTATATTTCATATTCATTATTCATTTTCCAATCTTGTATATGAAAAATTTTTGTATTAATGCCTGTCTCCTCCTCAACTTCTCTTTTAGCAGCCTCATAGGGCGATTCATTTTCCTCAATACTACCTGTGACAGATTGCCAAAAATTTTCCCTATCTTTTCTTTTTAATAACAGACATTCATTTTTTTCATTGAAAATCACAACAAGAATTGAAATCGGTATTTTGTATTTTTTTACGTTCAAAATTCTGGAAGTTTAAAAATGACATTTTCCCGAATGCCTTTGAGTTCATTTATTTGAGCTGGATAAGTTTTAGAAATTTTTGTAATAATTTGGTCTATTAGAATTTCTGGTGCAGAAGCACCTGCAGAAATACCGATATTTTTTTTATCCCTTAATAATTCAAAATCGATTTCATCAGGGTTATCGATCAGAAATGAATCAACATTATTTTGCTTAGCTATTTCAACTAAACGATTTGAGTTGGAACTATTTTTTGAGCCAACAATGATAATGAGATCATGATCTTGAATCATAAGTTTTATCGCATCTTGACGATTTTGCGTTGCATAGCAAATATCTGATCCATTGGGACCTTTAATATGAGGAAATTTTCTTTTTAGAGCATCTATAATTTCTTGAGTATCATCTACTGATAAGGTTGTCTGACTGACATAGCTAATCTTTTCATCTTTATTAATATTTAATTGATCTATATCTTTTACAGTTTCAATGAGGTGAATACTGGCTTTGGGTGAGTTCTTTTCAATTTGGCCCATAGTTCCCTCAACCTCGGGATGACCTTGATGTCCAATCATAATGATGTGATAGTTCTCATCGTACATTTTGTTAACCTCATTATGTACTTTTGTAACCAATGGACATGTGGCATCAATGGGAATTAAATTAAATTTTTTAGATTTCTCTCTAATTTTTTTAGATACACCATGCGCGCTATAAATGACATGGCTGCCTTCAGGAATTTCTTCAATCTCTTCTACAAAGATCGCACCCTTTTTTTTCAAATCATCAATCACATATTTGTTATGAACTACTTCATGCCTCACGTAAATAGGGGCACCAAATTTTTCTAGAGCTTTTTCAACAATCATGATTGCTCGATCAACGCCAGCACAAAAACCCCTAGGGTTAGCTAGATTGATATTTATTATATTAGTTTTCATGAAATTATTTTTGTGGGATCAACTTTTCATTGGCGATCAGTTGATCAAATGTTTCACGTGACTTGATTTCGTAAAAGTGTTCATCATCTACAATAACCTCACACGCTCTGGGACGTGAATTATAGTTTGAGCTCATACTCATGCCATAGGCTCCAGCATCAAGAACAGCTAGCATATCTCCTGTTTGAATAGATAATTTTCTATGTTTACCTAAGAAATCCCCTGTCTCACAAACGGGACCTACCACATCATAAGTGTCTTCATTTATATTATTATTTGGCGATAAATTAATAATTTCGTGATAGGCATCATAAAGAGAGGGTCGCATAAGATCATTCATCGCGGCATCCACAATAGCAAAATTTTTAGTTTCACCACTCTTGAGATATTCAATTTTAGTAACTAGGATACCTGCTTTTCCAACGATGACCCTTCCAGGTTCAAAGATAATTTGAATTTGGCGATTACCTAAAACTGCCTTAATAGCTTTTGCGTAATCACTAAAACTAGGTGGATTATCATCCATATAATCAATCCCAATACCACCGCCAATATCAATGTGCTCTAATTCAATACCTAATGAGTTTAATTGGTCATAGATATGAATGAGTTTTTTTAACGAATCAGTAAAAGGGGCTATTTCTATGATTTGCGAGCCAATATGGCAATCAATTCCCTTTATTTGAATATGTGATAATTCTTTTGCTTGCCTGTATAACTCAATGGCTTCATTTTCAGCAACTCCAAATTTATTATCTTTCAATCCAGTGGATATATAAGGGTGCGTTTTAGCATCTACATTTGGATTTACTCTAATAGATATAGGTGCTTTTTTATCTAATTTTTGAGCAATGGATTGAATTTTTAATAGCTCTTGTTGTGATTCAATATTAAAACTTAAAATCCCTTTCTCAATAGCAAGCTGAATTTCATCATGGGACTTTCCAATCCCAGAAAAAACTACTTTTTTTGGATCGCCCTTAGCCGCAATCACCCTTTTTAGTTCGCCCCCTGAGACGATATCGAAACCCAGACCTTGTTCAGCCATAAGATTTAAGATAGCGATATTAGAATTGGCTTTTACTGCAAAACAGATTAGGGAATTTAATCCATCGAGAGATGAAGAAAAGTCTGAGATTTGGCTTAGGATCTGTTTTTTTGAATAAATGTATAAAGGTGTTTTATATTTTGCAACGACATCTAGAAGCTTGGTATTCTCGATGTAAAAATCATCACTTTTTTTATGAATAATTGATGAGCTCATTTTATATTAAGCAACCTTATTTTCTTGAGGAGTAAAATTATCTTCAAGCTTGCTGTCTTGAGGATATTTTTCCTCAGGTATGTATAAGGGTCCTTTGGTGCCACATCCTGAGATAAAGATTATGGCTGACAAACAAATATAAATTAAATTTTTCATAACGCCATTTTACATGATAAAAACTTTACTTTTTTTGCTTTAAAAGCAAAAAAGTTATAAAGCCATTTATAACTCCAAAGATCAGGGCTGATAATAAAAAGAAGGGTAATAAGGTATAAATACCATCATCAGGCACAATCCAAAGTCTTACTAATATGAATTGACCCATGATATGTGCGAATGAAGCCCAAAGGCTTAAACTAATAACTCCAAAAAATTTTCCATAAAAATTTTTAAGAAGAAATAAAATAAGTAGGCTTGAAATTCCACCTAAAAAGCTTAAAAAAAAGGTGGGTGATAGAAAACTACCAAGCAAAATACTGCTAATAAAAATTCGAATGATGGAGACCCAAAAAGCAGTATAAAAACCAAATGAAATCAGGGCGTACAGGGTTATGATATTTGCAATACCTGGCTTAACCCCTGGAATAGGGGATGGGAAAAAAAATTCAATCATCGATAAAATAATGGCGACTGCTGCAAGCTTAGCTATTCGATGATCATCTTGTGAAGGTTTAATAATTTGTTGAGTCATAAGGTTTATTTTTACCAATAATGCTAATCCTTATCTCATTGGGAATGCATACAATCGTTTCATTTATTTTATTAATCCAGCCATGATGAATACAATACTTTTTGTTGCATGGAGATTCTTTAATTCTTGCTTTTTTGTTGTGAATAATTATTTCAGTTAAACCCAAGGGCCCACTAAATTTTTTTTGAATATCATGTTCCAAATTAAAAATAGTAGACTCATTATTCGTTTCAATTTCTAAAAATTCGCCTGTAGGTAAATTAATTAGTTTAATAAAAAGAAGCGTGACTAAAGCCATGAAAAAAAGAATCGTTAATACATCACCAAGCTTGACCGAATTAATAAATTTTGACATTTTTTTCTTTATCACCTAGCCATTCAATATGTTTATTCATTTCTTGGCTGATCATTATTTCTCCATTTTCTAAAATAATTAAAAAATAATTGATTTGAAGTTGATTGGCCAGTTTTACTTTGTCTTCTTTAGGAGATAAATAAATAGGTTTTGATAAAACGTCTGATAGGACCTCAGAATTTTCTTTGGGTGGAATAATAATCGTAGCGGATTGGGTATGATCTACAGGGTAACCCGTAAAAGGATTAATTAAATGAGAGTACCTTTTATTGTTTGAGATAAAGTAGCGTTGATAGTCACCTGAAGTCCCAATAGACCAACCAGGCTTTAATTCAATACTTGCAAATGCTATATTTTCTCGAGGATGTTGAATGCCGACCTTCCAAAATTGCTTCCCTTTTTTACCCATAGCAAGAATATTTCCACCAATATTGATAAGTGCGTTGGAAATTTGATTAGCTTCCAATATTTTTTTTGCCCTTTTAAGGGCATAGCCCTTCGCATAACCACCCAGATCAATTTGTATGTTGGGGTTTTCACTTCTTAACATACTGTTTTCAATGATAACTTGGTTCATTTTGGGTGGATTCTTGATTAGATCTAAGATATCTGCCCCGTTTGGAATTTTTTGCCCAGGTACATCAGAATGGAAGCCCCATAGCTGAACTAATTTTCCAATAGCTGGATTAAACCAACCCTTGGTTGATTTATATAATTGAACATTATCTTGAATGATTTGAATTAATTCAGGATCATCAATGTCATGCCAGCGATTTTGTTTGATTGATTCATTTATATTACTGATTGCACTTGTTTTCCAGGGATGCAAATAAGTATGCAGGTGATGAAAATCATTAAAGATTAAATTGCTAACATGGTCAGCATTTTGTTTAGTTTCGCCATAAATCTTTATGTCGACAATGGTTCCAAATATATAATCTTTATTTTGAGTTATTTGGTTGTCAGAACAGCCCATTAAGAAAAGAAGAAAAATAAGAACAACATTATTAAGATAATTCATTAATAATGATTTCCTCAATATTCATATTTGCTTGGCTTGCAATTTCTACCAGCCCAGTGGGGCTGGTCACATTAATCTCCGTCAGGTAATTCCCAATAACATCAATACCTACAAAATTAAGATTATTTTCTAGTAAGAATGATTTAATGGTTTTTATGATTTCTAGATCTCTCTTTGTTAGTTTTTTTAGGATTCCTTTGCCACCTTTAGCAAGATTGGCTCTCACCTCATTCTTTTGAGGAACCCTTAACAATGCGTATGGCAGGGGATTACCATTTAGCACAATGATTCTTTTATCACCTTGCTTGATTTCTTTAATAAATTTTTGGACCATGATTTGTCTTAAACCATTATTGGTCATTAATTCAAGTATCACATTGATATTTGGATCATTGGGTTTTAATAAAAAAATGCCATTACCTGCCATGTCATGAATGGGTTTTAAGATCACTTTTTTATATTTTTTTATAAAATTTTTAATATCACTGGTCGAATTAGATACCAATGTCGGTGTAATAAGTTTTCTGAAATTGAGTATGGACAGCTTTTCATTAAAATTTCTAATGGCAGAGGGTGAGTTGATTAATTCTGAATGCTTATGCTGCTCCAAAAGGTATGAAAGATTAAGGTAGTTGGCATCAAAAGGGGGATCTACTCTGATAAAAATTTTTTTAAAAAAGTTAAGTGATTTTTTTTCACATTCATCGTACATAACCTTATCTGTTATTTTTTTGATTTTAAAAACTTCAGCAGAAAGATTACCTGTCTCCTTTAGGGAAATACCTCCAGGGGTAGCAAAATACACATTTAGTTTTTTCTTTAAAAAAGTTTTCATTAAAAAAAGGGAAGTATCTTTTTTTATTTTTAATTGTTCGATTGGGTCGATGATAAAAAGGTAGTTCATGATGCATCCTTAATTTCACGTGCAGCAGCAATCAAAGCTAATCGAGCTACAACACCGTAAGCATAAAATCGATTAGCCTCATCATCACACGGCCTTCCTTGATCAGGCATAAGGCATGATGTTTCAAAAGGTTGGGGAATAAAGTGCATACCAGGCGAATTGAGGTTTTCATCTTTTTCTTTGTTGGTGTGAACCCTATAAAAACCACCAATCACAAAGTGATCTATCATGTAAACAACTGGTTCAGTCACTGCACCATTAATGCTTTCTTCTGTGTGAATACCTTCTTGGATAATGATTTCAGAAACCTCATTTCCTTCTTTGATGACAGACATTTTATTTCTTTTTTTTCGATTAAGACTTCTTACATCGTCTGGATGCTTAGCGATCATAATACCCATGCCATAGGTACCTGCATCGGCTTTAATGACAACATAAGGATCATGTTTAATATGATATTGATTATATTTTTGCTGAATCTTTTTAAGAAGTTCTTCAACTTTATTAGCAAGATCCTCTTCACCCTCACGCTCATGAAAATTAATATTTTTTTGATGATTAAAGAGAGGATTTATCAGCCATGGGTCACAATGGGCAAAGTCACAAAATTCTTCAACGACTTGATCATAAAACTTGAAGTGATTTGATTTTCTTCTTGTTTTCCAGCCGGCAACTATAGGGGGGATAATCGTCTGTTTTGTATTTTTTAAAATCTCTGGAGCACCTAATGATAAATCATTATTTAGTAAGATGGCGCATGGCCTAAAAGAGGTGCCGTCCGGATTTCTAATTAAAAGAGTTTCATCTTGATTAATCAGTGGCTCAATATCTATCGATTTATTATCACTAATTGCTAAGGTCGTGAGTTCCTTAATATCTGGATTGATGGATCCAAAGCGAACTTCAAGCCCAGCTTTCTCAAGAATTAATCGTAAATGAAATAGGTTATCTAAATAAAATAAATTACGTGTGTGGTTTTCAGGCACGATAATAATTTTTTTTGCCTCAGGACAGACTTTTTCTATGGCAACGGTTGCAGCTTGGATGTTGAGTGGAATAAAGGTTGGGCAAAGGTTATTGAACCCACCTGGGAAAAGATTGGTATCCACTGGAGCAAGCTTAAAGCCAGAATTTCTAAGATCGACGGATGCATAAAAGGGTGCATCAAAATGAGACCATTGTGAGCGAAACCATTGCTCTACATCACACCCATGGTTGACAATAAAATTTTCTAACTTAAATAGCTCTGGAGTAAGCGGGTTATTTAAATTTGGGATCACAAACTTTCTCCAAGTGCTTGTTTGTCTGCATGATAACTACTTCTTACCATGGGCGCACTGGCTACTGATTGAAAGCCCATTTTAAGTGCATCTTGTCTTAATGATTCAAATTCATCTGGATTTAAATACCTCTCGACAGGCAAATGATGAATGGTAGGCTGGAGGTATTGCCCCATAGTCACCATATCAACTTGGTGTTTTTTTAGGTCCTCTAACACTTCAATAATTTCCTCATAGCTCTCACCCAAGCCGAGCATTAGTCCTGACTTGGTTGGAATCTCGGGAAATTTATCTTTAAAATCTTTCAATAAATTTAAGGAGTGTTGGTAGTCAGATCCTGGCCTTACTTTTTTGTAGAGTCTTGGAATCGTCTCAAGGTTGTGGTTAAAGACATCGGGTGGCTGAGTTATTAAGATATCAATGGCCTTGTTCATTCGACCCCTGAAGTCAGGCACTAGAATTTCAATCTTAATACTTGGATTTTGTTCACGAATCATTTTTATGCAATCGGCAAAATGCTGAGCACCCCCATCCCTTAAATCATCACGATCAACACTGGTCATCACGACATATTTAAGACCTAGTTTTGAAATTGCTTCGGCTAGATGTTTTGGTTCATTTTCATCGACAGACTCAGGTCTGCCATGGGCAACATCGCAAAAGGGACATCTTCTGGTACAAATGTCACCTAAAATCATGAAGGTTGCAATGCCATGACTAAAACATTCGCCAATGTTTGGACAGCTTGCCTCCTCGCAAACACTATTGAGATTATTTTTTTGGATGAGCTGCTTTAGTTTTTTATATTCTTCAGCAACTGGGAGCTGCATCTTGATCCAGCTTGGCTTTTCAATTTTAGGCTTGGGAACGATTTTAATCGGTATTCTCGATGTCTTATCATAGCCCGTTTGTTTTTTTTGTAATTCTATTTTTTTCATATTGCTCTTAATGATGAAGTTAAAGCTTCGAGTATTTTTTTAGCTGAGTCATCAAGATTATACTCTCTATTAAAATCTGCTAATTGAGCCATTTCTAAATTTTTATAACCACAAGGATCAATCAATTTAAAGGGACTCAGATCCATATCAATATTAAAACTTAACCCATGATAGATAAAATTATTTTTGAGCCTTAAACCAACTGAGGCTATTTTTTTTTCTTCAACATAAACCCCTGGCGCATCTTTCTTGGCATAACTTTTTATACCTAATGTTTTAAGGAAATAAATAACAGATGCTTCTAGAGCGGTGACTAGATTTCTGATACTTAAATTTTTATTTTTGTAATTAATTAAGAGGTAAATAATAAGCTGTCCGGGCCCATGGTAGGTAATCTTCCCTCCGCGGTCGACAAAGACACATGGAATCTTTGAATGTTTAGGTAGTTTTAGATCTTTTTTATTAAGACCAATGGTATAAACTGGATGATGTTCAGTGACCCAAATTTCATCATGATCTGGGTTGGATAAAATAAAATCTTTCATACCCAGCCATGTAGTTTCGTAGTCTGTTAGACCTAGGTGTTTAATGATGGGATCACTCATTTAAATAACAAATTGTGTTTGAGGGTGACCTGAGAGATCAATGTAGATTTTATCGAGCTGCTCTTTGGTTTCAACGAAAACATTGCATGTGAGGCTGATGTATTTTCCATTGCTACTGCCCCTCATTTCAATTTTAGTCGCATCAAAACTTTCAACATGTTGATTAATAATGGTGATAACAATACTTGAGAACTCGTCTGACATTTTTCCAATCACTTTAATGGGAAAGTAGCAGGGAAATTCAATTAATTCGTTTTCATTGTCCGCCATAGTTTAATTAATGATGATGCTATTTAAATTAAGCTGAATATCGATGATTGATTTTACCTCTTCAGCTTGTGAAAGATCATCAAACGGACCTAGCCAAACATGAAAATTATTATTTTTATTCACGATAGTAATTTCTTCAACGAGATTTAGTTTAAGTAGCTCAATCTTGCTTTGAAGGTTTTTTGCATTGTCATTTAATGAGAACACCCCGGCTTGTAGCATGATGTTTTGCATTTCTTGACTAAATTTTGGGTTGATGACTTCTATTTCAACCAGCTCACTTCCTTTTTCGATGATATCTAATTTATGGGCTGCTGCATAAGAAAGATCAATGATACGCTCACGAAGAAAAGGCCCACGATCATTCACTCTGATGATGACGGATCGCTTATTTTTTAGGTTGGTCACTTTGACATAGCAAGGTAAAGGTAAGGTTTTATGAGCACCTGTCATTTTATACATATCATAAATTTCACCTATAGATGTTTTGTTGCCATGGTATTTTTTGCCATACCATGATGCATACCCTTTTTCTTTAAAAGGCTTTAACTCTCTCATTGGGTAATATGTTTCACCTAAGGCTTCGTAAGGCCGGCTTGCTCTTTCATATAAGGGCTCATCTTTAGGAACAGCATCGGGAATTTCATCCAAATTTTTAGGTACGTTCTTTTGTGGCCCATCATCGAGATAGTAGGCTCCTTTATTATCCTCTAAAGGTTCATTAGTTTTTTCATCAATGATGATGCTTTGACAACCTGATAAAAGAATGATGAAAATAAAAAATAGATACTTAAACATTAATTAGCAATCAGCGTTTTATTTATATATAAATTCATAATGATACCTATGCTGATGAGGGATACAACCATGGATGTCCCACCATAACTAAAGAAAGGTAGAGGAACTCCCACAATTGGAAGAAGTCCTGAAATCATTCCTAAGTTGATGATTAGGCCCAGAAAAATTGAGACAATTAAACCTAAGCTTAGAAGCCGGCTAAACGTATCTTGCATCCTTGAAATCATAAAATTACATCTTAAAAGAAAGAGGAAATAAATACTTAAAATAGCTATGACACCGATGAAGCCAAACTCCTCAGAGAACACTGCAAAAATAAAGTCAGTGGATGCCTCTGGTAAAAATTCTAAAAAAGTTTGTTGAGCATTGTTCCAACCTTTGCCGATAAGCCCACCAGATCCAAGCGCAATCATCGACTGAATGGTTTGATAACCTGATCCTAATGCATCACTGAAAGGATCAAACATCGTGAGGATTCGAGATTGTTGATAACTTTCTAGGCTATTCCAAATAAACGGTGATGATAGCAACAATATGATCACACCCCATCCAATGAGCTTAATAGATAGCCCTGCACAGAAGATAATACTCAAAGCAATAAAGCTGATCATGAGCGCAGTCCCTAAGTCAGGCTGGATTAAGATCAGCATAAAAGGAATTAAAATGATTAAAATCGCTACTATATGAGTTTTCCATGAAATTTTTGACTCATTGATGTGGTAGAGCCATGCTAGAGCTAGGGGTAAAGTCACCTTCAATAATTCTGAGGGTTGGAATTTCATCAACCCTAAATTCAACCACCTTTGCGAGCCATTCACCTCATAGCCAAAAAACTGAACGAGTACTAATAGAAATAAACTTAACAAATAGATAAGCGGGGCTAATGAAAATATTTTTTTTGGGTCAGATAAAATAATCAATAACATGCTACTCACTCCAACAAATATATTGATAAGTTGAGCCATGATGATTGATTGAGCTAATTTTTCTGAGCTTGCTACAGTAAACAGTCCGACAATGATGATAAGACACAAAAGGCCTATGAGGAGCTGATCAATTTTTTTTAGTTTGATAATTAAATTGGTTATGTCCAATTAAAATTCCTCAAAATAATGATCAAAAAAAGTTTTGGCAATTGGCCCGGCAGCAGAACTGCCATGTCCACCATTTTCAACAATCACTGCAACGGCTACTTTGGGTTTTTCAGCTGGTGCATAGGCAATAAATAGCGCATGATCTTTTAAATGTTCAGGGAGGGTGTCCTCATCGTATTCCTCTCCTTGAGCCAAGCCAAATACTTGAGCGGTTCCGGTTTTGGCTGCTATTTTATATTTTGACTTTTTTCCAATAAAGGCGGCTGTCCCTCCATCTTGGGTGACATCTTCCATACCTTGATAAATAGTTTTAAGCGATGCTGGGTTAATAGCAGGTGGCTTTTGATCAATGTCAGTGAGCTCTTTTTTTGTTGAGTAAAGAAGTAAATGAGGTTTTTTATTAAGCTTTGGGTTTGCTAAAAGTGCGGTTGCATAGGCAAGCTGTATGGGAGTCACTTGTGTAAAACCTTGACCAATGGCTGTGATAGCGGTTTCTCCTCCGTACCATGGCTTCTTATATGTTTTTTGTTTCCATTTAGGTGTTGCCAATAATCCTTTTTTTTCTCCAGCTAGATCTAGGCCTGTTTGCTCGCCAAAATAAAATTGACTCAACGTACGATTCATTTTTGTCATACCTAATTCAAGCCCTAGTCCATAAAAAAAGGTATCACAGGATACGGCAATTGCTTTAATAATGTCGACGTGTCCGTGCCCACCTTTTTTCCAATCCCTAAATATTTTTTTAGCACCCGGCATTTGAAAAAAACCTGGATCTTCTATTGCAAAGGGCGGTCTTCTCAGGTTATTTTCAATACCTGATAGTGCAATAAAGGGTTTGAGGGTCGATCCTGGTGGATAAAGTCCTGCTATTACTCGATTGAGAAGAGGTTTTGTAGAATTATTATTTAATTGATCCCAAGCGTCAAAGTTAATGCCATTGATAAATAAATTTGGGTCATAGGAGGGTTGACTGACATAGCTTAAGATTTCTCCGTTATTGACATCAATCGCAACAAATGCACCTTTTTTGTTTTCAAATTTCTTAACAATTTTTTCTTGCAATCTGATATCAATCGTTAATGAAATGTTATCCCCATTAATGGGAGGAATTTCCTCAATAATTCTGAAAATATCATTTTGAGCATTTACCTCGACTCGCTGATAACCCGGACGTCCATGAATAATATCCTCATAAAAATATTCGATACCCGTTTTGCCGATATGATTTACCCCATTGTATTTAGATTCTAAATTTTTATTTTTGATATCTTGAATATCTTTAGAATTAATACGATTGATATAACCTACAGCATGACTTGATAGTTCACCAAAGGGGTAGAACCTTTCTTGTCTTTGTAGGATAGAAATATCAGGGAATTGAAATTGGTGTGCTACAAAATGTGCAGTCTCTTCTGCACTTAGGTCTATTTTTATCGGGAGAGATGTTGCATAAATATTATTTTTAACTAGTTTTTTATAGTTGCTGATATCGGTGTCCGTGATATGAATAATCTTTGCTAAGCGATTTTTTACCTCATCTAAATTTAAATTGTCTTCAGGATTGATTTCAAGGTTATATATGAGCCTATTTTCAGCTAGTACTTGTTTATTTCGATCATAGATAATGCCTCTTAATGAGGCTATTGGAATGGTTCTTAAACTATTAGAGATCGATTTAGTTTTGTAAAAATCATATTGAATAACTTGCAAATAAAAAAAACGAAGAACAATGATACCCATCAAAACGATGATGATACTCATCATAAAATTCAAGCGCTGATTGAAGGTGTATCTGATTTGAAATTTTTGCATAAATTGTTATTTATCTTTTTATATACCTTAGAACATAAAATGAAATAATCCCAAGCGCTATGGTTAGAAAATTGTTAATTAAATAAGCAAGAAAATTAAAGTTAAAATCACCATGATAAAAAAATATGACATATGAAAAATTAAATCCAACTTGAATTAAACATAGAAGTAGAATTAATTGTTGCTGGTTCGAGTTGATGCTCATGATTCTATGGGCCAAATAATGACATCCATATATAACTACAAATATAAGAGCGTAACTTCCAAGTAGGTTAAAGACGAGAATATCGGCTATTAATCCTAAAAGAAAAACTTTTATTAAATCTAATCGATATAAATTAATAGTGAGAATAACCGCAATAAAACTTACAAAGTATTCAGGCGAAGTGTCATTAATCCCAAAAAACTCAAAGTTAAGATGTGCACAAAAAAGAGTGATTAGCAAAAATAAAATTAAGTTGAGAAGTTCTCGTCTTAGCTCTGCAATTGATTTTTTCATTCTGCGATGATGCTCACGTGAGAGAGTTGTTCAGGAGTTGAGAAGGGACGAATAATGATTCGATTGTATTGAGAATCACCGATGGGTTCGATTTTCTCTACCTTTCCAATTTTGATGCCTCGAGGATAAAGATGATCTAAACCGGAGGTTAAGATTTGATCACCAATATTGATCTTTCCAGAGATTGGGTAGCGTTTAATTTCAAGAAAGGGTGAATTATTTCCACTTAAAATGAAGTTTTCTTTTGTTTTATCGGTGACAGCACTGACTTGAAACTTATTCGATGTAGCTGGCATCATCATACTTTTTGTTTCATATAATTCTACAATCTGCCCAATGAGCCCGAGATTATTTAAAACGGCACTGCCTAACTTGACATGGTCAGAGGCTCCTTTGTTAATTGTTATGATGACTTTATTGTTGATTTTTTTTGGGTGAATAATCTCTGCGGTAATGATCTGATTTTTTTTTAGTTCTTGTATTTTGAGAGACTGTCTGAGATTTGTATTTTCTTCTTTAATAAAATTAAGCTTTTGAAGTTCAAAATCTAATTGCATTATTTTTTTATTGAGAGCTTCATTTTCATGGAGCAGCTGTTCTTGAGACTTAAAATAGTTAGCAATATGATTTTTTAAATCTAAGGGGGCATTGATAGTTACATAAAGGGGTGACTTTAATAGTTCAACATGATATTTAATTTGGCTACCTAGGTTATATTTTTTGTCGAGCCCCATGAGAGCAAGACTTAAGATAACAAAAAAAATAAAAGATAAAAATGTAAAAGATTGGGGGTTAAATAAATTAAGTTGATTTTTTCTTTGTTGAGCCATGCATATTAATCACTAGCAAATGCATTCTTAAATTCAACTAAAGAGTCGAGTGTTTTGCCACAACCTTCCACAACACACAGCAAAGGATTTTCAGCTTGAATGACTGGGATGCCGGTTTCTTCCATAAGTAGACGATCTAAATTATTTAACATGGCCCCTCCGCCTGTTAAAACCATTCCTGTTTCAGAAATATCTGCACCTAGTTCAGGGGGCGTTTCCTCCAAAGCGTTTTTGACGGCACTGACAATCGTTTGTAAAGGTTCACTAATGGATTCTAAAATTTCATTACTTGAAATGGTAATTTTTCGGGGGAGGCCCTCAGCCAAATTTCTTCCAGTCACTTCCATGTCTTTAATCTCGGTCATTGGAAAAGCGCTGCCAATGGTTTTTTTAATTTTTTCAGCAGTAGGCTCAGAAATAAGTGTGCCGTAATTACGTCGCATGTAATCAATGATAGCTTGATCGATTTTATCACCACCTACACGCGCAGAACTTGCATAGACTATACCGCCAAGTGATATGACGCCAACTTCAGTGGTTCCTCCGCCCACATCAATTACCATCGAGCCGGTTGGTTCATTAACAGGAAGACCTGCCCCAATTGCGGCTGCCATAGGCTCTTCGATTAAAAAAACTTGTTTTGCTCCCGCACGTTCAGCTGATTCTCGAATAGCTCTTCTTTCTACCTGAGTGGCTCCATAGGGTACGCAGATCACAATTCTTGGATTTGGGGTAAACCAGCTAATGTTATGTACTTTTCTAATAAAGTACTTAATCATTTCCTCGGTGATATTAAAATCAGCAATCACGCCATCTTTCATAGGGCGAATCGCGGTAATGTTTTGTGGTGATCGACCGAGCATGGTTTTTGCTTCAGAACCTACAGCTAAAAGTGATTTTTTAGTGTAAGGACCATTGGGCCCCTCTTCATGACGAATTGCGACTACGGAAGGTTCGTTAAGAACAATACCTTTGCCTTTAACATAGATAAGCGTATTGGCCGTTCCTAAATCAATGGCAATATCATTATCAATAAATTTATCAAAGAAATTTTTCAGCATGAATTTAAAATTTGTAAATATCGATGTCTTTTAAACCTATGTATAATAACCGATTATTTAAAATTTATTAAACAAATCTAAACAATATTATGAGTTTGAATCAGGCCGATTTAAAAAAAATTGCTCATCTTGCGAGGATAAATGTCTCTGAAGAAGAGACCAAAGTTTTAGAAGAAAAACTTCAGGGTATTATGAGCCTTATCGATCAAATGCAAAATGTTGATACCGATAATGTTGAGCCCATGTCGCATGCTATAGAGGTGTCACAACCATTACGTGAAGATATCATTAAAGAGACAGATATTAGAAAAGATAGTCTGCCTTTAGCCTCTGAAGTTCAAGATTCATTATTCGTAGTGCCCCAAGTCATAGAATAAAATGATTAATAACTCTATTAATGAGCTCCATCATGGATTGCTTAAAAAAGATTTTTCAAGTGTTGAGCTTGCTGAATATTTTTTATCAAGAATAAAAAAACTTAACCCGAGTATTAATGCTTTTATCACTGTTGATGAAGAAAAAAGTCTTGGACAAGCTAAGTTAGCCGATGAAAAAATTTCAAAAGGTGATTTAAATCCTCTGACAGGGATTCCTATTGCGCAAAAAGATATTTTTTGTGCCAAGGGTTGGAAAACAACGTGTGGATCCCTCATGCTTGATAATTTTATCTCTCCCTATGATGCTTATGTGATTGAAGCCTTTAATAAGGCGGGTTCAGTCAATTTAGGTAAGACCAACATGGATGAGTTTGCCATGGGATCATCTAATGAAACCTCATATTATGGCCCTGTGAAAAATCCTTGGAATTTGGATTATGTTCCTGGAGGAAGTTCTGGTGGGAGTGCTGCGGCGGTGGCTTCTCGAATGGCACCAATAGCTACTGGCACCGATACCGGCGGCTCGATTCGTCAACCTGCATCGTTATGTGGGCTTACGGGTTTAAAACCTACCTATGGCCTTGTATCTCGATTTGGTATGATCGCTTTTGCTTCGAGTTTAGATCAAGCAGGACCGATGGCATTAACGGCGGAAGATTGTGCACATATGCTCAATGTGATGGCAGGTTATGACGAGCGTGATTCAACTTGCATTAATAGGCCGAAGGAAGATTATTTAGCTAACCTTGATCATTCAATTCAAGGCTTAAAAATAGGTATACCCAAAGAATTTTTTGATGAGGGCTTGGATGCTAATGTTCAAAAATTAGTTGAGGAAGCCTTGAATGAATATAAAAAATTAGGTGCCGAGTTAGTTGACATTTCTTTACCCAATACCTCGCTCGCGATACCGGTTTATTATGTAATTGCACCTGCTGAGGCTTCAAGTAATTTATCTCGATACGATGGCGTTCGTTATGGTTATCGAGCCAAAGAATACAAAGATTTGATGGATATGTATTTTAAAACTCGAGAACAAGGATTTGGTGAAGAAGTTAAACGAAGGATATTGATAGGTACTTATGTTTTGAGTGCTGGCTACTATGATGCCTATTATTTAAAGGCACAAAAAATAAGAAAATTAATTTCAAATGATTTTAAAGAAGCTTTTACCAAGTGTGATGTCATCATGGGGCCTGCAGCACCCTCGGTTGCATTTAAATCAGGTGATAAAAAAGAAGATCCTTTGGCTATGTATCTGCAGGATATTTATACCATCTCTACTAACCTCGCCGGTCTCCCAGGGATGAGTTTACCAGTCGGTCAAACACAAGGCTTACCTGTAGGCCTTCAAATTATAGGTAATTATTTTAAAGAATCACAAATGTTAAATATGGCTCATGCGTATCAACAAAAAACTCAGTGGCACAAAATGATGCCTGAGGGAGTTTAAAGATGGATTGGGATATTGTCATTGGTATCGAAACCCACGTTCAGTTAAAGACCCAGTCTAAGCAATTTTCAGCTGCTTCGATTGCCTATGGCGCTGAACCAAATTCACAAGCCTGTCTCGTGAGTTTGGCCTATCCCGGCGTCTTACCCGTCCTTAATAAAGAGGCAGTGAAGTGTGCTATTCGATTTGGTTTAGCGACTGATGCCGCAATCGCAATTCGATCCGTCTTTGCTAGGAAAAATTATTTTTATCCTGATTTACCAAAGGGCTATCAGATCAGTCAATATGAACTACCCATCGTGAATCATGGAAAGTTAACCATTAAGGTTGGTGATGAAGATAAAGTTGTTCGTATTTTAAGAGCTCATTTGGAGGAGGATGCGGGTAAATCTGTTCATGGTGTGAGTCAGGGCAAATCAGGCATTGATTTAAATCGTGCAGGCACCCCTTTACTTGAGATTGTGACGGAACCTGATATGAGTTCAGCAGATGAGGCGGTAGCCTATGCTAAAAAATTGCATGAGTTGGTTCAATGGATTGGTATTTGTGATGGCAATATGCAAGAGGGAAGTTTTAGGTGTGATGTTAATGTTTCTGTGAAGAAAAAAGGTACTGATAAGTTAGGTACACGGCGCGAAATAAAAAATTTGAATTCATTCAAGTTTATTAAACAAGCCATTGATTATGAGGTTAATTGGCAAATTGAAACCTTAGAGGATGGTGGAACGATTGAACAATCGACCATTTTATTTAATCCTGATACGGGTGAGACAAGGGCTATGAGAACCAAAGAAGAGGCAAATGACTATCGTTATTTTCCTGATCCTGATTTACTGCCACTGGATGTAAATGATGACATGATTAATGAAATCAAATCGACCATGACAGAATTACCGGCCGAGGTGAGTCAGAATTTACAAAAAAATTTAGGTTTATCAGAGTATGATGCCAATGAAATTACTGCTGATCGTGCAGTGACTGATTTTTTCATGCAAGTAGTTGAAAAAGGTGCAAGTGCAAAAATCACGGCCAATTGGATTTTAGGTAATCTCTACTCGCGTTTAAATGAAAGTAATGTAGAGATTCAAAATTGTCCAATTTCAATAGATGCCTTGGCTAATTTAATTAAAAGAATTGATGACTCAACTATTTCAAATAATGCTGCTAAGAAAGTTTTTGATCGTATGTGGCAAGACAACCAATTGACGGTGGATGCAATTATTGATGATTTAGGTTTAAAACAGATTAGTGATTCAGGAGAAATTGAGTCTTTAGTTCAACAGGTTGTTGATTCGAATGCTTCGATGGTTGAAGAATTTAAATCAGGAAAAGATAAAGCATTTAATGCTTTAGTGGGCCAGGTGATGAAATTATCCAAAGGCAAAGCCAATCCGTCACAGGTAAGCGATATTTTAAGAAAGAAAATTAGCTAGCCCCATATTGATTTTGATAGCTTTTAAGATCATCTAAAATAGCTTTGAAATCTTGATCATCTTTAACATAATCAATAACCTCATTAAGACTAATGATTGAAATGACAGGGATCTTATATTTTTCCTGAATTTCTTGAAGCGCTGATTTTTCATGATCGCCTTTCTCTTGTCGGTCAATGGCAACCACAATCCCAGATGGAACACCCCCGTGTTTTTTTATAATATCGATTGACTCTTTGATGGATGTTCCCGCTGAAATAACATCATCAACAATAAGTACCTTGCCGTGAATGGGGCACCCAATGATTTGACCACCTTCGCCATGATCTTTTTCCTCTTTACGATTAAAACTATAGGGGGCTGGATTTGTCTCATCACTTAATGAAATAGCTATAGCGGCAACGAGCGGGATACCTTTGTATGCTGGGCCATAGAGCATATCAAATTCAAGCTTAGATTCTTTGATTTTAGCAGCATAAAACTCACCTAACTGGTCTAGACTTTCACCATCATTAAAATTTCCTAAATTAAAGAAATAGGGACTGATTCTTCCGGCCTTAGTTTTAAATTGACCAAATTTTAGAACACCTTTTTTGATGGCAAGCTGGATAAATAATGAAGATTTTTTTGTCATAGTATAAAGTTTAATCTATGAAGATTATAACGCTAAATTTAAATGGAATTCGTGCAGCATCAAGAAAAGGTTTTTTTGAGTGGCTTCAAAAAGAGCAGCCTGATTATGTTTGTTTGCAAGAGCTCAAAGCACATGAAGTTGATTTGACTGACAGAATGATGAACCCTAAAAGTTATTTTGGCTATTTTTCTTTTGCCCAAAAAAAAGGTTATAGCGGCGTGGGTATTTATTCTAAAACGAAACCTGAAAAAGTCATCAGCAACTCGGGCATAAAGCTATTAGATGATGAGGGGCGCTTTATTCAGGTTTCAACTAAGACATTGGATTTAATATCGCTTTACTTGCCCTCAGGTTCGAGTGGTGATGAAAGGCAAAAGTATAAATTTAAAGTTATGGAACATTTTTATAAATTTTTAAGTGCCAAAATTAAGACAGAAAAAGGTGTATTGATATGTGGGGATTTTAATATTGCACACCATGAGATTGATTTAAAAAATTATAAAGGTAATCGAAAAAATTCTGGATTTTTACCTGAAGAGAGGGAGTGGATGACGAATATTTTATCAAAGTTAGGGTGGGTTGATGTCTACCGATCTCTTTATCCTGAAAGAGGTGATGAGGGCTATACTTGGTGGAGTAATAGAGGACAAGCATGGGCCAAGAATGTAGGTTGGCGGATTGATTACCATTTAGCCAATCTTAAGTTTTATGAAAAAGCTACATCGGGCAATGTATTTAAAGCAGAGAGATTTAGTGACCATGCCCCTTTAATCATTGATTACTCTGATTGATGCCAAGGGGCAATCTTGAAAAGTAACAAAATGCCTGGAATAGCCAACAAAGCACAAAAAATAAAGAAATCTTGCCATCCAAAAAAATCAACAAGATAACCCGTTGAGGCATTTGTGATTGTTCTAGGGACTGAAGCTAAGCTTGTAAAAAGCGCAAATTGGGTAGCTGTGTATTTTGGATTTGTTGTTTTTGCGATGAAGGCAACAAATGCAGTTGTGCCTAATCCGCCTGCAAAAAATTCCAAACTAACTGTGATTGCAAGCACTAAATTGTTATAACCCACATGGGCGAGCCATGCAAAACTTATGGTGGCCAACATTTGTAAAACTCCAAAGATCCATAATGCTTTATTAATACCGAGTTTAATCATCCATATGCCACCAAGTAAACCGCCGAGAATACCAGGCCATAAGCCTGCATTCTTAGCAATGAGGCCGATTTCAGTCATAGAGAAACCCAGATCTAGATAAAAGGGTGTCGATAAAGCAGTTGCCATACTGTCACCAATTTTGTACAAGAAGATGAAAAGTAAAATGAGCAGTGCATTTTTTAAGCCTTTTCTATTTTTAAATTCCTTGAAAGGTTCAATGATGGCCTCTTTAAGTGTTTTAGGCTTTGAGGTTGTTAAATCCGGCTCTTTAATTAGGATAGTCATGACGATTCCCGGGAGCATAAATAAACCTGTAACTAAAAATACATACTCCCAAGCAAAAATATCAGCAAGAATAAGAGATAAGGAGCCTGGAACTAGGCTTGCAATTTTATATGCATTTACATGAATAGCATTACCAAGACCTAATTCATGGTCTAACAAAAGCTCTCGACGGTAAGCATCAATTACTACATCTTGGCTGGCACTAAAAAAAGCGATCACAGTTGAAATAGCAGCAATGACTGTAATTTGGTTTGTGGGATTAATTAATCCTGTCAGCGAAATTGAAATCAGTAAAAGTATTTGAAAAATAATCAACCAACCCCTTCGCCTTCCCATTGAAAAAGTAAATCGGTCAAAAAGGGGAGCCCAAATAAATTTCCAGGTAAAAGGAAATTGAATTAAGGCAAATAAACCAATCGTTTTAAGATCTAAACCACTTGATCTAAGCCATGCAGGCAAGAGGCTAATTAAAATAAATAGTGGTAACCCTGATGTAAAGCCTGTAAAGATACATATAAGAGATTTTTTATTGAAGATTTGATTAAGACTTAACCGACGGCTTCCCATTATTTTTTGATGAGCCTATATAAGGCAAGTGCACCAAATAAATTAGGCAAAACACTTATAGGTTTATTGTTCGTGAGTACTAAACGATCAAGGACCTTCATCTTATGCTTGTGACAAAATTGATCAAAATCACTCAATGTGCATAAATGAATATTAGGGGTGTTATACCATTGATAAGGAAGTTCATCTGAGATAGGCATATGACCAAGCATGATTTGCAAACGATCTTTCCAATAACCAAAATTTGGGAAGGTAATAATCACTTCATTACCTACTCTTAACATCTCTTGCATAATTTCTTCAATATTGTGCATGGCTTGAAGCGTTTTAGACAAAATTACTATATCAAACGAATTATTTTCAAAACCGGATAGGCCAGCCTCTAAGTCCATTTGAATAACATCAATATTATTTTTTAACGAAAGAAGCCAATTTTTTTCATCTTTTTCAATTCCAAATCCTTGGATATTATTATTGGTTTTGAGGAAATTAAGTAATGCTCCATCACCACAACCCAGATCAAGCACCTTGGTATTTTGACCTATCCATTCGGATATAATTTGAAAGTCAGCTCTTTTGGATTGATTAATTTTCATAGTGATTTATAAATTTTTTTAAAATAATTTTCTAAAATCGAATGATAGTGAGCGTCATTCATTAGGAAAGCATCATGACCACTTGATGCATGAATTTCAGCGTAACTTGTTTTAATTTTATTGTCTAAAAGTGCTTTTACAATTTCTTTTGATCGATCAGGAGAGAAGCGCCAATCACTTGTAAAAGAAATTACTAAAAATTCGGCACGTATTTTTTTGAAAATATTGCTTAAATTTTTAATATTACTTTGAGCAGGATCAAAGTAATCTAATGCCTTAGTCATCCTAATGTAGGTGTTAGCATCAAACTCATTAGCAAACTTATCTGCCTGATAGTTAAGGTAAGATTCAATTTCAAATTCAGTATCAAATTTATATTTAACGCTCTTATTTTTAATCTTGCGGCCAAATTTTGTTCCCATTACATCATCAGAAAGGTAGGTAATATGGCCTAGCATTCTGGCTAATCTCAGCCCTCTTTTTGGGATTTGATTTTTGATGTAATAGTCTCCTTTATTAAAGTCTGGATCCGTTAGGATGGATTGCCTCGCGACTTCATTAAAAGCAATATTTTGCGCAGTTAAATTTGCAGCCGCCGCAATCACAATTGCGTGCTTAATACATTCAGGATATTGTATGGACCATTGAATAGCTTGCATGCCACCAAGGCTGCCGCCAAGTACTCCAGCTAGCTTAGTAATCCCTAGAGAATTAATTAAAGCTTTTTGGGAGTTAACCCAATCGGGCACTGTTACAACTGGAAATTTTGACCCCCATATTTTTTTTGTCTTAGGGTTCAATGTTTTGGGCCCTGAACTTCCATGGCTGCCACCAAGATTATTAACACCAATAACAAAAAATTTATTAGTATCTAGGGGCTTACCCGGGCCAATCAGATTATCCCACCAGCCTGGATATTTATCTTTTGTAGAATATTTACCTGCAAGATGATGATTTCCTGACAGGGCATGACAAACAAGGATGGCATTATTTTTTTTTCGATTGAGGGCCCCATAGGTCTCATAGACCAGTTCATAACTTTCTAGAGTTTTTCCACAATCTAATTTGAGGGGCTCAGAGTTGATAAAGGTCTTGGGTTTTACAATTCCAACTGAATTACTTTTACTCATGATCAAATTATACTATCCGCATCATAATTTTTTTTAATTATTATAAGCAGCAGATGTGCATCGAAGCTTTCCATTGATGTCTTGATGCGAAAAAATATTATCGTATTGCTCTCTTAAGAAAAATTTCTGAATTTGATTAGCCTGATCGAAACCATGTTCGATAATGATTTGACCCTCTTTTTTTAAATATTTTTTTGATTGATTAATAATGACTGCAATGTCATCCAAACCTTTCTTTTTAGAAACTAACGCCTTTTTGGGTTCATAAATGATGGAAGGATTGGTAAGATGAATATCATTCGCATCAATGTAGGGGGGGTTACTTATAATTAAATCAAAGTCTTTTTGAATGATATTTTGAAACCAATTACTTTGAATTGATTTTATATTTTTAATATTAAATCTTTGAAGGTTTTGGCTAACAACCTTTAAAGCATCCGGGCAGATATCACTGATGGTTATATCAGGCTCAATCATTTCAAGCGCTAGCGTAATACCAATAACGCCAGATCCCGTTCCCAAATCTAAAATTTTTAAACCTTTTTGATTTTTATAACTATTAAGAACGATATCAATAATAAGTTCTGTATCAGGCCTAGGAATTAAAGTGTGTTTATTGACATAAAATGATCGGCCATAAAATGACCATTCCCCAAAGATATGTGCTAAGGGCTCATGTTGAATTCGCCTCTTCAGAATGCCATATATTTTTCTAACTTGATTATTAGGGATTTTTTTATCTTGATTAAGCAGAATTTCTTTCAGTGAAATGCTTAATGTATTTTCAATTATCAGATTTCTTTCAATTTGAATTTCACGATCTGTCAGATCAATTTTTTTTAGGGAATTTGATATTTTTTTTTGTATATCCCCGATTGTAATTCCATTCATTTTAATCAAGTTCAGAGAGTAAACTTGCCTGATGTTCTGTTGTTAATGCCTCTATTAATTCATTGAGATCTCCATCCATAATAAAATCAATCTTATAAAGAGTAAGGTTGATCCTATGGTCAGTGATGCGACCTTGAGGGAAGTTATATGTGCGTATACGCTCGCTTCGGTCACCACTGCCAATTAAACTCTTTCTCTCCGAAGCGATTTTTGATTGCTGCTCTTGAATTTGACTGTCTTTAATTCGGGCAGCCAAAATACTCATAGCTTGAGCTTTATTTCGATGTTGGGATCGATCATCTTGACACTCAACCACTATACCCGTTGGAAGGTGTGTAATTCTTACAGCAGAGTCTGTTTTATTAATATGTTGCCCACCTGCGCCTGAAGCTCTATAGGTGTCTATTCTTAAGTCGGCCTGATTAATGTCAATATCGCTGATTTCATCAGCCTCAGGAAGAACAGCAACTGTGACAGCTGAGGTATGAATTCTTCCTTGGGTTTCAGTTTCTGGGACTCGCTGAACCCGATGACCACCAGATTCAAATTTTAATTTTGAGTAGGCGCCGTGACCTATGACTTTTGCAATGATTTCTTTAAATCCTCCAACCCCTGACTCGTTCGATGATATAACTTCAATTTTCCAATTCATCCTTTCCGCAAATCGGTTGTACATCCTAAAAATATCACCTGCAAATAATGCGGACTCATCTCCTCCAGTTCCCGCTCTGATCTCAAGAAAAATATTTTTTTCATCATTCAGATCTTTTGGAAGTAAAAGTTTTTGTAACTCTTCTTCTAATTCAATTATTTTTTCTTTACCAGAATCAATCTCATCTTGTGCAAAGGCTTTCATTTCAGGGTCAGATAACATTTCTTTGGCATCTGCTAGATCTTGAGATTGTTTTTTAAATTCTTTATAAACATCGACAATGGGCGTGATATCAGAATGTTCTTTAGAAATTTTCTTGTAGCGTTCCATGTCATTTGTTGCATTTTCTTTACTCAATTCATCATTGATCTCATAGAGTCTTTCGACTAACAAATCCAATTTACTTTTCATTGATGTTTTCATTTTTAGTCTTTTAAATTAAATATTTTTTTTAATAATTTTATGGCTTCCACATCATTTTTGCTGGCATGCTCATTCAGAGCTTTTGTGGGGAAATGCATTAATTTTTTAGTCAATCCTTTGGTTAATTTTTCAAGAACATCATCAATGGGAATACCATTATGCAGTTTTCTTTTTGCCTTTTTA
>Ga0222714_10000894_pt1 | contig 33907 bp, 49 predicted proteins | sample C33_3DmetaG_FD_165048 | JGI IMG/M metagenome (GOLD analysis project Ga0222714, IMG submission 165048) | Estuarine water microbial communities from San Francisco Bay, California, United States - C33_3D | ecosystem: Environmental > Aquatic > Marine > Unclassified | place: USA: California... | reverse complement strand
CCGCGATCGCGAGGAAAATCCCGTATTTATTAGGTACTGCAAAAATCCTAGATTAACTAGAGAACACAAGCACCTCATGAAACAATTAGACCGCCGAGAAATATACGGGGTTTTTACTAGGCCTTTTGATCCAGAGATCCAGGGCGTTGACGCTTATGAAATAAAAATGAACTACTAAATAAAAAAACCATGCAAACAAATTACACTATCCCAAAAAACTTATTATCTAAAGGAACTAGCAACACAAAGACGGCTAAAAATAGCCTAAAGACTTATATTCTGTACTTGGCCCCTTATAACCAAAATAGCAAAGGCATTAACATTTGCCCAAAGGCGTCTAAAGGTTGCGCGGCTGCTTGCTTGTTCACCGCGGGCCGTGGCAAATTTAATAACGTTAAAAACGCTAGAATAAACCGAACCGAATACTATCTACAGGACAAAGAAAGATTTTGTTTACAATTGGCGGGCGAATTAATTAAGATTAATAAGACGGCCCAAAAAACAGGTGAACAAGTTGCGATCCGTTTAAACGGTACCTCGGATCTAGACTTTATCTACTTGCTAAAAAAGTACGCGCAATTGGATCCCTTTAGCCTAGAACAGTTGATATATTATGATTATACAAAGATCCTAGGCAAAGTTAAAAAGTACATTAACGAAACTAGATATATCTTAACCTTTTCTAGGGCTGAGGATAACCACCAGGACGCCCTAACGGCTCTGGAACTAGGCGCCAATGTTTCGGCCGTGTTTAACGGGCCAATACCAAAGACCTACAAAGGAGCTCCCGTAATTGACGGGGATCAAAGCGATATCGTAATGATCTACAATAAAGGCGCCGTTCTAGGTCTTAAGGCAAAAGGTGACGCCAAAAAAGATAGCTCAGGTTTTGTAATTAATACCGCGCAATAATGATACAGTCTATTTCAGAACTAAACAAATTAGACCTAACCGCGCACCAAATGCTAAGGATCCTAGCAAGCACAAAACCTTTTTGCGTTATTGTCGGAGGTCTTAATATACACCTAGTAGAGGATCCCGCAAAGCTAATTAGGGAGCGTTACAAAGACGAACCCGCTTATAATGTAGCTATATATAGCCTTATTGATTAACCCCCCTTAAAACGCCTTAAATACGCCCGCTAATTGCGGGCTTTTTTGTGCCCTAATTTTTTTTATCCTTTTGATCCTCAGTTGAGGTAAGTGTTAGGGATGTAACAATATCTTTTAAATACAACACCTCAACACTATAGGCTCAGTCTATTACGCCTTAACTTACTATAAATTAACGTGATACTAAGGTTTGCTATATTGAGTAACTCATTTAGATGAATTCAACGTAAAACGGAGATCCACTATGTTGGGTAACCCATTTCTACGAATTCAATTACATACGACCTTGCCGTAGGCAGGTCAGTGGAGTCTGATAGGAGAGTGGCGTCTGACAGGCGTAGAAGAGAAGTAATCTAAAGCGGAAAGGAGTCTAATAGATGACTGATACGATCAGGGAATATGCGCCCCCTACAAACCTTAAATTTTAAATATGAGTGCTGGTTAAGCTGTATACTGATGGGCGCACACAAAGGTTAGTAAAGAGTATCAGTGCAGTTCTTAAGCAGACTTAGCCTATCTGATCCAACCATATCTCTATGGAAGTTTGGGACTATAAGCTATCCTCGCTCTATAAAGATAACTAAATTATCTGAAACTGTTCATAGATATTTCTTATAGCACCATAAATAAACCTTATGATGGTACAAAAACAAGAATAGAGGTTATCTATATGTATAAAGAAAATATGGCAGAAATATTAGACTTAGAGGTAAGAGTTCCTTCTGGATTATATCATATCCCACTAAACAACTACCAAAGGTATATGCAGGTAGTGGAGGGCGTGGATGTAGAGTCGGAGGAGTCTTCTGATTTCTTAAACCTTAAAGCACTAGACATCTTTTGTGGTTTGCAACTAAAAGATAGTTACAAGTTACCGATGTCGGCTTTTAATGCAGTATTAGAGCAATTAGCTAAATGTCTATCAGAAGAGACCCCATTGGTCAAGCGATTTACCATGAGGGGAACAGACGGAGCTCAAATAGAGTTTGGTTTTAATCCCAACATTAAGGAGATGAGCTTTGGTGAGTATGTTGACTTAGACACTTACATAAAGGATTGGAAGCAGATGCATAAGGCAATGGCTGTACTATACAGACCAGTGATAGGCTCTAAGAGGGATATGTACAGAATAGAGGATTATGAGTCTAGTGACAAGTATGCAGACCTTCTTAGATATATGCCAACAAGCGTAGCGTTAGGAGCGTTGGTTTTTTTTTATCGTTTAGGAATGAAGTTAGCGAAACGTTTGATCAGCTCTTCACTGGATCAGATTCCTCTGAAGGACTTATCAAAAGCAGAGAGCAAGTTTTTGGAGAAAGGTGGGGTTGGTATCAGTCACTATACGCTCTTGCTGGAGGTGATGTCACAAAATTTGACAAGGTTACAAAACAACCATTATATAAGTGTCTAACCTGGTTAATGTTTGAATCAGAAAAGATAGACCTAGAAAACAAAAGAATAAAAGAAGCATATAGATGACAACGATTTACGACATTATCTCTGAGATAAAGACCTTTCTAAGGGCCAACCCAATTGTTAATTATGTAACATTTGGTGATATTTCTCAGGTTGACCTCAACAAGACAACTATATTTCCACTATCGCACTTTCTTTTAGCGAACACGGTAATCACAGACAACACACTCAGAGTTACGATAAGTATGCTCTTTCTAGACATCGTTGATTACACAAAGGAATTCAATAGCAACGACCAGGGAGATAGGCAAGACGATTCTAATCTCATTGATGTATACAATACACAGCTTCAAATAGCAAATGAATTAATCAGCCATCTTAAAAGAGGCGACCTGTTTAGGGACAAGTTTCAGCTCGTTGGAGATCCTGTATGCGAACCGTTCAAAGATAGATTTGAGAATGAGTTGGCTGGATGGGGAGTTGATTTAACTATAGAAGTACCAAACAATCTTTCTATATGTTAGAGGCGGACTTAAGAGCTTTGCTAGATCTCTATGGAGACGAGATAAAGATTGCTATACAGAAGCGTCTAAAAGACGATGATAAGTATGCAACTGGTAAGGCTTATAATACGCTTATAAAAAAAGTAACGCCTAACACACTCTCAATAGAAGGGTGGAAGTATATAGAAGTAATATCTGGAGGAAGAGAGCCTGGTAGAAAGGCTCCTCCAATAGGAAAGATAGTTGAGTGGTTAGAGGCTAAGAAAGGAATGCCTATTAAGAGCGCTGCATACAAGAACAAAAGAGGAAGGATAGGAAGCCTTGCATACATTATAGCAAAGAAGATTGGAGAAAGAGGAATTAAGGGCAACAATATGCTCACAGATATAAAAAATCAATTTATACCAAGGTTTGATGCAGATCTTGCCGATATTATACAAGATGAAATCACAAGAATATCAGACCAAATAAACACAAAAACTACTAGATAATGGCAAACATAGCAGTAAGAAGCCCCTATTTTGTTTCTGTATCCACATCAGGAGGCGCCTATGCGATACTTTCGGTGACTGTTGGTTCAAATACCTATACCATAAGAAAAGATGCTACTGGTTATATAGACATATCAGATATAGCAAGGGATGGCGTATTACCAACTTATAGCGGGTCTATAGGATCTTCGTCTCCTGGATCAACGGCTGTTAGCGGTTCTTACACGATATACAACGCGTCAGGCGGAGTAGTAAGTTCAGGATTGGGGTCATTCTCTCATACAGCCTATGACGGATACGCCTATTTTGAGGATGGCAATACATACAACCTAACGGGCACACCAATTAGCGGCACAGAGATATGGTTTCCTGAAAATACTGCGGGAGCAATATATACCACTCAGACAGCTACAACATCTTTCTTGGCAGGAGACTCTAGTGTTGGCGGAATAACAATCAAAAGATATAACTGTAGCAAATATGCGCCTCAGAAAGTGGCCTTCATTAACAGATTTGGTGTGCCGCAAGAACTTTACTTCTTTGGTGCCACTAGAGAGGCTGTTTCTACAGACGAAGAGAGCTATAAGACTGGTGCGGTAAATGGTTCTTACAGCCCTACATCTCATCAAAGAAGAACACTGATAAAGAACGGAACTACTTCGTATGTTTTAAACACTGCATTCGTTTCTGAGGTGTATACTGAATATATGAGAGAGCTAATGCTCTCTGAGCAAGTATGGTTGGTTATTGACGGCGTTACAAGGCCAGTTAAGCCAAGAACATCTTCCGTACAATTCAGAACATCACTAAACGACAAGCTTGTAAACTACACTGTTGAATTTGAACAGGCTAATGACCTTATATCAACAATGCGATAATGCGAGAGACACAACTATACATAGAATCAGATAGAGTAGATCTGTTTGGAGACGAAGGTATATCCATTACAGAGTCTATTAAAAACGCTAAAGATGTATCTAAGGTATTTACTACCTTCAGCAAGCAGTTCACTGTTCCTGCATCTAAAAACAACAATAAAATATTCAAGCACTACTATGCAGCAAACAATTTTGATGCTAGAGTAAAGAAAGATGCAAGAATAGAAATCAATGGAGGTACATTCAGAAGAGGCAAGCTGAAACTTGATGGAGTTGATATGCGTAATAACAGCCCATATGCCTACAAAGTAACTTTCTATGGAAGCGTAGTTGAGCTTAAGGATGTGCTTGGAGAAGATAAACTTCCCTCTTTAATAGTAGGAGCAGGAAGTCTTGATATAGATATGCCTTATGACTCTGACAACATAAAGACCAATCTTACACAGCTAACCTCTCAAGATGAGAGTGCAGTTGCTGTTCCTGGGGTTTCTCTTCCATTAATCACCAACAGCCAAAGGCTGTATTATGATAGCAGCAGAGAATCTAAGCAATCAGGGAATCTTTATTATGGAACCCTAGTTCAAGGAGTAAAGTTTGATCAGCTTAAGTATGCTGTAAGACTAGATAAGATTATTGAAGCTATTGAAAGCAAGTATGCCGCAATAAACTTTGCTTCTGGTAGCTTCTTTGACGCTGCCCAAAATACGGACATCACAAAGTTATATATGTGGTGCCACAGAAAAAAAGGAGCGGTAGAAATATCACAAAGTACTCCTGTAAAAGTAACCTTTATTAGTGGTGGTGGATCTTATCCTCCAGACACATATGGGTCTACCATGTCTGGGAGTACACTTACAATAGACGTGGCTACTGGTCAGCGTTTAGACTTCACCGTAGAGACCGCCACGGATGACTTCGCTTATACAATAGACATTTATAGAAACGGCTCTATATATAAGAGCGTTGAAGAGGTGGTTGGGAATCAGATAATCGGAGTTCCTGCATTTGCTCAAAATGATACCTTTGAGGTGTATGTGAGCGTTTATGAAAAGAACGCAAACTTCTCATCACTTAAATGGGATTTTGTATGGGCACCCGCTTCAGGGCCTGTTGTGACGGATACTTATACGTCAAACTTGTCAAACTCAAGTGTTACTACTGGATACAGATTCAATATTGCGGAAAATCTACCAGAAATAACCATTATAGACTTCTTGTCTAGTCTATTCAAGATGTTCAACCTTGTGGCTTATGTTGACGACAATGGAGACATCTATGTAGAACCATTAGACGACTTTTATGGCACCACGCAAAGAGACATTACACAATATATAGACATTAATCAGTCTCAAGTGAATGCGGCATTGCCGTACAAAGAAATATTCTTTAAATACAGGGACACTAAGACTATTCTCGCTGAACAGCATCTACAAGAAATATCTGAAATTGAGTGGGGAGGAGTTGAGTACACAGATGCGGGAGAGTTAAGTGGAGGTATTTATAAGGTAGAGCCCAACTTCAATCACTCTAAATACGAGAAGATTTTAGACTCAGGACAAGGTTTAGCTGATACAGGAGTACAAGTTGGATATTTCGTAACTGACAACGAAGAGGCTTACTTGGGAAGTCCTTTAATACTATACATTAACAATATACAGGCCAATAGAACCGTTGGATTTGTAAGCAGAAACTCAAGATCTGCAATCACTACCTCATCTTCAATCAATATGCCGTCTAATACGCAGACCATAGACGATGAGACCACTAATAACATACACTTTGGCGTAGAAAAAAGCGAATACACAAATGTTGATGCTACTGAAACGCTATTTAAGAGATATTATCAGTCTTACATAGAAAATGTATTCAACTCAAATACCAGGCTAATAAGAGTCTCTTCTTACTTGCCTGCTGGAGATATATTGCAACTCAGTCTATCTGATATTATTGTAATAAACAACAATAAGTACAGAATAAACAGCTTTGATACCGATTTAAATACAGGTAAGACAGATTTTGAATTAATTAATTATTATGATTAAGGACATTATAGCTTTGCTGCAAGATTACAACAGAATTACCAATGATATAGATATTGATTTGGCTATAGGCAAACATCAATTGCCAATTAAAATGAAAGAAGCAAAACGACTAATTAAACTAAGATATGGCTCAACAAGAAATTAGGGATGTAGTATTTAACGTACAAGTCCGCACAGAGGACGGTAAAGTCAAAATAGAAGGGCTTACTAAGAGTTTCGTTAAATCTGAGACTGCATTTAAGAAGATGCAAGACGCTCTTGGACAAGTAAATGATGGACTAGGATCTACAGCTACAAATTCTGGTTTAGCTAGTACGGCAGTATTGGAATTTGGTAGAACTGTGTCTGATGCTCCATACGGTCTTCAAGGTATGGGTAACAACATTACTCAGTTGGTTACCATCATGGGGCAATTTACTAGATCTGCCAAAACATCAAAAGAAGCTCTTGCTGCTTTAAAAGCAGAGTTAATGGGGCCATTAGGTATTGTTGTTTTGATTCAGATAGCTGTTGCTGCACTTGAAATATTCAGAAAGAGCCAAGAAGGTGCGGCCAAAGAAACAAATAAAATTGCTGAAGCTCAAGCTAGAGCTGCTTCAAGCTTGAAGATAGCAAAAGACGCTCTTGTAGATGAAACTGTTGCTCTAGAAGAAAAACAAGAAATTATAACAGCCCTTAATGAAGAGTATCCTAAATGGAACTTAACTCTTACCGAGTCTGGAGACATATCAGAGGAAAATGTTGCTAAGATTGATGGAGAGATAATGGCTCTTGAAAGATTGGCTAAAGCTAAGGCGTACCAATCCGCAATAGAAGATCTGTATGCTGAAAAAGCTCAGTTGACTTCTGATTATATGACTAAACAGGGGTCTATAACAAATGCTCTTACAAATGCAGTTCTTGGATATGGTAACACTATAGTTGGGGCCAATATACAGCTTCAACAATTCACAAACGAATTGGGAACTATAGATGAAAAGATAAAGGTGTTAGGTGAGGCTATGAAAGGAGAGGGTCTAATAGACTTAATCCTTGGTTCTGATAAGGAGGGCAAGCCTAATAAGGAAAGTAGAGATAAGGTTAAGAAGTTTGTGGTGGACACATACGACTTGTCTATAGTTGAAGCAGCGAAATACAAGAAGGAGGTAGAGAAGAGGTCTAAAGAGCTTGGCATTGATTTCGCTTCAATCATATTAGGTGGAGAAGAAGGAAAAAAAGCCTTAGGAGAGGGGATTCTTGGTCTTGTTGACGGATTAGAAGAAACAGGAACGGCCGAGAGACTTAAAGGCATAGTCAAAAATGCTGTGTTCCCAGAAGACATTCTTGCAGGTGTTGTGGACATTTCTGAAATAGCAAATGATCTTTTACAGTCGGAATCAGACAGGGCAATAGACATTGAAACAAACAAGACTAATGCTCTAAACGACCAGTTAAGACAGAGATTGGCGAACGAAAGGCTTTCTGCCGAGGAAAGAGATAAAATTAATCAGCAAATATCTCGTAATGATGCGGCCCTAGTACAAAAAAGCAATGAATTAAACAAGAAGCGATTCCAACAAGAGAAAGCGTTCTCTATTGCTCAAGCCACCATTAACACTTATTTAGCGGCTTCAGATGTATTGGCTAAAGAAAAAGGAGGATTGGCTGCTAAGATTATTGCAATGACTGTAACTATTGCATCGGGTCTTGCACAAGTTGCCGCCATATCAAGACAGCAATTTGTTGGTCAGGCTTTACCTAGCCCCGCTCTTTCTGCTCAAGGCACTACCGTTGCGGAACAAACCCCTGCCTTTAACGTAGTTGGTGCATCTTCACAGAATCAGTTAGCTGCTGCAATTGCTGGACAAACGTCTCAACCTGTTAAGGCGTATGTTGTGTCATCAGATGTTACTACTGCTCAAGAGCTTGATCGCAAGATTATACAGGGAGCATCAATTTAAAACGAATACTAACTAATAAGTTATCCTTATATGGAAGTTTACGAATTATTTATAGAGGAAGATAGCGAGTTCTCAGGAGTAGAGGCTATCTCAATCGTAGAGGAGCCTGCTATAGAGGCTGATTTTGTGGCTTTAAAAGCTCACAAGATAGAAATGGCTGAGGTAAATGCTGAAAAGCGCATACTAATGGGCCCTGCTCTTATCCCAAACAAGCAAATATATCGCAGAAACGGTGAGGGAGAGGAATATTACATCTTTTTTAGCGAGGATACTGTAAAAAAGGCATCAGAACTCTTTTTAAGCAGAGGAAATCAAAATAACTCAACATTAGAGCACGAATACCAACTAAAAGGTATGTCTGTGGTTGAATCTTGGATTGTGGAGGATGAAAAGAAAGATAAATCTGCACTATACAATCTAAATATGCCAAAAGGGACTTGGATGGTCTCCGTAAAAGTAAATAATGAAGAAGTCTGGGAAGAATTTGTCAAAACTGGAAAAGTTAAAGGTTTTAGTATTGAGGGATACTTTAGCGATAGCACTAGCAGACCTAAGGAACAGGTGGAAGAGGAAATTTCTGCATCTAAACAGATATGTGATGAGTGCTTTGAGGAATTACAAGCGGAATATGCTCTTTTAGAGGCTCTCTCAGCGCTTTCAACAGAGGTAGAGCTAGAATCATATGGCGGATACCCTGAAAGTGCTTCTAACAACGCCAAATTAGGTATCAAACGCAATAAAGAGCTAGGTAATAAATGCGCTACACAGGTAGGAAAAGTAAGGGCACAGCAGTTGGTAAGGAAAGAGAAGTTCACAGTACCAACGATGAAGAGAATCTACAGCTACCTAAGCAGAGCAGAAGCATATTACGACCCAGCAAAGCCAGAGGCTTGCGGTACGATTAGCTACCTACTTTGGGGTGGTAAATCAATGAAGAATTGGGTAGAGTCTAAACTTAAAGGACTTGATGAATTAGATGGCTAAGAAGCAAACTGTAGCGGTATTTCAACCTGCGCCAAAGGTAAACCGCAAAGGAGTTGAGGCGAAGACAAAGACTAGCAAGAACAAAGATTCTAAGAACTATAAAAAACCCTATAGAGGACAAGGCAGATGATTAAAAACACTTCATACAAAGTACAGTCAGACGTTAACACAGAAGAAGAACGTTTGTATTATCAAATTGAAGAAGGCGCCTATGTAACAACCTCAGCAGGGGTGTGGACTGTGTACAATGGAGAATGGGTTAAACTATATCCACAGTCAGGAATTGGCACTGGAATGGGATGGACTCGTTATGACGATGGCACTTATGATGTAGATAACAAGTTAACTCTTGCGCTAGATACCGAAACGGTTTTACCTAATGATGGGGCTACAGTCTACAGAAGTTATACAGGAATTGATTACTACAATTCTACAGACAAGAAAGTATTGGCTGATACTGAGAATGATGTGTACTTAATGACTATTGTATTTAAGACACAGGCACCAAATGCTAACCAAACATTCCTTAGACTTCAATTGGACTCTAGTAATGGAACTCCTTATGAAAGAGTTGGCGTTGATGTTCCTTTCCCTAAAGGAAATGATGTGGCACATGAGTTTCATCAAGTATTTCAATATTATGCAGATGCTAGTTTTGTAGAGAATGGATCTCAATGGAGGATCACTGCCACAGGTGGTACTGCTCAAATATGGGATGTAATTTATTTCATTCAAAAAACGCAAAGCTATGCGTAGAAATCGCAGCAGATATAATCCTAGTAAAACAAGTCCAAGAGAAAATAGAAAGGCCTGCTTGTGTGCTAAGGGATCTTTGTATAGTAGAAAGTGTTGCAACGGCAACATGATCAATCAGGGTATTGGAAGAATCTGAAAATACAACAACAAAAGTAATCAATAGTTAACCTAATATAAATTAAGTATTTATGAAAGCAACTGAAATCGTAGACAAATTAAAGTCTGTGCTGCTTTCTTCTGATGACAATGTTCAGGATGCTCAAGAAGAGCAAGTTGAATTATCTGTAGAAGAAGTAGAAGTAAAAGATGCTATAGAACTTGAGGATATGCCAGAAGATGAGGCTTCTCCTGAAGATGTAGCAGAAGACGTAGCAGAAGAAGTAGAAAAGTATGCTACTAAAGAAGAGCTTGATGCTGCTGTTGCAGAGATGAAAGCTATGTACGAGGCAATCGTAGAAAAAATGGGGTCTGAGGAAATGGAAGTAGAAGTTCCTGCCGAAGAACTATCAAAAGAGGAGTTATCTTCTCAAGAAGATGGAGCAGAGCCAATTCAGCACTCTCCTGAAGTAGTTGAAGGACAAAAATTGAACTTCTTCAATGCTTCTAAACCACGCAATACGATGAGTACTGTGTACGAAAAAATGTTTAACAAGTAATTTATCTATTTAAAAAATGGCAACTACTACATCAATTACAACTACTTACGCTGGTGAATTTGCTGGACAGTACATCTCAGCAGCGTTACTTTCAGGTAAAACCCTGAATGAATCTGCGATTGGTATCAAACCAAACGTAAAGTACAAAGAAGTAATCAAGAAGGTATCAACTGCTGACTTGATTTCTAACGCTACTTGTGACTTCACTGACACAGGATCTGTTACTTTAACAGAGAGAATCCTTCAACCAGAAGAGTTCCAAGTAAACGTAGAGCTTTGTAAAAAAGACTTCCGCTCTGATTGGGAAGCTATCCAAATGGGTGTTGGTGCATTTGACCAACTTCCTCCTTCATTCGCTGACTTCCTTATCGCTCACGTTGCAGGTAAGGTAGCTGAGAAAACTGAGCAAAACATCTGGGGTGGTGTAAACGCTACTGCTGGTGAGTTTGACGGTTTCACAGTTCTTATGGCTGCTGACGGTACTGTAAATGATGCTGACAATGCTTCAGCTACTAGCTTTACTGCCGCTAACATCGTTTCTTTGCTAGAAAACACTTTGGATGCAGTTCCTTCAACTGTTTACGGTCGTGAGGATCTTACCATCTACGTTCCAACTATCGCCTACAAAGCTTATATCCGTTCTTTAGGTGGATTCGGAGCTTCAGGTCTTGGTGCTGCGGGTGTTGGTTCACAAGGATCACTTTGGTACAACAATGGAAATGCTCTTTCTTTTGACGGAGTTAAAATCCAACACGCTCCAGGTATGCCTGCTGACCACATCGTTGCTGGTGAGGCTTCTAACCTTTACTTTGGTACTGGTCTTCTTTCTGACCACAACGAAGTTAAAGTTATTGATATGGCTGATCTAGATGGATCTCAAAACGTTCGCGTTATCATGAGATTTACTTCTGGAGTACAGTACGGAATTGGATCTGATCTAGTTCTTCTTACTTTAGCTTAATAAAATAATTGTATAACAAAGAAGGGTAGGTAAGCCTCAGAGCCTACCTGCCCTTTTTTAATAATAAAAATCAAATTATGGCTTGTGACATTTCAGCAGGAAGAACGTTACCTTGCAAGGATCAGGTTGGTGGTCTGAAGAATGTTTACTTTGCGAACTATGGAGCGATCTCTGTTACTTTAAGTGCAGATGACTCTATTGCAGCCGCAGAGTTTACAGGAGACACTTTCTATCAATATGAGCTTAAAGGAAACTCTTCTTTAACACAGAATATCCAGACTTCAAGAGAGAATGGAACAACTGCTTTTGAGCAGGTATTAGAGCTTACCCTACCCAAACTAAGTGCAACCGATAACCAAGCAATCAAATTGTTGGCATTTGGTCGTCCACACATTGTGGTAGAGGACTACAACGGAAACTTCTTTTTAGTAGGTAGAGAGCATGGAGCCGATGTAACAGGTGGTACTATCGTAACTGGTGCTGCTATGGGAGATCTTTCAGGATACACCCTTACATTCACAGGAATGGAAAGACTTCCTGCTAACTCTATCACTGGAGATTTCACGTCTGAGGCTAGTATTTCATAGTAAATAAGGTCTTAGGTAACAAAGAGCAGCCCCGTAAGGCTGCTTTTTTTATGCCCAATAAAAAACAAAACATAACCCTTTTAGTTATCTTATTGTGATAAGACTATTACCAACAGATACAGAGCAGACGTTTAGTATTATACCGTCTTCTTTCGCTTCGGCAGACCTAGATTCAGCTTCTATCTCTTTAGTAGAGAATGGAACCAATCTATCTGAGGCGGATGTTACATTTACATGGGCCGCATCGTCTAATGGAAATTTCATTGAGATCAGCATAACGCCTACGATAACATTAAAAGAAGATCAGATATACTCAATAGAAATCGCTACAACTACAGATGTGTTATATAGAGATTTAATCTATGTAACTAGTAAGACAAATAAAAAAGAAGTGTTCGCATACCCTGAATCTTATGATGAGTATTCAGACGGAGATGACGAATATATAGTATTGTGATATGGCAAAACCTAGAGTAAGATTAGTTAACGCAAACGAGCAGCCTAAGCCCTATAAGAATAGTGTTAGGTTGGTAAACCTTAGTGGCTATCAGTCTCCAGAAATCATTGAAGATGATAGAAAGGATTGGGTACTGTACAGAACTGGAGATGACGGACAAGACTACTTTGAATCTTTAATAGAGAAGTATCTTGGCAGTCCTACCAATGCTTGCTGCATCAACGGTATAACAGAAATGATATACGGTAGAGGATTAGACGCAACAGATAGTGCTGAAAAGCCTGAGATGTATGCTAAGATGAAACTTCTTCTTAAGCCATCTTGTATGCGTAAGTTGGTCAATGACTATAAGCTATTAGGTCAGGGTGCCGTACAGGTTATCTATAATAAGCAGAAAACTGCCATCACTAAGGTTGTTCACTTCCCAATGGAAACATTGAGAGCTGAAAAGGCTAAAGACGGTAAATGTCAAGCATATTATTATCACCCTAAATGGGCTGAATTAAAGCCATCTGATAAGCCTAAACGTATTCCTACTTTTGGCAATGGAGGTAAGGGCGATTTGATTGAATTATACATATTTAAACCATATAAATCAGGATTTTATTATTATGCGCCAGTTGATTACAACGGATGCCTTCAGTATGCGGAATTGGAAGAAGAAGTGGCCAATTATCACATCAACAATATCCAAAATGGCCTCCAACCTTCACTTTTGGTTAATTTTAATAACGGTATTCCCAACGAGGAGACGCAGGAACTTATAGAGCGTAAGATATACGACAAGTTCTCAGGGTCTTCTAATGCAGGTAAGTTTATACTTACTTTTAATGAGACGGCAGAAGATCAAGCAAGCATTGAGGCAATTCATTTGCCTGATGCACACGCACAATACCAATTCTTAGCAGATGAGTCAAGAGAGAAGATTATGTTGGGCCACAGAATTGTGTCTCCTATTCTTCTTGGTATTAAAGACAATACAGGGTTTGGTAATAACGCTGAAGAGCTTCGCACGGCATCTATTATCATGGACAATATGGTTATCAGACCATTCCAACAACAGATCATAGATGGCTTGGATGAAATCCTAGCATTTAACAAGATATACCTCAACTTATACTTTGTAACGCTACAACCAATTGAGTTTACAGAGTTAGACAATATCTCTACTAAAGTTAAGAGAGAAGAGGAAACAGGCGAGAAGCTTTCTAAGCAAGAGCCTGAGGAATTATCTGACTTATCTGACGAGGAGTTTGAGGATTTGTTTGATCAGCTAGAAGATTATGGGGAAGTAATCTCTGATGAGTGGGAATTAGTATCTGCTGAAAAAGTAGATTTAGCTGCCGTTTCAGAGGACGATGCTAAACCAGGAAAAACCTCTAAGCAGGACAATAAGGGCTATAAAGTAAGATATGCCTATATGCCCATGAGAAAGTCTCCTGATAGCAGACAGTTCTGCACAAGAATGGAGTCTTTAACAGAAAAGGATATTGTATTTAGGCTAGAAGACATCAATCAGATGTCGTTTAGAGGTATCAATAACGAATTAGGACGTAATGGTAGAAACTATTCGCTCTTTAAGTATAAGGGAGGAAAGAATTGCCATCACTACTGGGAAAAACGAGTATATAAGAAGAAAACAAGAGTAAGTGAGGATGAGGCGTTAGCTGAGGGCTTTGAGGCCCCCAACAATCCTACAGAAGTGCCAATAGCACCAAAGGATATGCCTAATAGAGGAGCTTACCCAACAAGTAAATAATTATGGCACAGAAGGCATTATTTGTTACAATAGCAGACATAAAGAAGAAATCTATCATTAGTGGTAATGTAGATCCAGATAAGATTGTGCAATTTGTTGAGGTTGCCCAGGACACGCATATTCAAAACTATTTAGGTGGCAAGCTGTACAAGAAGCTACAAGAGCTAATCATTGATGATGAGATAGATTTGGTGGCCAATTCAGACTACAAGACGCTTTTAAACACCTACATCAAGCCAATGCTTATTTGGTTTACTCAGAGTGATTATATGCCATTTGCGGCCTTTCAAATAGGCAACGGAGGTATTTATAAGCACAGAAGCGAGAGCAGTGACACAATCACTATGGACGAGCTTAATATGCTTGTAGCAAGAGCTCAAGAGACCGCTGAGTTTTATACTAGACGCTTTATGGATTATATGGATCATAATAGCGAATTATATCCTGAATATACATCTACCGCCAATGAAGATATGAATCCAGACAGAGATGTAAACTTTGGTGGAATATATCTAGGTTAATTTATGGGCAAGATCAGAGGGAAGTACAAACCCAAAGACGAGAATGTAAAGAAATTAATCGCTTTCATAGAGAAGGAGCGTACACAAAACTTAAGCAAAGATGGCAGTAGACGTATCAAAGATACCCAATAACAATAAGTTTGATCCTGTAAGAGAGGCGATCCTTCAGATAGAAGAAGATATTGCAAGTGGTGTTTCTGGTGTTGGTAGTTTAAATGGTTTAACTGGACTGTTGAATATAGCAGGGGCAAGTCCTATTAGCGTGTCATCTTCTGGGACTACTATCACGATCTCTATGTCAAACGACAATATTGAGATTGAAAACCTTAGCCCATCTATTAGCCTAATTGATACTTCACCTTCGCCTGATGGTGGTAGGGTTGATTTAAAAAATGTCAATACAGATTTCTTAATACAGGTAGACCCTGATAATGTAGCTGATTCATCTACTATTCAATTTGAATTAGATGGCGTAGAGCGTATGCGCCTTAATGCTACTGGATTTGGTATAGGTACATTAAGCCCACAAGAGGTATTTCATGTTAATTCAGGGGTAGAGAATAACGTAGCCTTATTTGAATCAACAGATTCTACTGCGTCTATTTATTTAAAAGATAACACAGGGGAAACTCGTTTTAGACAATCAGCAGAAGCGTTTATAATAGAAAACGATGTTGCTAATACACTAGCTAATTCTTATATATCCTTTAGGATAGATGATACTGAACGCTTACGCATAGATGCAGATGGTAATTTATTATTACAAACTGCTGAAAAATACATAAGATTAGAATCAGGTGGTACGCCTAATGGATATATCAGAATGGGCGATATATACACAACCAATGGTCTTGAGTTGTTTGGAGATAATGCAGTAACTATTGCATCTGACCTTTATGGTGTTACTGTAACTGACATAGGTTCTTCTATTCAGTTTGATGCTAATGGCGTAGAGGTTGCTCGTTTTGATTCTTCTGGTCGTTTAGGGTTGGGTACTACAAGCCCTGATACCATTCTTCACTTAGCTGAAGTAGCACCTATAATTACCTTTGAGGACACAACAGATGGTAGTATTGCAGACATACTACACAATGGAGGTGCGATGCTTTTTAGGGTTGACAGAGATAATATCAGAAGCATAAGTAGATTTATTTTTGAGATTGATGGCGACGAAAAAATGCGTCTTGACGATAATGGTAATTTAGGGATAGGAACTTCGCCTAACGCAGCTTCTAAATTACACGTCAAAGATGACGATGGCGCAGAAATAAGACTTGAGGATAACACAAGCACAACCTTTGGGGTTTTAAGATTTATTGGGGATTCAGGAACCTATGAAAAAGGATTAATTGCGTACAACTCTGCTAACGCTTTTGATGCAAATGCTTTACACTTATTTAATGGTGCTGGAGATATTGTATTTAGAACAGATGATTCAGGTGGTACAGGCGCAGACAGAATACGCATTGATGGAAGCGATGGTAGCGTAACTATTAGTCAAACGCTTTACTTGCAGTCTGATGACGCTGTCGCATTTGAGGATGGTAAGCATTGGATAACTTCCAATGATGGAGAAGGTAATTTTAACATTCGTGTAGGTCATTATTCTAACCCAAGTCAAGAAGAAGAAACAACAGAGGCTGGTTATGTATTTCACGATGAATGGTCGCAAGCAGGTGGTTGGAGACAGTTCTTGGTGTCTGATGTTTCAACAGCAGTGGGAGATTTGCATAATGTAGATTGGAATTGGAATTTACAGCTCCAGTATGATTATCAAACAGTATTGCTTTATTGGGAAGGCGATGCAAGATTAGCCACTACAAGCGCAGGAATACAGGTCTTTGGAAGCATAGACTTTGAAGGGTCTTTAGTATTAGCAAATGGCTTTGGACTATTTAGTGATGGTGGCGCACAATTAATCACTAGAAACGATATAGGCGTTAATGAAGGAAACACTTGGATATTTAGGGGTGGAGATAGTTCACTTCCTATACTTGAGTTCCAAAATAACCTAACCAATGTACTTACCACAGTAGACCAACATGGACATATAGGAATAGGCATAGTTCCAAATGCTGCCGCAGCATTACACATAGATGGGAATGGTGATGGTGTTGCAGAGATTAGAATAGAGGAATCTTCAAGTACAACACTTTTCCAAACATTGCGCTTTATAGGAGATTCTTCAACAGGCGAGAAAGGCTTAATAGGCTACAACTCAACAAACTCATTTTCAGCTAATGATTTACATTTATTTAATAGCAGAGGTGATATTGTACTTCGCACAGATAACGCAGGTGGCACAGGAACAGATGTTTTAACAGTATCTTCTATTGGTAATGTTGGTATTAATTGGTCTACACCAGCTTATAGTCTTGATATTCGTGAAGATGAACCAGCAATTCAGCTTTACGAAACGCTTTCAGGAACAGCTACAAGGTTTAGATTAGAAGTTGATTCAACTGGTGCTACCTACACTACCTCATTTGGTTCAGGTGGTGGTAAGCAGCATATTTGGAAACAAGGTGCAGGTGAAGGTATGCGCCTTGACCAAGATGGTAATTTGGGTATTGGAACAAGTGTTCCAAGTCATAAGGTAGATGTTGAGGGACTTGTTCAATTAGGAGAAGATGGAACTTATGGTTCTGACTATGGAATGATTGGATTTGGTGGTACTACCAATGGCGAACCAAGAATTTTTGGTGGACTAAGCAATAAAGTATTATATGTTAATTCAGGTACTGGTGGTAATATACACTTCAGAACCAATGGCGCATCAACAAATAAGGTTGTTATAGATACTGATGGAAATGTGGGAATTGGAACAGACTCCCCTACATCTCAACTTGATATTTCTGATTCAGGTATTGTAAATCTAAGAATACAAAGTACAACTGACGATGCAACTTCAATTCAATTTGGTGATTCTACTGATAGCAATGTAGGTCGTATATTTTATGACCACAGTATAAATGCAATGCGTTTTTATACTAATGACCTAGAACAGTTACGCATTGATACTGATGGTAAGGTTGGTATTGGCGTAACAAGCCCATTATATGACCTTGATGTAGATGGAAGTGGCTTTTTTACTGGAAATGTTGGCGTTGGTAATGTTGTACCAACTGAAACGCTTACTGTTAATGGTACTGGACAGTTTAATAATACGCTTTATTTAGAGGCTAATGATTCGCTCGCCTTTGAGAATGGAAGCCATTGGATAACATTTAACGATGGAGATGGCAACTTCAATATGAGGATTGGGAATTATGATAACCCAAGTGGCACTAATGAGTGTACAGAAGCTGGGTTTATATTTCACGATGAATGGAGTCAAGGAAGTGGTTGGAGGTCATTTAGGGTTTCTGATGTTGCTATGTCAGTTGGTGGTCTAATAGGGACAGATGCTAGTTGGAATCAACAAATTTATTATGATAACCAAACTGTCTTATTATATTGGGAAGGTTCAGCACGACTAGCAACCACAAGTACAGGAATACAAGTGTTTGGTAACATTGATTTTAGTGGCTCGCTTGTTATAGGAAATGGGGAAAGTATTGCTTCAGATGCTGGTGCGCAGTTAATCACAACCAATTCAGGCGAAACTTGGACTGTTAGAAATGGTGGTGGAACAGACCCTATTTTAACACTACAAGATAGCTTAACCAATGTACTTACTACGTTTGATGTAGATGGACATTTAGGCATTGGTACAGTACCTAATTCAAATGCTTCGCTGCATATTGATGGTAATGGCGATGGAGTAGCTGAGATACGCATTGAAGAATCTTCAAGCACCTTGTTTGAGATACTACGCTTTGTTGGTGATGCTTCTACTGAAGATAAATTAGTTGCTGGGTATAATTCCTCTAACCCTTCAAGGGCGAATGAATTAGCATTACAAAACGCTGGAGGCGATATAACCTTCTATACTGGTTCAGCAGGAGGTAGTGGTACGCTTCAATTAACGATTGATAGTGCTGGAAAGGTAGAAGCTACTACACAATTAAAAGCCCAATACTTAACACTATCAAACCAAGAATTAACCCTTGCGCCTGAAGCATATTCTATTTGGATAGATGCAAGTGATGCTTTTGCTCCAGCAAGCCTTGGAAATTATTCTGGTAGTTACCCAATGGGTATTTTTGTGAATGGAGATAGTGGCAATGGTGGTGGTACTTTAGGAAGTGGTGCTGTTCAGGTTTATCATACAGGACACTTTAGTGGTACTAACATATCTAATTGGCAAAGTGCATATAGCTTCTCAAGCACCTTTGATATTACTGATTATACAGACCCAAAATACTTACGTTCAGATACAGCAGACACAGCTTCAGGTATTATAACCTTTGACAGTGGGCTTATAACCAATGGTGGCTTTGGTGTTACTGGGGATATTGTATTTAACAGCGCAGATAATATACACCTTGATTTAAATAGTGCTATAACTTTTTATGGCAACAACAACACAGACCATTCTATTAGTTCAAGAAGTGATACTTGGACAGCTACTGATGATATACGCATAAATAGTTATGGTGCTGTATATATAAACTTAGATTCAAACAACAACAACACTTCTTCTGCTGATTTTATGATTGGTAGGCATGGTGCATCTGCTACTATATCTGATTGGCTGCTAAAATTAGATGGAGAAACTGGATATTTAGGAATAGGCAACACATCGCCAAGCTATCCACTTGACGTTACAGGTAGTGCAAGAGTCACAGATGACTTGTTTTTAGGTGATATTTTATATCACAATGGCGATACCAATACTTATATGCGATTCAGTAGCGATAGAGTTTTCTTTGTTGCTGGTGGTGTTGAGATGATTAATATGGTTGAGGGTGCTGTTGACTATGTTGATATTGCTGATACTGTAAGGGTAGATAAGACAAACAATTATCTTGAATGTACTGGCGATATTATTGGTTACACTTCTACTACAATTTCAGACGTAAATAAGAAGGAGAATGTTAAACTGATTGATTCACCTATTGATAAAATAAAGCAAATCAATGGTTATACATTTGACTGGAAACACAATGGTAAATCTTCTGCTGGTGTTATAGCGCAAGAGGTTGAGAAGATACTTCCTGAGGCAGTACAAAAACGAGAAGGTTCTATTACAAGTGAAGAACCATATTTGACTGTTGAGTACAATGGTTTGATTGGGCTGCTTATTGAAACAGTAAAAGAACAACAAGAGCAGATTGAAGATTTGAAGGCTGAAATTAATAACTTAAAAGGCTTGTTCTAATGGCAATAGAAAGACCTTTATCGCTGAAGTTTATTAAGGATTATTTTACTAATACCTATACAACGACCAATAGCGATATATCTTTTAGGGCTTTGAACTTAGCAAGGGGTAGAACAACGCCTGATTCGTTTGTTGATTTTGAGAACAACCAAGTAGATAGATTTAATCATATTTCAGGTGCGTATGGTATTTCAAGTGCAACTGGTGATTTAGACAGTTCATTTAACAACTACAAAAAGTTTAATGATGATGTAGCTTCTGGTTCTGAAGCGAGCAGTATCTGGAAGTTAATTAACACTTACCAATATGGTTATTCGCCACTTTCCACTGATTACCAAGTAAGAATATATGTAATTCACGATTACACTATTTCAGGTAATTTTTCAGGCAATATATTTTTAGAACAATCCACAAGTTCAAGTGGCCCTTGGACAATTAAGGCGGTAACATTTTCAACAAGTGGCGCAACAGTTAGCTTTGCGTTTACACCTTCAACTTCAGATAATGATTATTTTCGCATAAGATTAGACAACGATTATTTCTTTTCAAGTACTGCCATAATGGAAATGGGCATAGGTATTGAAGTATTAGACGTATAATTTAAATTTTAAATATAAACATGAACACTTACACTTTTAGAATTAACGCAGTAGATGCTAAGGTTAGCTTAGATGGTCTTAGCAACGTAATTACACGAGTACACTACACGCAAATTGCAACTAACGCTGATAACGTTATGGTTAGCAGAAATGATGCTGTCGTTTTACCAGCACCACAACCTGAAGTATTCGTACCAGCAGACCAATTAGTACAGGCTGATGTTATTGAATGGATTAAGCCACTAATTGACTTAGAGGCTACGCAGGCAAGTTTAGATGCACGCATGGCTGAAAAGGTTACGCCAACACAGGTGCGTTTGTCTATCCCTGAAACGCTTGAGCCTGTTGTTGAAGAAACAACAACTGAAGATCCTGTAATTGAAGAATAATTTGTATATTCGTACAAACTAGTTTTATTATGTCAAAAATTACAGAAGAAGAGCTTAATCAGCTCAAAGACCAAGAGACCAAGAAGAATGCTATTAAATTAGATCTAGGGACTCTTGACGTGCAAAGGCACACATTGCTTCATGCATTTGCTCAAATTCAAGAAGAGCAGAGCAAGACTAAAACACTACTTGAAGACAAGTACGGAAAGATTAGTGTAAATTTAGACGATGGCTCCTACGAGATCATCGCAGAAGAAGTAAAGGAGGGGCAATAGCCCCTCTTTTAATATACAACAGTTTGTTACTTTTTAGTTATCCATATATAAACAACTAAAAATGGATAACAAGATTTCCTTTATAGCGGGCTGGTTTTTAACTACCGCATCTACGATATCAGCAGCAGGATTTTTAAATGCAATAATCTTAGGTCTACTGGGTGGCTTCTTTGGTCTTTTAGGCAAGGAGGCTTATTTCTATACCAAGAGAGAGGTAAAGGAGAGTGCTCCTAAGGTAAAGGCTTGGTGGGCTAAAGTAAAGGCCTATGTCAAGTCTAAAGGTTAATGACGATAGTTCCGTTGCCATCAATATTAAATGGTTGGTACAAATCATCATATTGGTTGGTACAGCGGTCTATCTATATCTTGGCTTAGACAATAGGGTTACGGCTAACGAGGATGAGATTCGTGGCATTAGGTATAACCAAAACACCTATATATTTCCTGACATTAGGGTCTTAGAGTCAGAGGTAATTGACTTTAAGATGGAGCGGGAGAGGGTCCGTAAGGACATACAACGATTAAGAGAATTAGTAAATGAGCGATAAGAAGAAGTTTAAGGATACCGCTGTAGGAAAGTTTTTAATGCAGAAGCTTCCTGAGTTTGCGGGCGCAGCCCTCACAGAAGGGCCTTTAGAGGCTCTTAGAACGATTATTGACTCTGACGAGTCTATAGGTCCAGAAGAGAAGGCAAGACTCCACAGAGAGCTCGTAGAGGCCTATAAGGCCGAGGTTGCAGATAGAGATAGTGCAAGGGGTAGAGAAGTGGAGATTGCTAAGACGGGAAAAAATGACTGGCTCTTTAATATAACAGGGTTAGTAGGTTTAGGTGCGTTTGGAGTGATTATATGGGCCATCCTTGCGTTAGATATTCCTGAGACCAATAAAGAGTTATTCTATCATCTTATAGGTATTGTGGAAGGCGTTAGCCTTTCCATTTTTGGCTACTACTTCGGGACTTCTATGAAGGATAACGAGAAAAAGTAACTCTTTAATATAGTTAGGGTATGAATCTTACTAAGAACTTTAATAGAGAAGAGTTTGATTGTTCAGATGGATCAGAGATGCCAATAGAGGTTCAGCTCAATATAGCAGAACTTGCTGTTCAGCTTGAGATTATCAGATCTCATTTTAACGCTCCAATAACAATCAATAGTGCGTATAGAAGTTTAGAGCATAATCGCAAGATAGGCTCAAACGACACCAGTCAGCACGTCCTTGGAAAGGCTGCCGATATAGTTGTAAAAGGATACACTCCAGATGAAGTAGCTGATGCCATAGAGTTTCTTATCTCTACGGGGCTATTAAAAGAAGGGGGAGTAGGACGCTACAATACGTTCACTCATTACGATATTAGAGGAACCAGGGCTAGGTGGAACTACAAAACAATATAGCTATCCTGTATTCAAAGTAATCTTACTCGGCGTCTGTCAAGTTGCTTCCGCTTAATGCTCTCGCAACTTGCATATGTTACTAACAGTAAGACGTGGTAAAGTTACAACTTTTTTTTGACATAATCAAGCCCTTTATTTTATTTACATACTTATTTTATATCTCAGATATTTATTTGTATCTTTGAGTAGTTTCTAATTATAAGGTTAGGGGAGGTATGAGATATTAAGGGAAACTTATCTTTGTGGGAGCCTCCCCGATACTTTAACGAGATGACCAAAGAAGAAGAATTAGATAGAGAAGGACTACGAGTGCTGAGATGGTCTATGTTTGATAGCTCAGACTCTCCTGGATCAGGATATCGTTTTATGGAACGAGAACCAGTAATTGCACTTGATAGAGCTGCACATAGATATGAATATACACCAAATGTCACTCTCGGATATACATCTAAGCCTGTTGCTGATAAGCTTGGTTTGGTTAGCGATAATTCTCACCGCATCGGTAAGGCTATTCAAATTAGATGTGTCGGATATAAAAAGCGTCTTAAGCTTGTTAGGTCGCTCATGGAACAAGGCGTACAAAGATTTGCGATCAGTAGGGAAGTTGTTTACTTTGATACTGATGAGTTAAAGCCGCCTGCAATATACCTCTGGTAATCAGAGTTATTTTTTCTTTTTAGTTAATTAGTTTGTTTGTTTGGTTTAGGGGGGCTTCGGCCCCTCTTTTCTTCTTGAAATGTTAAAGTTTGTTAAAGTCCTTGACTGGCATTTATAATAGCCGTAGGTTTACATCAAATAATTATTAATCTATGGACTTATCTAAAGTGAACCCGATATTGGGATACGAAATGTACACATCGTCTGACAGATCAAAAATGTTTAGAAGAAGTGCTTACGGATTAGAAATCACATCATCAGGAGAGATTAAGAGAAGTACTAAAAAAGAGAACAAGTAACTATGGCAAACCACAACTTAATTACATTTAAGGATGCGAGGATAGAAGCATTGCTTAAAGAACAAGAGCGATTGAAAAATCGCCTACAACAGTTAGAAACATACATATTTGAGGTGTGTGATCCTACCTGTCCTGAGAGCTACCGCCAGGTAGTAATATCAGAAGTCTTCAAGGATATTGAGGAAGTTTAATAATTTTGTTTATATTTACACTATGGAAAATTTAACTCTACCAGAAAGATTGCTTAAGGTGCAGACAGAATTAAAAGCACCTAAGAATCAGTACAACAGTTTTGGGAAGTACAAGTACCGAAACCAGGAGGACATCTTAGAAGCAGTTAAGCCGCTGCTTGCTAAGTACTCCCTCAATCTGATCGTCACAGATGAGGTGAGAGAAATTGGAGGATTAGTATTTGTTAATGCTACCGCTAAAATCTTTGGCGATCAAAGTGAGCCTATTGTTGAGGTATCTGCTCAGGCAGGTGTAGATCCAGACCGCAAGGGAATGGATATTGCTCAGTCATTCGGTTCATCTAGTAGTTATGCAAGAAAGTATGCGCTCAATGGATTATTTCTAATTGACGATACTAGAGATGCAGACACTACCAATACACACAATACCGCACCTAGTGCTGGAAAGGAAGCTTTGCCTAAGTCAGGCGCTAAGTTTCAAAAGGCTAAAGATTTCATTAAGGGCGGAGGCTCTATGGATTCTATAAAGGCCAAGTATCAAGTAAGTAATCAAGTAGAACAATTATTATTATCTTAAATTATGGGAGCAATTATTGCAGTTAATCTTAATCTTAGTAAACTAGATAAAGCTAAGATTGTACAAGGAAAAAAGGGATCTTATTATCCACTTACATTATTTGTAAACGATGATACAGATCAGTTTGGTAACAATGTAGCTGTGGCTACTGGTCTCACTAAAGAAGAGAGAGAAGCAGGAGCAAAGACAGATTACGTTGCAAACGGAAAGGTAGTTAGCACTGATGGTGCAGTTTCTGTCGCAGTTAGACAGGATCAACCTGCATCTCAACCTCAGCCCGCAACTCAGGATATTGACTTGCCCTTTTAGTTAATTCAGTCTAGGGGGGATTTTTCCCCCCAAAGACTTTAAACAGCAAACAAACAAGATGACAAAAGATATTGATTACGAACAAGAAGAAAGAGACTTAAGGGCGGAGGTATATTTAGAACAATGCTATGTAGACCCAAATGAATTAATAGAGCACCCGCCAGTAGCAATCAGTTATGGAGAGCATACATACACAACAAAAGACGGATCGGTTACATATCCAACACCAATAGGAACGTATGGTAATTTTAGTTTTATCGCTGCTCCTCCAAAACATAAAAAGACATTTTTAGTTAGCTTATTATCAGCAGCTTACTTAGGAGGCGATGTTAAAAGGTTTACGGGAAATATAAAAGGACACAGAGATGGCAAATGCGTTTTGCACTTTGATACAGAGCAGGGTCGGTTTCACGCCCAAAGAGTCTTCAGAAGACCTCTTGATATGTCTGGACTATCAAACGAATGCTACAGGACTTATGGACTTAGAGCAAGAACTCATAAAGAAAGACTAAGCATTATTGACTTTGCTATACGCACATCAGACAATTTAGGTTTGGTGATTATAGATGGAATTGCCGATCTTGTGAGTGATGTAAATAATATAGATGAGGCAAATGAGGTTGTTCAGATGCTGATGAGATGGACTGAGGTGCACAACATACATATAATAACAGTGATTCACATGAACTGGGGTTCTACGAAGCCAACGGGACATTTGGGGTCAGCATTACAAAAGAAGTGTGAAACAGAAATACACTTGGAAAAGAATGAGATGGACAATAGCATCGTTGATGTTAAATGTAAGTCTTCTAGGGGTAGAGCATTTGACAACTTTAGCTTTTATGTCAACTCAAACTCTCTTCCAGAGATAGCCAATAAAGATATAGACGTTTTAGATTTAGTAGGTGCAAATAGAATTAAACATACCAATAAAGCCAACGCCACATCAGTCGGTCAGAGTTACCAGGTCAGGCAGAACATACCAGCCTAAGAAGATCGCTGACTACAAGACTCAAGTACAAGAAGCCGTACAGGGACAACTCCCTGACGGCTTTTCTTGCATTAGTGCGGACTCACAAATACACATTGTTAGGCTACACTATGTGTTTGAATATCCTAAGAGTTTCTCTAATAAAAAGAAGGCTGAAGATAGGATGCACTTTAAACACACAAAACCTGATTTACACGACAACCTTAACAAGGCATTGTTTGATGCGCTAGAAGGGATAGTATGGGAAAGAGATCAAAATGTAGTTGCAATGGACGATGTAAAGAAATACTACGGAACAACCGACCAAATAATAATACACATAAAATGCTTGAGCTCTTAGCAAAGAATCATAAACTGTGGATCAAGATGGTGGTAGGCTTCGGTGCCGACTATGATCTTTCTCAGGATATTGTACAGTCATTCTATTTAAGAATGCACAAGTACGTTAAAGACGAACAAAGGATAATGTATAATGACGAAGAGGTTAATCGCTTCTTTTGTTACGTCACACTAAAGAATATGTACAAGACATATATGAATGCGGCCAATAAGTACGCATTCTTTGACATAAGAGAGGATGATGTTATAGATACGGAGCTTAGGGAGTTTTGCTTTGATGAGGCGATGGAGACCGCATTTGATCGTCTTATAGATAAGATTTCATTTGAGATGAATACCTGGCACAAGTATGACAGGATCCTCTCTGAGAAGTACCTAAAGTCAGACTATAGCCTTAGAGATATAGCAAGCGGGTCAGGCATTAGCCTGACAAGCATATTTAATAGCATGAGAGAGAACAAGCGAATACTTAAGGATAAGTTTGCTGAAGACTACGAAGACTTTAAAAATGGAGATTACAACTTAATTTAATTTATCATGACAAAAGAAGAAAGAAACTACACATTGAAATTGGACTATAGTGAGGTCTATTCGCTATGTGATTTTTATCAAGAAAAGAAATGGTATTGGTGGAATCATCTTTATGATTATAAAAATGACATAGATCACATCAATGAATGCTTGCATTGGGTGAACCACTATCAGGCTGAGGTCAGCAGAGTTGATGTGGCTAATGGAGGATATACTCCTAAGGGATGGAAGCCATTTCCTACAGACTTTGAAACTGTAGATCAGGTTAAAGAGTATTTTAATAAATGTGAATTTATAAGAAGTTAAATATGGATAGTATTAGTAAATACGAAGAAAACCAAGAATACTATGAAAACTTGGACAAGCGTACTAAAGAGTACAAAACCTATTCTGAATGGAAGGAAAGTCAAGAAGCCGCATCAGAGGGCCTGGGAGATAGCATTGAAAAGGTTACTGAAGCTACAGGCATCAAGGCTGCGGTTAAGTTTCTAGCAGGCGAAGACTGCGGATGCGATGAGCGTAAAGAAACGCTTAACAAATTATTTAGCTACAACAAGCCAGAGTGCTTAACAGAGGACGAGTACAACTACCTGTCTGATTTCTATTCTCAAAGGAAGTCCGTTATCAGCGGAATGGAAAAGCAACAATTACTTTTAATATACAATAGAGTCTTTAGATCTAACAAAAGAATGACTTCTTGCTCTGCGTGTTTAAGAAACATCTATGATAAGCTTAAGCAGTACTTTGAAGCATATCAATAGATGAAGACACAAAAAATAAGTGCTGGCAGATGGGCTCACAGCTGGGGAACTGGTAAAGATATTGAGATGCTATTTGCTGACACTTTAAGAGCTAGAGGCTGTACGGTTGAGAAGTCTTCTGTTGAAGACGACAAGATGAAGCACATAGACTTTTATGTCAACGGTGTAGGTGTTGATGTGAAAGCTAAAAGAGGGCTTAATAAGATATGGCTTGAGCTCACAAACACAAGAGGGTATCATGGATGGTTAAAGGGGGAGGCTGAATATATAGCCTTTCACTTTCCAGACTTTAATCATTTCAAGTTCTTCAGAAGAGAAGACCTGTTAAAGTTCGTAGAGGAGAATGTTACTGAGACCTGTAAAACATCTAAGCCGTTTCTAAAACTCTACACCAGAGACCAATGGGATCAGAAGGATTTACTTGTAAAGGTTTCCTACAATCACATTAAGCACCTGTATCATTTTATAATAAAATGTTAAAGTTTGTTTGATAAGTATTGACTTGTAAACAGATTATTCATATATTTGAGTAAATATTAAAATTTAAATATATGCCAAAGATTGATGTGAAAATCTCTCGTCTAAGAGACGATGAGAAAAGAGACAAGAACTGGTACAACGTAGAGATTAAGACCTACAAAGATTGTATCAGTGGTAAGTTTGAACACTGGGAGCTTAGAAGTCTAATTCAACAGGTAGACAATGCGATCAGATAGGAAGAAGTATCCTGTGTTCTCAGGACTCATTAAATACTTTCCTGACGCCCTCTTAGAAGTAGCAAGATGTTCTTGGGCGGGCAATCAACAACACCATCCTGATAAAGAATTACATTGGGACAGAGGCAAGTCTAACGACCACTTAGACGCTATGCTTAGGCATACTATTCAGTCGGGTCAAATAGACAGCGATGGAGTTAGGCACTCAGCTAAAGTAGCATGGAGAGCCTTAGCAAACTTACAATTAGAAATAGAAAAAGCAGGACAAGATGCCATTACCCAAACCAAAGCCTAAAGAAAAGCAACAGGAGTTTATCAGCAGATGTATGTCTGATGGAACCATGATGATTGAGTACAGAGAGAAAGACCAACGATTAGCCGTGTGCTATGTTCAATGGAAAGAGAAATGAAAACACCGATACAAGAGTTGCTCTCAAAAATAGTAGGCAAATCAGGAATGCCGTATTTTGAAATTACTATGATGGCGCACGAACTTCTTGAAAAAGAAAGAGAGGTAATAGAAAACGCTTTCTTAGATGGTTACTTACACTCACCTGACGAAGGCTTTCCTGAGTATGCAAGGAACTACTACAACGAAAAATTTAAGAAATGAAAGCAGAATACAAGAACTACAGCATTGAGTCTAAGGCTTATGTTACCGATTGGAAGTGGAATCTATTGCCTGCTATTGAACTTAGTTGGGACAATGTATTCTTTTGTGCACAATTTTCGTTCTTGTGTTTTAATTTCTTTATAGACTTTACCAATGAAACTAAATTATCTGAGTGGTCTGCCCGATTTGACGAAGAAAGCAAAAAGGCTTATGAAGGAGCCGAATCAGAGGAGAAGGCAGATTAAGAACAACGAAGCAGAGATTGTTTACCTTGATGCTATCACTACCATAGGCAATATGGTTGTAGAAGCAAGGAAGAACAGGGATTCTGAGAAGCTAAGGCAGATGTCAATAGCCATACAGCAGATAGCCTTTTATGTGAACGACTTACAGCTGGAACGAGAAAATTTATACTTAGAGATATGATTACACTACTAAACGGAGAAGAGTGGCAAGAGGCTGACATTCTCAAAAGAATGGAGGACGACTCTTTTTACTATGGACACTTAGGACAGTATGCCTTAAGCAGCTCTTCATTAAAGAAGATACTGCAATCTCCTAGAGCCTATCAGGCGTCCCTAAGGAGATCTGATAGCAGCCAAGCTTTAAGAGATGGGCAGCTCGTTCATCTATCAATACTTGAGAAACATAAACTTAAAGATCTAGTTATCATAGAGGGAACTAAGGCGAGAAAGGAGTTTAAGGATGCTGTTGCCCAGTACGGAGAGCATATGGTCTTTACAGAGTCTGAAGTAAACAATGCCTATTGGATAGCAGATGCAGTGCATTCTAATCAAGAGGCTATGTATCTATTGTCTGACTGCGATTATGAGGTGCCTGGTATTGCAATGGTGCAAGGCATAGCTCACAGAGCTAAGGCCGATGCAATCAGCAAAGACAGAAAGGTAATCATAGATGTGAAGACTACTAGCTCGGATATAGAAGACTTTAAGTGGTCGGCCAAGAAGTTTAACTACGGACTGCAAGCGGCACTCTACAAGCACATCTTTGGCGCAGAAGAATTTATTTTCTTGGTTGTGCAGAAAGACACAAAGGATATTGGTATATTTACTTGTAGTGATGAGTTCTTGTCTTATGGTTCGCTAGATATTGAGGCGGCTATTGAGAGCTACAAGTACTTCTTCACGCAACCCAATTCAGAAGATCTAATTAAGAATAATGTTACTAGAGGAATTTTATAAGTACGATGCAAGTGACGACAAGTTAATAGCCGAATATGTTTATTTACATACCCTTAGCTGCTGGATTATTAATAGTGATTTTGGAATCTATGAATCACTTATAGAATACTATGAAGAGCAGGAGCAGTATGCGGTCTGCGAAGGGATCCACAAAGCCCTGAGCAAGGTAGACGACATAATGGCTGAACGCTTTGAACAGGCCGATAAGATAAAGGAGACAGAGAGTGAGGTGGTTTATTCCATGCAAGAGCACAGCAGAGTAAGCGCCCTAATATTTGAAGATATACTAAAAGAGATTTATGAAAAGCAGATTGGTAAGCATAAAAAGAATAATTGAAAACGAGATTGGTGAACGCATAGACACTAAAAACAGAAGAAGAGATTTAACTTACGCCAGAGCTGTATTTTGTAGAACAGGAAGAGATATGGGGCTTTCTTTGTCCGCAATAGGCCAGGTGATCAATAGAGACCACGCTACGGTGCTTCACAATCTTAGAGTAGTGTACCCCTTCGCAGAGAGAGAAATTTATTACAAGCGCTTATATGAAGTCCTGAGGGCTGTTGTAGATGAGGGTTCGCAAACAGAAGAGGTAGAGGAGAAGTTTGATAGCACAAAGGAGCTTGCCGAAATGGTGGAGACCTTGCAGAAAGATAATGATGCGCTGAGATATAAGCTTCGCTTGCTCAAGGACAACGAGAGTAACTTTAATTCGCTGCTACAGGGCTTAAGGGAGGAAGAAATAGATGAAGTGTACAACAAGTTAGACATCTTTGTTAAGGCGATCAAGAGTAGAGTTTACCTTTAATGGCTAAGACGAGGGTAAATCCTTATGCGCTAAAGTATCCGAAGACTGCAAACCCAATGAAGGAGATGAGCTGGTGTATAGAGAACAAGATAACGGTTAGCTGTAGCATAGAAGGCGAGCAAATAGGTGGGTATTGGGAAATGGGCAACAAGTATTGTTTGACTGTAAGGAACGGAGATCAATACAAGGAGAGCGAATATATATACGATAAGAGTAATATTGTAGATGCGATCTATGACGCATACAGATATATATACAACAAGAACAAATGAGAGTTTTAATTGCTTGCGAAGAATCACAGACAGTCTGTAAAGAGTTTAGGGCTTTAGGTCACCAGGCTTACAGCGCAGATATACTGCCTTGCAGTGGGGGCTATCCTGAGTGGCACATTCAAGGAGACGTCACTAAGATTCTTAAAGATGGATGGGATTTAATGATAGCGCATCCACCTTGCACTTATTTAGCTGTCAGTGGAAACAGATGGCTGTATAATAAAGATGGGAGCAAAAATGAAGAGCGATGGAAAAACAGATCTGAAGCTCTTGACTTTGTTAGAACACTCTTAGAATCTCCAATACAAAGGATAGCACTAGAAAACCCTGTCAGCGTTATCAGCTCTCAGATAAGAAAGCCTGAGCAAATAATACAGCCGTATATGTTCGGAGACCAAGCTACAAAAACAACTTGCCTTTGGCTAAAGAACCTGCCTCCTTTGTATCCTACAAACTTAGTTGACAAAGGTGAGCGAGTTGTGTATAAGAGTGGCAAGAGCCACCCTAAGTGGTACGCAGAGGCTTTAAGCAAAGCTAAGACATCAGAAGAAAGAAGAACTTTGAGGAGCAAAACATTCATTGGTATAGCCAAAGCAATGGCTAATCAGTGGGGAAATATATAATTATGGCACAGAGAGAAAAGAGTCAGGAGATTAGATCTACGGACGGCAGGAAGCATAATAAGCGACTGCCTTCCAAAGTACAGATTAAGGGGCAGGTAACTTCGCAGCCTGCTAGAATGAATGATGCTAAGAAGAAGCTACTGCCTAAGATAGCAGAGAAGGTAGCAATCAAGGAGTTGGGAGGTGCGGCAGGCATCTTCACTCAGTTAGCAGATATTATTAAGTCTTCAGAATCTGACGCAATTAAACTGAATGCTATTAAGATGTACTTAGAACACCTTGAGAAGGGTGAGCAGACACATACGCCTAGCAAGAGTGCGCCTACCATTAACTTCTCTTTTAATCAGCAACCTGACGAGAATACAATAGATATACAATCTGAAGAAGTAGATGAAGAATAGCGTAGTTCTCAATGAAAAGTACATACCTCTGTTCCAGGACGATAGCAGGTACTATGTAATTACTGGAGGTAGAGGGTCTGGAAAGTCCTTTGGCGTAGCAGTGTTCTTACTTAATCTAACCTACGAGGAGGGGCATAAGGTGCTGTTTAGCCGTTACACTATGACTTCAGCTCAGACTTCTATTATACCTGAGTTTGTAGAGAAGATTGAGATGATGGGGGTGCAGAGTGATTTTCGTATTACCAAAGACGAGATCATTAATATGACCACTAAGAACTCTATTATATTCAAAGGTATCAGAACTTCATCGGGTAATCAAACGGCTGCCCTGAAGTCTCTAAATGGCATCACGACCTTTGTATTAGACGAGGCAGAAGAGCTAGTAGACGAAGATACCTTTAACAAGATAGACTTATCGGTGAGGGTACAGGACAGGCCAAACAGGTGTATCTTAATATTGAACCCTACAACAAAAGAGCATTGGATTTATAAGCGATGGTATCAGAGCGTAGGAGTTCCTGAGGGATGGAACGGATCTGAAGGCAACACAACCTACATTCATACTACTTACATGGACAATAAAGAGAACTTGTCTGAGTCGTTCTTAGAGCAAGTAATGGATATGAAACGCAGAAGACCCGACCAGTACCAGCATTCTATATTAGGGGGATGGCTTAACAAGGCAGAGGGTACTATCTATAAGAACTGGAGGGTTGGCGATTATCAGCAGAAAGAGCTCACAGTATTCGGACAGGATTTTGGTTTCTCTACTGACCCCACTACATTGGTGCAGATTAGCGTAGACCCTGAGGAAAAGAAGATGTGGGTTAGAGAGTGCTATGGTCAGAAGAATATGACTACTAGCCAGATCGCTCAAAAGAATAAGCAGTACTGCGGCCTGGACTTGATTATCTGTGACTCAGCCGAGCCAAGACTTATCCAAGAGCTGAAAGCTCAGGACTTAAATATAAGAGGAGCTATTAAGAAGAAGGGTAGTATACTATCAGGCATTGCCCTTATGCAGGATTATGAGATTATAGTGGACAAGAATGCCAATGGCATTATAAGGGAGCTTAACAATTATGTTTGGCAGGAAAGGAATGCAAAGCCAGTAATGGCATATGACCATTATTTAGACTCAATCAGGTATGGATTGCAATATTTAGTACAAGGAAAATCTTTAGGAAGATATGTGATCCGATAAGGATATTTTATTATATTTGTATAGACGCTTGTGGTGAGCGTCTGAACATTACGGATTCTTGTGCAAAAGAGGTTAGCGAATAATAGTAGCTAGCCTCTTTGTTTTTTAATATATATTGACTACATTTGAATATGAACAACAAACACTTTGGCTTAATGATAGCCGCTTATGTATTAGGAGCTGTGATCTGCACAGCGACATTTGTTATTATGGTTTCTGGTCTGGCAATTTATTGCTGGTAAATATGGAAGGAAAAATCTGCAATAAATGTAATGTATTCAAATCCTTGGATCAATATTATAGAAACAAGAACGAGAAGGATGGTAGACAGTACACCTGCAAGTCTTGTTGTTCTGAATATCAAAGAGAATATCACAAATTAAACTCAAAAGATTTAAAAAAGAAGAGGGCAAAGTATAGAAATTCTCGTTC
>Ga0222714_10000893_pt1 | contig 33959 bp, 25 predicted proteins | sample C33_3DmetaG_FD_165048 | JGI IMG/M metagenome (GOLD analysis project Ga0222714, IMG submission 165048) | Estuarine water microbial communities from San Francisco Bay, California, United States - C33_3D | ecosystem: Environmental > Aquatic > Marine > Unclassified | place: USA: California... | reverse complement strand
ACTCGCGATTGAGGACCTGATCCGCGAACTTAAGGACCGCTACACGATCATCATCGTGACGCACAACATGCAGCAGGCTGGCCGCGTCTCGGACGACACCGCGTTCTTCAACCTCTCCGGAATCGGCAAGCCCGGTCACCTCATCGAGGTCGGACCCACCGCACAGATCTTCAGCCATCCCGAGCACAAGCAGACCGAGGACTACATCGCCGGTCGCTTCGGCTGATCAGCGTTGTCGCCTCGACAGGCCGACTACGAACCCTCGGCGAGCGCGTAGCCGGCCTCATCGACGGCCTCGGCAACATCAGTGCGGTCCAGCGGGTTGTCGCTGGTGACTGTGACCGCACCGGACCCAAGATCAACATCAACGCGCTGCACACCCGGAAGCAGCAAAAGCTCACCGGTCACCGCGCGCACGCAGTGATCACACGTCATTCCTTCAACCTGGTAGGTCGTCGTCGTGTTCACGGGGCCTCCTTCAACTCCGGCCATCGTTGCACGCCCTATCGCCGCACCAAACGAGGGGCTAGCGCCCAAGACGCTGGCGTACGCGGTCCTGCCCGGCCCGACCCAGCCGCATGAAGACCGGAGCCAGCCTGAGGGCGACGTCGGGAATTGCACTGAAGATCCGGACCTGAGCACCACGCCAGTGGGGCACGCTGACCACTCGTCGGGGCTTTCTCACCATCGCCCACACCTCATCGGCGACCCGCTCGGGCGTCACCTGACGGAAGCCGGTGAACGTCATCGCGATCGCCGGGTCATCCAGGACATCGGTAATCATCGGCGTGAGCATGCCGTCCGGGCAGACAACACCGAGGTGGATCCCCTGGACGCCCTGGGACGTCAACTCGGCGGCCAGCCCGAGGGTGAAGGAGAGCACCCCCGCCTTCGTCGCGGCGTACACGCACTCCCCCGGCACCGGGACCCAGGACGCCAGCGAACCCACATTGATGACATGCCCGTCACCACGGCCACTTTCACGCAGCCGCATCACCTCAACAGCTGCCCGAGTCCCGTGGATGACTCCGAGCAGGTTCACCGAGACGACCTGCTCGATCACCTGATCCGGCTGCGTCGCGGCATCGCCCGCACCCAGGACACCGGCGTTGTTGATCCACACATCAGGCTGCACCGCCTCCGCCAGTTCTCGACATCCCTGCGCATCCGTGACATCGAGATAGGTATCGGTGCCCTCCACATCGGCGCGGACGACGTGCCAGCCGGCGGATGCGAAGCGATCCGCGATGGCCGCGCCGAGCCCCCGCCCGGCACCCGTGACGACTGCGGTAGGCATCAGAGCGCCGCCGTTACGCCCTTGCCGAGGACGACCACGCCACTCTCGCTGACCGTGTAGAGCTCACGATCACGCTCAAGGTCCACGCCGATCTGTGCGCCGTCAGGGACGATGACGTTCTTGTCGAGAATGGCGCGGCGAATCACAGCGTTGCGCCCGATGCGGGCTCCGGGGAGCACGACGCACCCCTCAAGATAGGAGCCCCCCTGCACCTGCACATCGAAGGAGATGACCGAACTGCGCACATGTGCGCCGGAGATGACGGACCCGGTGCCGACCATGGACTCGTGGGCATTTCCTCCCTCCACGAATTTCGCCGGGGGCAGCGTGAGGTGGTTGGTGAGGATTGGCCAGCGCCGGTTATACAAGTTGAAGATCGGATGCACTGAGACCAAGTCCATGTGCGCATCGTGGTAGGCGTCAAGGGTTCCGACGTCACGCCAGTAGCCGCGGTCACGCTCGGTCGCACCGGGAACCACATTGCGATCGAAGTCATAGACGTAGGCCGAGCCCTCGTCGACCAGCATCGGGATGATGTTGCCGCCCATGTCGTGGACGGAACCCTCATCGGCTGCGTCGGAGCGCAGCGCGTCGATGAGCGCCTCGGTGGTGAAGAGATAGTTGCCCATGGAGACATAGGACTCATCCGGCGCACCGGGGATGGCTGGCGGATCAGCCGGCTTCTCCAGGAAACGACTAATGCGCTCCCCGTCCGCCGTTGTCTCGATCACACCGAACTGGTGGGCCAAGGATCTCGGCTGCCGAATGCCGGCAACGGTCACAGAAGCACCGCTGTCAATGTGCGCCTCGATCATCTGCATGGGATCCATGCGGTAGACGTGGTCGGCGCCAAACACCGCGACGTAGTCCGGCTGCTCGTCGTTGATGAGGTTCAAGCTCTGGAATATGGCATCGGCACTGCCGGTGAACCATCGCGGGCCGAGCCGCTGCTGCGCCGGGACCGGGGTGACATAGTCGCCGAGCAGTGGGGAAAGGCGCCAGGTCGTCGTGATGTGGCGGTCGAGCGAGTGCGACTTGTATTGGGTGAGCACGGCCACACGCCGAAGGCCCGAGTTGATGAGATTCGACAGGACGAAATCGATGAGACGGTAACTACCGCCGAAGGGCACCGCTGGCTTGGCGCGGTCTGCCGTCAATGGCAGCAGTCGCTTGCCCGCCCCGCCCGCAAGGACAATGCCGAGTACGTGCGGCCCAGATTTCACAATGCCAGCCTAGAGGACCCGGGCATCCGCGGAGGCTCTACTCTTCCTTTCGTGAAGGTTGCCGTCCTAACGCGTGAGTGGCCCCCGGACATCTACGGGGGTGCCGGGGTGCACGTGCGCGAGCTCGTCGCGCACCTTTTGCCCCTCGTCGAGGTGGACGTGCAATGTTTTGGCCCGCCGCGGCCGGATGCCACCGCGCACCGCGTTCCCGAGACTTTCGCGGATGCCAATCCTGCCCTGCAAACCCTCTCGGTCGATTTGGAGATGGTGCGGGACACCGCGGGAGTGGACCTCCTGCACTCGCACACGTGGTACGCCAATCTGGCCGGACACGTCGGCGGACTGCTCTACGGCGTACCGCATGTGCTCACCGCCCATTCGCTCGAACCCCTTCGCCCATGGAAGGAGGAACAGCTCGGCGGCGGCTACCGAGTGTCCTCCTGGGTCGAGGCGACGGCCTACGCGCACGCACAGGCCATCATCGCTGTCAGCGCGGGCATGCGCGAAGACGTGCTGACGGCGTATCCGGCCGTTGATCCGGCGCGCGTACACGTCGTGCACAACGGCATCGATACCGATCGCTATCGACCCGATGACAGAACCGAGGCCCTGGAGCGCTATGGCGTGCCCACCGACCGGCCCTACGTCTTGTTCGTCGGTCGTATCACGCGCCAGAAGGGCATTGGGCATCTCATCGCCGCGGCTGAGCACTTCGACGACGATGTGGTGCTGGTTCTTTGTGCAAGTTCGCCCGACACTCCGGAGATCGGAATCGAAACCGAGGCCGCCGTCGAGCGACTACGCGCCAAGCGCGGCGACGCCTCGGTTGTGTGGATCAAGGAACAGGCACCGGTTGAGGATCTGCTCCAACTGTTCACCCATGCCCTGGCCTTTGCCTGCCCGTCGATCTACGAACCCCAGGGAATCGTCAACCTTGAGGCCATGGCCTGCGAGACAGCGGTCGTCGCCTCGGCGGTTGGCGGGATTCCCGAGGTTGTCGTCGACGGGGTCACCGGAATCCTTGTGCCATACGACCCGGCCGACCCGCAGGCTCTCGAACACGGGGTCGCTGCAGGGGTTAACGCCCTCGCCGCCGACCCAGAGCGCGCGGCTCGAATGGGTCGGGCGGGCCGAGAGCGCGCCGTGAACGACTTCGGCTGGGGTGCCATCGCCGAACAAACGGTCGCGGTCTACCGCGCTGCCCAGAGTTGAGCACGCTCCTTCCCGAGGAGACCCGCCCCCGCCTCTTCCTCGGCTACGCGCTCTACCTCGCAGCCACTGTCCTCTTTGCGGTCAATGGCAGCATCGTCAAAGCGATCTTGCAGAGTGGCGTCAGCGCGACGAGCCTGAGTGAGATTCGCGCCACCGGAGCCTTCCTCATCCTGCTCCTTGTCGTGGCGATCACCCGCCCTCAGGCGCTCCGTATTCGACGTACCGAATGGAAATTGCTGCTGGCCTACGGCGTCATCGGGGTGTCGATGACGCAGTACCTCTACTTCCTCGCGCTGGAACGATTGGCCATCGGCATCGCTCTCATCATTGAGTTCACCGCGCCGATCTTCGTCGTCCTGTGGGTGCGCTTCGGCCGCAAGCAGCCCGTCCGATCCTCGGTGTGGGTGGGTCTCGTCTTGGCGCTCAGCGGCCTGGCCCTCATCGCGCAGGTGTGGCAAGGGCTCACGCTGGATCTCGTCGGGGTGGCAGCCGCCTTCGGAGCCGCACTTGCCCTCGCCCTCTTCTACGTCATTGGCGAGCACCAGCGCCGCGGTCACGCGCCGCGCGATGCCCTGTCCCTCACGATGTGGGGAATGGGTGGCGCCGCCCTCTTCTGGGCCGTCGTCCAACCGTGGTGGCTGTTCCCCTGGGAGGCCTACACCGGGACCAGTGCGCCGCTGGGCGGAGTGGGTCCGACATTCCCCATCACGGCACTCACCCTCTGGATGATCGTTCTGGGGACCGTCGTGCCGTTCACTCTGGCCATCGCGTCGTTGGCGTACATCTCGGCGGCTCAGGCGTCGACGATCGGGATCACCGAGCCCCTCATTGCCTCCTTGGTGGCGTGGGCAGCGCTCGGCGAGGTGCTCACGCCGGTCCAGATCCTTGGTGGTATCACAGTCCTCGTGGGGGTCTACATCGCTGAGCGGTCTCGGTGAGCGCGCCGGATCCGATCGAACCGCTCGCGCCGATGGTTGTGCCGCCATCGAGTGGCCGTTCACAGGTCATCGGCCTGATCATGTACCTCGTCGCGGCGTTCCTTTTTGCCCTAAACGGAAGCGTCGCCAAGGCTCAGATTGAGGCCGGGCTCACGGCTGTGCACGTGACCGAGATCCGCACGCTCGGTTGCGCCGTGATCCTGCTCCTCTACCTCGCTATCGCTCGACCCACGACGTTGAAACTGCGTCGTAGCGAAGTACCTTTCCTGGTGCTGTTCGGAGTGGTGGCCTACACGACGACACCCTTCCTGTTCTTCCTGACGGTGTCCTTGCTGCCGGTTGCCATCGCGGCGCTGCTGTCGTTCCTCGCTCCGGTGCTCGTGGCGCTGTGGCTGCGGTTTGTGCGTCGAGAGCCGACCGGCAAGAGCATCTGGGTGTCTTTGGGATTGGTCATCAGCGGTCTGCTGCTGGTGTCTCAGGTCTGGTCCGGCCTGGTGTTGGATCCGCTCGGCATCCTCTTCGGACTCTTGACCGCCGTGGCGCTGGCGAGCTATCTCCTGCTCGGCGAGGCAGGGGCGAAGCGGCGCGACGTCCTAAGCCTGGCCTTTTGGGGCTTTGCCGTCGCCACCATCGTGTGGAGCATCCTTGCGCCCTGGTGGATATTCCCGTGGGACATCCTCAGTGACACGACGTCACTGTTCGACGGTTGGCTCCCTGACGTACCTGTGTGGTCGCTCGTCATCCTCATGGTCATCGTGTCCGTCGTGCCCTTCGTGCTGGTGCTCATGTCTCTGCAGCGCATCGGTGCTCAGCGAGGGGGCATCGCCGGCACGACGGAGCCAGTGTGGGCCGCGCTCATCGCCTTTGTGATGCTGGGCGAAGTGATTAGCCCGATTCAGGGAGTCGGTGGCCTCGTCGTCCTGGCCGGTGTCATCGTGGCCGAGCTCGCCTCACAGCGAGCCCACCGCCTCGCGATGGGGATGAACTACCCGACCTAGACGATGTTGCGCTCAGGACGCAGATCACCGGTGGCAAACCGCTCAACGTCCAGGGGTGAAACGTCGATGAAGGGCTCCCGGCCGAGGTAGAGGTCACGCAGGATTTCGCCGATCGCCGGGCCTTGAAGGAATCCGTGCCCGGAGAATCCAGTGGCATAGAGGAACCGATGGACATTGCGGGACTCTCCAAGCAGCGCGTTGTGATCCGGCGTTACCTCGTAGAGCCCGGCCCAGCCACTGCGGACACCAAGGTCTAGTAGCGCGGGTGCACGCACCGCTGCCAGCTCACCGAGTCGCTCGGGGAAGTCCGCATCACGACTAATGTCGAACCCGGGCTCGGTCTCCCGGTGCGAGTAGCCCGTGAGGATGCCCGGGCCCTCGCGGTGCCAGTAGAACGACGTCGCGTAGTCGATGGTGAAGGCCATGCTGATCGGCTCGGGCATGGGCTCGGTGATGAGGAGTTCACGCTTGTACGGCGTGACCGGTAGATCGACCCCGACGTACGACGCAACCTCCGGTGACCACGCACCCGCGCAGTCAATGACACAACCGGTGGAGATCTCACCGTCAGTCGTGCTCACCTGCGTGATCGCACCTTGGGAAGTGGCGATGCCGGTGACCTCAACACCCGTGCGCACAGTGGCGCCCAAGCGTCGCGCACCCGTCGCGTAGCCGAGGACGACCGACTCCGGTGTGCAGTGCCCATCTTCGGGGCTCCAGGCAGCGGCCAGGACGCCCTCGGGGTTGAGCAGCGGCGATAACCGACACGCCTCGTCGACATCGACCATCCGAGACGGAACACCGAGGGAGTTCTGCAACGCGACAGAGGCCGTGAAGAGCTCGACATCCTCCGGTCGCGTGAGGACAAATAGGTAACCACTGCGGTGGAGGTCGATCTCCTGACCCGGGCGGTTGCCAAAATCCTCGAAGAGCTCGAGCGATCGCTTGCCCAGCATGATGTTGAGCTCATCGGAGAAGTTCGCACGTACTCCACCGGCGGCTTTCGACGTTGAGCCGCCGGAGAGTTCGCCACGCTCGAGGAGAACGACGTTCACGTCTGCCTCGGCGAGGTGGAACGCGGCGGAGGCGCCCATAACTCCCCCACCAACGATGACGACGTCGGCGTGGGTCGGCAGCGTCACAGACGGAAGCCAGGATCGAAGGGCAACTCCACCAGATCCATCTGAGCCTTCTGGAGCTTGCCGCTGTAGTCCCAGTTCATCGACTGCCAGCGGGTGAATTGGTCGAGGACCCAGATCCCACTCTGCCGCGAGCCATTGCCCGACAGCCCATTGCCACCGAAGGGCAGATGGGCCTCGGCGCCGGAGGTGGAGTTGTTGACCGACATCATCCCAGCCGAGACCCCCTGGCGATAGCGCCACACCGCCTGCGGGTTCTCGGTGTAGATCGCACAGGACAGGCCATAACCGTGCCCGTTCGACAACTCGATGGCCTCATCGAGAGTGTCGAAGACACCCATCGTCACGAGCGGGCCGAAGGTCTCGGTCGAGTAGAGCGCGTCGCCAGGGCGGACTCCATCGACGATCGTGGGATGTGCGAACCAACCGGAGTCGGGATCCCCGAGAAACCCACGGCGAGGATTGGTCGAGGTGATGCGGCCAACGCTGGAGGAGCCGTAGACCGTCTGGTGGTCCTGGATGAGCCCGAGGTGCTTGTCGTGGTTTTCGAGATACTTCTCATCAATCATTGGTCCATAGAGAACGTCACCGAATGGGTCTCCGACGATGGCGTTCTCCACCGCATGGACATAGCGCTCACGCACGACGTCATAGACATCGTGGTGTACCCACAAAGTCCCGAGCGACGTGCAACGCTGACCAGCCGTGCCGAAGCCCGCGAAGAGCGCACCCTCGACGACAAGGTCGATATTGGCGTCCGGCATGACCACCATGGGGTTCTTGCCACCGAGCTCAAGACACGGCGACTGCAGGTGCCGCGCGGCCAACTCGCTCAGGCGGCGGCCGACCTCGGTCGATCCAGTGAAGCCGACCTTCTGGATCAGGCCCTTCTGCAGCGAGGCTTCGAGTCCGTCGTACGTTGACGGTCCGTCGGCGAGGACCACCTTGAGCACGTCACGCGGCACACCGCCGGCGTAAAAGATCTCGGCCATCGCCTGCGCGATCGCGGACGTCTGCTCAGCCGGCTTCCACACGACCGTGTTGCCGGTGACCAGCGCCGGCACGATGTACCAGGACGGAACCGCGGCAGGGAAGTTGCCCGCCGTGATGATCATTGCCGTGCCGACGGGCACGCGGAAGGTAAAGAGCTGCTTGTCGGGCATCTCGCTGGGGACGGTCTGGCCGTACATCCGCCGACCCTCACCGATGAAGAAGTCGCACGTGTCGATGACCTCTTGTACGTCGCCGAGGGCCTCGGCGTACACCTTGCCCATCTCGCGCGTCACTAGTCGCGCGAGGGCCTCCTTGTTGGCCTCGAAGAGGCGTCCCACCTCGGCGATGACGCGGCCGCGCGCCGGAGCCGGGACGGCCGCCCAGCCGGGCTGCGCATCATGGGCGGCCTGGGCGGCGGCGATGATCTCGGCTGATGTCGCGAGGGGCACCTCGGTGACGACGTCGGCGAAGTTGGCGGGATTCCGGGAGATGTACGTGGCCATGGACTGATCCTTCCACCGCCCCAATCTGTGGTGGTGGGAGGGATGCTCTGAGACGACCCCGCATCTGCGAGGCTGACCCCGTGAGCGACACCCGGACGGTTGGCACCGCCATCTTGGAACTCCTCCATCGCGAGGGCATCGACGTGGCCTTCGGCTTGCCCGGCGTCCATAACCTGGCCTTCTGGTCGGCGCAGACCCCGGTCCGGATCGTCGGCGTACGGCATGAGCAGGCGGCGGCATACGCGGCAGACGGTTATGGCCGGGCCACCGGCCGGGTCGGTGTCGCTCTCACCACCACCGGCCCCGGGTCGGTCAATGCGCTGGCGGCCTTCGGAGAGGCAGCCGTCAGCGGGGCACCCATGGTGCTGATCTCCAGTGATGTGTCGACCGCGCTGCGCTCTCTGGAAGGCCCTCGCGGGATCCTGCACGAGATGGGTGATCAGGCCGCCCCCTTCGCGGCGTTTGGCCGCCCCGCTCGGACGGTGAGCAGTGCCGAGGAGGCATTGACGGCTGTCGCGGAGGCGCTGGCGATTGCGGGTACGCCGCCGATGGGTCCGGTCTATGTCGGCATCCCCTCCGACGTCCTCAACGCGCAGTGGTCCGGCGATGTGCCGCTCCTGTCGGGCCCGTCTGCTGTGGATGCCGAGGTCTCGACAGGAGCCACATCGTCCGACAGCGACGTCGCAGCGCTGGGCGCCCTCATCGCTGACAGCGAGCGGGTGGTCCTCTGGGCGGGCGGTGGAGTGGCGCAGTGCGGCGAGGCGGGTGAAGCAGCGCTGCGGTCCCTCGCTGAGCGACTCGGTGCTCCCGTGGTGACAACGTACGCCGGTCGAGGGCTCATGGCCGGCCACCCGTTGACGATCGAAGCCTCAACGCACGAACCGGAGGTCGCCGAGATCATCGCGTCCGCCGACCTGCTTCTCGTGGTGGGGAGTGGCTTCGACGCGATGCACACGAAGAACTGGAAGATGCCCATGCCTTCCCGTCGAGCGGCCATCGCACTCGGGGACGAAGTCACCCGCACCGTGCCCTGGGACGTGCTGGTCCAGGCCGATCTGGTGTCGACGATTCGTTCCCTGGAATCCCGGTTGGAGGATCGCGGTGTCGGTACACGATCGGCGTGGGCACCGGTTGGTGTCCGTGACTCCGTGCGAGCGCGACTGATCCTGGATGAGCGCATGATCGATCCGGTGGCGTTCGTCGAGGCGGTGGAGTCCTGGCCGACCGAAGGCGTGGTGGTCACCGACATGTGCGTTCCCGGGTACTGGACGAGCAGTCACGCGCGTCATGATCGGCCGCGACACCTTCTCAATCCGGTGGGCTGGGGGACGCTCGGTTATGCGCTGCCCGCGGCGATTGGCCCGGCGTCGGTTGGCATGCCGACGCTGGCTGTGTGCGGCGATGGCGGGCCGATGTTCGCGCTCGGTGAGTTGGCGACGTACGTGCAGGAGAGGTTGCCGATCGCGCTGGTGATCGTGGATGACGGCGGCTACGGGATGCTCCGCTACGACCAGCGGATCTTTGGCCATCCCGAGCGTGGGGTTGACCTCGTGACACCGGACTGGACGTTGCTGGCGGCCTCGTTCGGCATTGCTTACGCCGAGGTGGATGTGCGGGGCGGTGCTGCCGGTGCGGAACGGGGCGGTGCTGGTGTGGGGCCGAGTGCTGCCGGTGTGGAACCGGGTGCTGCCGGCACCCTCACCGACGCCTTGGCATCGGCAGCCGCGCGCCCAGGACCAACGATGATCGTGCTGCGGGCCGCCTTCTACCCGCCAGCCTCCACGAGCCCACGCTGGTTCGAGACCGCCACCGGCCCCCGCGAAACCGCGTAGCCCGCGTTCTTTCGTCACATCTGGGGGCTTAGCCCGCTGATCTGCCGAAAGAACGGGAGCGGTGGGCGATGGCCTCGCGGATCTCAGCGATCACCCACTCCGGCTTGGTGGTGATCTGCTCCCACGTGAACCGAAGCACCAACCAGCCGCGCAGGACGAGGTCGTTCTGTCGAGCGCGATCGCGCTCGAAGGACCGGCGATCGCTGTGGAAGGCCCGCCCGTCGACTTCAATGGCGATACGCAGATCGAGGTGCGCAAAGTCGATCTCGGCCACCACTCGGCCCGATCTATCGAGGACGGGGTGGTTGGCAATCCAGTCTCCGGTACGAGAGCGACGCAGTAGGCGCCCCATCCGCTGCTCGGCTTCCGACCTCGATCCGGTCGCCATGCGCATCCTCGCGCGTCGAAGGGCGCCAACACCGCGGTTGCCCCTCCCCGCACGGCCCGCGATGACTTCGTCAAGGTCCTCGATGCCGAACCATCGCTGTTGAAGAGCCCGATCCACTACCTCGTGTGCCCGATGCTTGCCCGCGATGCCGATTGTGTCGGCCACTGCCTCTATGGGCACCGCTAGATGCAAGCCTGCAGCCATGTATGCAGGGGGAAGCGCGGATCGTTGAATGACAGTTACGCCCTCAAGGGCCATTCGGCACCGCTCCGATGCCACGACGATTCTCTCGGTCCCCGGCAGATCCCAGCCACCGAGCCTCGCCGCAATCGGACCGCTGACCACCGATCCCTCGGGGGCATTCGCCTGCAGGATCCATCCCTCGCACGCGTCCCCACCGGATGAGACAGAGCGAATGATGAGGGCATTGCCCCGTCGCTCCCACTCACCTGACCGGACACGACGGGCAATGGCCTCCGGTGACAGGCCGGCGCTACGTGCCTGCCGAGTCGAGATGACGCCTGCCTGCAACGACGCGATGTCGACGGCACGCCGATCAAGGGCTCTTCCCCGTGTCATGCGTCTGACATTGCCCCACGGAACCGTGCCCCCGCTGTCGCTGTCCACAGGCCGGTTCTTTCGTCACATCTGGGGTCTTAGCCCGCTGATCTGCCGAAAGAACGGACCAACTAGCCCTTGCGGCCGATGATGAGGTCAGCGACCAGCGAGGTCCAGCCGGTCTGGTGCGAAGCCCCGAGTCCGGCGCCGTTGTCACCGTGGAAGTACTCATAGAAGAGCGGATCGTGCCACCGCGGATCGGATTGGAATCGCTCGCTGCCACCAAACACCGGCCTCGTGCCATCGGGCCTCTCAAGGAACACCGAGATGAGTCGGCGTCGGATCTCGTGAGCGACCTGCGAGAGATTCATCATGATTCCGCTGCCGGTCGGACACTCCACCTGGAACTCATCCCCCAGATACAGGTGATAGCGCTCCAATGCCTCGATCACCAGATGATTGATCGGGAACCACACCGGTCCACGCCAATTGGAGTTGCCCCCGTAGATCGGCGTCGTGGACTCCGCTGGCTCATAGTCGATGTCATAGCCCTGACCCTCGACAGTGATCTCGTACGGCGCCCCATCGAGTCTCTTCGACAGCGAGCGAAGGCCATAGGGCGACAACAGCGAGTCCTCACTGAGGATCTCCATGAGCACGCGACGAAGGCGATCGGGATCCACCACCGTGAGCAACGCCTTGCGATGGCCGTCGACCTCCCGAAACTGCAGCGAACCCGCTACGTGTTCGCCTTCGTTCGCTGTCCCCGTCACCCCTCGCCGTCTCAGGAAGTTGTCCAGGCTTCGCCGGTATCGCTCGGAGTTGCCAAACGTGCCGTCCTGCTCGATATACGCGCCTGCGAGGACCGGGATGACCCCAACGAGCGAACGCACCTTGATGGGCTCGCGCGAGCCGTCGGGACGGACCAGTTGGTCGTAGAAGAAGCCCTCCTCCGCGTCGAAGAGACCCACCGCGGAGATGCCATCGGTGATGGTGGCGAAGTGTTCGAGGAACTTCAATGCCATCGGCGCATAGGCCTCGTCGTGCGGCGCGATCCGGATCGCCATGCGCAGCATCATCAGCGCGTAGAAGGCCATCCACGCCGTGCCATCGGCCTGTTCGATCGTGTAGCCGTCCGGCAGGTGCGACCGGTCGATAGGTCCGATGTTGTCCAGCCCGAGGAACCCTCCCTCGAAGACGTTGTTGCCCTCCTTGTCGACCTTGTTGACCCACCAGGTGAAGTTGATGAGCAGCCGCTGGAAGACGCGCTCAAGGAAGTCAATATCGGTGCCCCCGTCGATCTCAAAGACCCGGATCGCCGCCCAGGCATGCACCGGTGGATTCACGTCGTCGAAGTTCCATTCGTACGCCGGGATTGCTCCACTGGGGTGCGAGTACCAGTCACGCAACATCACCTGCAGCTGGTACTTCGCGTATTCAGGATCGATATGCGCGAACACGACCGTGTGGAAGGCCAGATCCCAGGCCGCGAACCACGGGTACTCCCACGAGTCCGGCATCGACAGGACGTCGTAGGCATCCAGATTGCGCCACCGCGTGTTGCGCACGAGTTGATGCCCGGCGGGCGGCGGTGGCTCGGTCGGATCGCCATCGAGCCATCGCGCGACGTCGTATCGATAGAACTGCTTGCACCAGATAAGCCCGGCAAAGGCTCGGCGCATGACATCCGCGACGTCAGCGGACGCGTCATCGGGCGCGAGTTCGGCGTAGAACTCGTCCGCCTCCGCCTTGCGCTGGATCATGAGGTCGTCGAACCGCTGCTCGGACCAGCCAGGATCAGGATGATCCCCGTCGCTTGGTGACCAGAGCCGAAGGCGGACTTCCACGGTCTCGCCGGCGGGTACGTCGAGGACGTAGTGCCACGCACATTTGGTCCCGAGGCGCTCGGGATTGACCGTGGCTGCTCCGCTCACGACATAGTCGTTGATCCCGTCCTTGGGGTAGGGCTCCTCCAGCGCCGTGCCGAAGATGCGCTCGGTGTTCGTACGGTTGTCACAGAACAATGCCTCCGGTGCGGTGCCATCGGAGGCGCTTGCCGCGTCCAGATGGTAGATACCGAGTCGCCAATGGTCCGCCACGATGGTGCCGGCGTCGAAGGCGAACTGCGGGATGGGTCGGGCCTGACCCCAGGACCAGGTATCCCGAAAGATTGCTGACGGCAGCAGGTGGATGGTCTCCGCATCCGGGCCGACGTTAGTGACTCGAATGCGGATGAACGTGTCGGTCGGATCATTCTTCGCGTAACTGACATCGACCACCCAGTAGCGATCGTCGTCGAAGATCCCGGTATCCAGCAGTTCGTACTCAGGATCATGGCGTGTCCGCGCGCCATTGACCGAGACCAGTTCGTCGTAGGGGAAGGCGTCCTGGGGGTAGTGGTAATGCGCGCGCAGCCAGGCCTGCGAAGGCACGGCGTCGTCGTACCACCAATACTCTTTGGCATCCTCGCCGTGATTGCCCTGCCAGCCGTCGAGCCCGAAGAAGCGTTCCTTGAGGAAAGCATCACGGCCATTCCACAGCGCGAGGGAGAAGGACATGTCCTGATGAAGATCGCAGTAGCCCAGGATGCCGTCCTCGCTCCACCGGAAGGTGCGTGAGCGAGCCTGGTCGTACGGCAAATAGCGCCACGCGTCTCCGTCGGCGGAGTAGTCCTCGCGGACCGTGCCCCAGCCCCGTTCGGCCACATAAGGCCCCCACTGGTACCAGGGGCCGGCTTCATCAGGTCCGAATCGGTAGTTGCCGCACTGGGCCATCCGGCCCCGTTCCGCAGGAAGGGTCACGAATTGATGATGCCCTCCCTGCCTTACTCCCGCATGAAGATGGCCAAGGGACTACGGTAGGACCAGAGGACTAGATCGGGGAGGCGCCATGAGCCGGATACGTCGCGCGGGAGTTGCCGTGATTGCCGTACTCACCGCGGTCCTCATGGGCTTGACCCTCGCCCCCACTGCATCTGCGGCCCAGGAAGTCCCCCAGGACGTGCCCCTGGTGATGGGTGACAAGGGAGACTCGGTCGCCAAGGCACAGCGACGCCTTGAGTGGCTCGGTTACGAACTGCGCGACAAGGAGATGGAGAAGGAGTACTTCGGCCGATCCACACACAAGGCCGTGAAGAGGTTCCAGCAAAAATTCTTCATCCCCGTCAACGGCAAACTGAACAAGGACACCTGGCGCAAGCTCGAAGAGGTTGGCGGCGGTGTGGGCAAACTCCCCAAGTCCTGCCTCAACGAGACCAAGGTTGTCTGCATCGACAAGACAGCCAAACTCCTGCGCTACGTGCACAAGGGGAAGGTGAAGCTCACCGTCGACGTACGCTTCGGGGTGCCCGGCCTCGACACCCCCACCGGTTCCTACCGGGTCTGGTTCCGTTGGCGGGACGCTACCTCCGGAATCAACGGACCGGACCAGCCCCGCGCCCCGATGCCCTACGCACTGTTCTTTAACGGCGATATCGCCGTGCACTACTCCCCGCCCTTCGCGGCCAGCGGGTACTACCCCGGCGGTGGTTCACACGGTTGCGTGAACGTTGCCGACCTGCAGGCGGTCTCCTGGCTCTTCGACCAAATCCCTGTCGGCACACGCGTCTACGTGTACTGGGGCTAGTAGACCCTGCCCATGACCCTTCGCGTAGCACTTCTCGGCTACGGTCTGGCCGGGCGGGTCTTCCACGGACCGTTGATCACGGCCGAACCCGGCCTTGACCTCGCCGCCATCGTCACCTCGAACGCCGAGCGTCGCGATCAGGCGGCCGCCGATCATCCCGATGCGCTTCTCCTCGCGTCAGTGGATGACGTTTGGGACAGAGCCGAAGAATTCGACCTCGTAGTCATCGCCACGGCGAACGCCGCTCACGTTCCCCAGGCCACCGCTGCCCTCGAACACGGCCTTCACGTCGTCGTCGATAAGCCGCTCGCCGCGACCGCCACCGAGGCCCAAGCCATGGTGGACTTGGCTGCTGCCCAAGGTCGCCAACTCCACGTCTTCCAAAATCGGCGATGGGACTCTGAGATCCTCACCGCACGCCGGGCAATCACCGACGGAGTGCTCGGTCGTCCGCACCGTCTGGAATCCCGGTTCGAGCGGTGGCGACCCCACCCCAAGGGTGGCTGGCGCGAGGTCGGCGCTCCCGACGACATCCCGGGATTGCTCTATGACCTCGGTGCCCACCTTGTCGACCCGGCCCTTCACCTCCTGGGTCCGGTCGAGCGCGTGGCGGCCAGTGTGCGGATCCTGCGTGACGGCGTAACCGGTGACGATGACACCCAGGTGATGCTCTGGCACACCGATGGCGCGATCAGCCTCCTTAGCGTGAGTGCCGTGGCGGCGTTCATCGAGCCACGGCTGCGATTGCTCGGCACCCGCGGCGGCTTGGAGATCATCGGACTGGATACGCAGGAGGACGCCCTCCGCGAGGGGCGATTGCCCGGGGACGAGAACTGGGGTGCCGAGCCCGTCACTCACACCGCCACCATCATCACGGCCGATGCCCCTTCAGCCCGGGCATACCCCCGTCAGCGCGGTGACTATCCCGCCTACTACGCGGCTGTTGCTGCGGCGCTCCAGGGAGATGGCCCCGCGCCCGTGGATGCCCGCGATGTTGTCGAGAACCTGCGGGTCATTGAGGCGGCCGCGCTGTCCGCGGCGCAAGGCATCGAAGTACGCCTTGAACCTCCCGCAGGTCACCGCTTCTCGACCGGCGGTTAGCAACGTCCGTCTCACCGGGCGGCTGAGACCAACACGTCCGCGGAGAGGTCGTTGAGGAGTCCGACGGGATCGTTCAGCAACGGCTCGAACGCTATCTCGGCAGCGCCAACCAGTACGGCGTCACTGCCAAGTGCCGCCGGCGCGACCTCCACCTGCTCGCGAGCCGCGGGTAGTGCGAGCGCGAGTTGCTCAGTGACACGCCCCCGGGCTGCACCGTAGACGGCGGCGAGGTGTCCGCCGAGAACGACAGCCTGCGGATTGAGCACGTGCAGCAGATTGACCAATCCCACGCCCAACCAGGTGGCAACGTCCTGCACCACCTGCAGAGCCACGCCATCACCACTCGTTGCCAACTCGATGACATCGATGGCAGTGACGACATCGAGGCCATGTGAGCGGGCTGAAGCGACGAGGGCTTCGGCTCCCACCTCGGTTTCCCAGCAGCCAACCGCCCCGCACCGACACGGTCGTCCCGTCGGGTTGACGCGAACGTGCCCCACCTCACCGCCGTAGCCACCTGCACCCACGAGCGCCTGCCCGTCGATGATCACACCGCCGCCGATACCGACGTCACCCGCGAGGAAGATGAGGGAATCCACCGTCTGCGCAGCACCCCGCAGATGCTCGGCAAGCGCGCCAAGATCCGCGTCATTGCGCACCTGGACGCCGCGCGCCCCGCTGCCCAGAGCGCCCCCGAGGAGTTGAGCGAAGGGGATGTCCGTCCAGCCCAGGTTCGGGGCCTGACGCACCAACCCATCCTCCGCACGCACGATGCCAGGAACACCCACACCGGTGCCAACCCAGACCGCGCCTGTCGGAGCAGACGACAGAACCTCTCGGCCGATCTCAGCAACCTCGCGGACGATACGCCCGGGATCGCCAAGCGCGTCCACGTGCTGACGCTCCACCCGAGTGAAAACCTCACCACCGAGGCCGACGAGTGCTGCGACCGTGCGGTCGACGCGAACATCCAGCGCCAGCACCACCGCGGAGGACGAGACCGGCTCGACTACCAGCGATGGTCGTCCTACCCCGCGACCGACGCCAGCACGCTCGACGACGAGGCCGAGGTCGACCAACTCGGTGACCAGTCCACCCACCGTGCTCCGATTGAGCCCGGATGTCGTGCCGATGGCCGATCGTGACAGCGGGCCATCGCGATGGAGTAAGCGCAAGACCAGGGACAGGTTGGCCCGACGTACCTCATCCTGAGTGGCCCCCGCGAGGGAAGGAACCACCGCGTCTCAGCGCCCCGTAGCGGAGGCTCGCCGCCGAGAAATCGCGTCCACGCTCGCCGCCACGAGGAGGACCAGGCCGGTGACCACGAACTGGATGCCGGACTGCTGGGTGATCAGCGGCAGGCCATTGGCGATGACGGCAATCACGAGACCACCGATGACCGCATCGCGCACCTTGCCACGACCACCAAAGAGGCTGGTGCCGCCGATGACAGCAGCGCCGACAGCGAAGAGCAGCGTCTGCGCACCACCTGTGGTCGGCGACACGGAGTTGTCTCGGGATGCCAGCAGCACGCCGGCCACCGCGGCCAGGGTCGAACAAAAGATGAAGCAGGTGATCATCAGGCCCTTGACGTTGATGCCCGCACGTCGTGCCGCCTCACGATTGCCGCCAACGGCGTAGATGTGCCGACCAAAGCCGGTGCGCTGCAAGATGAAGGTGAGGACGACGAGCAACCCGAGGATCACCACGACAACCCACGGAACGCCCTGAATCACGACGTTTGCGGTCGCGAGCTGGCGCTCCTGGTTGAGCAGATAGGTCGCTACGACGACGAGCACACCCAGGGCGATCACCTTGGCCGCCCAGACACTCATCGACTCAGCGGCGAGCCCCGCCTTGCGGCGACGGTTGATCGCGAGCAGATTGATGATGGCGAATCCGCCGACGATGACGACCGCGAGCACCCAGCCAAGGATGACCGGCATGTTGCCGTTCATGACGACGAGAATCGCGTCATCGCGAATCGGGATCGTGCCACCCTCGCCGATGATCAGGAGCATGGCGCCCTGGAGGGCCAGGAACATCGCCAGCGTCACGACGAAGCTGGGAATGCCGAGGCGCGCCACGAGTAAGCCGATGACGAGGCCGATGACGACCCCGGTGAGAAGGGCCGCCAGGAGCGCGATCGGCCAGGCCATTCCCATGTTGGTGAGCACCACGGCGAGGACAGCGGCCGCCGTGCCCGCAGCAAAGCCGGCGGACAGGTCGATCTCGCCGAGGAGCAGGACGAAGACCAGCCCCATCGCGAGGACGATGATCGCCGCGCTCTGGTTGATGAGATTGGCGAAGTTGAAGATCGACAGGAAGGTGCCGCCCTCGAGAACGCCGAAGAGGATGACCAGGGCGACGAGACCGAGGACGGCGGGCAACGAACCGATGTCGCCGCCGCGCACCCGCGCGAAGTAGTCGCGGACAGCCTGACCAATCCCCGCGGTGTCACCGGCGCTGGGCACGTCCACCTCGGTGATCTGCGCGCTCATGCGGCACCTCCCATGGAGTTGTCCTGCATCCCGATATCACCGGATCGACCGGTGGTGATGAGCTCGACCACCTGCTGGGAGCTCACCTGGTCCTTCTCCACCTGCGCGGCCATCTGGCCTAGATAGAGGCAGGCGATGTCATCGGCCACCGCTTGGACATCGTTCATGTTGTGCGAGATGAGGATGACGCCGAGGCCGTTGTCGGCCAGCCGGCGTACGAGGTTGAGGACCTGCTCGGTCTGGGCCACTCCGAGAGCCGCGGTCGGCTCGTCCAGGATGACGAGCTTTGAGTTCCACAGCACGGCCCGGGCAATGGCGACAGTCTGGCGCTGACCACCGGAGAGGCTGGATACCTGCTGGCGCAGCGACTTCAGGGTGCGGACACTAAGGCCGCTGAGGGTCTCTCCCGCACGCTTCTCCATGGTCGTCTCGTTCAAGGTGACGCCGGACTTAACCTCGCGGCCGAGGAACATGTTGTGCACGACATCGAGGTTGTCGCAGAGCGCGAGATCCTGGTAGACGACCTCGATACCGAGGTCGTTGGCCTGCTTGGGCCCGTGGATCGTCACCGGTTTGCCCTCGAAGGTGACCTGTCCACTGTCGAAGGGATGAATCCCGGCGATCGCCTTGATGAGCGTGGACTTGCCGGCTCCGTTGTCTCCCACAAGAGCGGTGACTCGTCCGGCGCGGACGTCGAGATCGACATTCTGCAGGACATGCACGGGACCGAAACTCTTGTTGATGCCTCGGAGGGAGAGAAGGGGCGTGTCGTTCGCCATGAGACCTCGCATGTGCCGTGTGGATGCGTGATGAGCGGATGGACTGGGACGGAGTGTGCCAGGAATGGCGTGGGGGCGGGTTCGAATTCGACCCGCCCCCACGCTTCATTGCCTTGTTAGGGCGCTATCCCTGGGGTCAGGGGTTGATGCCGTACTCGGCGCACTTCTCCTGGATGGCCGGAGTGGTGCAGACCCGGTCGTACGTCGTGAAGCCGTCAGCGATGACGTCCTTGACGTTCTCGGGGAAGATCGCCACCGGCACCAGCAGCACTGACTTGACCTCGGCACCGGTCTCGGTGTCGACGACGGTCTTGTTGGCAAGAGCGTCAGCGGCCGGGATGTTGGCCTGGATGAGGTCGATGGCGAGCTGTGCGGCTGCGTCAGCCTCAGCCTTAACGGCCTTGTAGACGGTCATGCACTGGGTACCGAGCAGCACGCGCTGCAGACCCTCATCAGTCGCATCCTGGCCGGTGACGGGCACCTGGCCCGCAACACCATTGCGCTCGAGGACCGCGATGGCAGCGCCACCGAGACCGTCGTTGGCAGCAGCAACACCGATGAGGTCGCCGCCGACCTCGGTGTACATCTGCTCGAAGATCGTGCCGGCCTTGGTGTTATCCCAGTCCGGAACGCTCTGGTCCGCAGCGATGGTGTAGCCAGCGCCCTTGAGAACCGTCTCGTAACCCTCCTTGAAGAGGGTGGCGTTGTTGTCGGTCGGCGAGCCATTGAGCAGCGCCACCGGACCGGCGTCGTTGCCATTGGCCTGCATGCAGGTCACGAGGCCCTCACCGATCTTTGTGCCGACAGCGACGTTGTCGAAGGACACGTAGTAGTTGGCATTGCCCGCGAGAGTCAGACGGTCGTAGTCGATCGTCGGGACACCCTGGTCGTTTGCCTTCTTGATCACCGCGGCAGCCGAAGGGCTGTCGAGGTTGACCAGCATGAGGACCTGGACACCCGAGTTGAGCATCTGATCCGCGATGGTGGCGAACTTCGCCTTGTCGCCATTGGCGTTCTGGATGTCGTACTCGACACCGGCAGCGTTGAACGCCGCCTCCAGGAACGGACGGTCAGCAGTCTCCCAGCGAGCCGAGGATGCTGCGTCGGGCAGGATGACGCCGACCTTGCCGCCGGTGGGCGGAACCTGAGTGGCCGAACTGTCGGGAGCGGCGCTCGAAGAGGAGTCGCCGCCGCTGTCGCTGCCACCGCAGGCAGCGAGGAGAAGGCCGGTGGCCGCGAGTGCGGCGACGGCCCCGATGATGCGCTTGGACATTCGTGTCCTTTCTCAGCAGGGCGTCCCCCTGCAATGCCGTGAAACTGCTTCTGTTGTGTGGTGACGGTGAGCGATCTGGCTAGGCGCCAAGGATGTGATCGATCACCAACTGGTCCAATTGCTCGTTGCGATAACCGCGACTGGCCAGTGCTTGTGGGTCGTGCTGCTCATCAAGCAGCTCGTGCGCCGCAGCCGGTGAATACGGCCCGACGGTGGGTTCGGCGAGTTCGGGAACACCCGCCTCGGCGAGGGCCTTCTTGACCTTCGGGTCATTGTCGAAGGCCTTGGCCCGCTCGCGGAACATGAGGTAGGTGCGCATGCAGCCGCGCGCGAAGTCCCAGATGCCATCCGCACCCTCGTTGCGGTAGGGCCGGGCGTCAAAGTGCTTGGGTCCGTCGTAGCCGGAGTTCTCGAGCAACCGGACAAGGAAAAAGTCGTCCTTGATGCCCTCGGACCCGAAGCGGAGATCCTGGTCGTAGCGACCAATCTTTTGATCGTTGAGATCGATGTGGAAGAGCTTGTCCTGCCACAGTGCCTGAGCCACGCCCTGGTAGAAACTCAAGCCCGCCATGGTCTCGTGGGCGACCTCGGGGTTTAGGCCAACCATCTCGGAGTTGTCCAGGGTCTCGATGAACGCGAGCGCATGGCCAACCGTCGGCAGGAAGGTGTCGCCGCGCGGCTCGTTCGGCTTGGGCTCGATGGCGAATCGAATGTTGTAGCCCTTGTCCTTGACATAGCCGGCCAGGAAGTCCAGTGCCTCGCGGTAGCGGTCGAGCGCATCCGCAGGGGTCTTCGACGCGGCGGACTCCACGCCTTCACGGCCACCCCAGAAGACATATGTCGGTGCGCCGAGTTCAGCGGCCACGTCGAGGTTGCGCATCGTCTTGGCAATGGCAAGACGGCGAACCTCGCGGTCGTTGGAGGTGAAGGCACCGTCCTTGAACATGGGGTGCCAGAAGAGGTTGGTGGTGGCCATCGAGCACACGATGCCGGTCTCCTCGAGCGCCTTGATGAAGGTGTCGAGCTCGGCTCGGCGCTGAGACTCCGGTGCGCCAAAGGTCATCAGGTCGTCGTCGTGGAAGCTCACGCCCCAGGCGCCGATGTCGGCTAAGCCACGCAGGAAGTCGGCGGGAGCGATCGGCGGGCGAGTGGCGTCCCCGAAGGGGTCGCGCCCAGGGTGACCGATCGTCCACAGCCCGAATGCGAATCGGTCCTGCGGCGAAGGTGCATATTCGCTCACGCAAGCTCCCGGACGTCGAATTTCCCATTCCGCGCAGGGCCAAAGGAAATTGTTGTGAGCGAGAACATATGTCCTAGATCACATCGGCGCAAGTCCTATTCATTCGCGAATGGGTAACGAATTCATCACGTCTGGTTCAGCCTCCGTCCACTTTTCCCGCGGCGGGGAGGAGAGGCGCCGCCGAGGCGACTAGCCCCCGTGGACCTGCTCGCGGGCGGCGGCATATGCCTCACGGATGGCCGGGACTGGCTGTGGCTCCAGCTCGATCTGTCCCCCGCTGGCCCACGCCGGCGGGGTCGGGCCGGCGAGCAGGGCCCAGGCCGCCTGCCGTGCGGCGCCGTCGGCGACGTACTCCCCCGGGGCTGGTACGACGACAGGAACATCGACCAACGTCCTCGCCACCTGTTGCACGGCCGAATTTGCCGCCGCTCCGCCGACGAGCAGCAGCCGGCGCGGGTGCACGCCCTGAGCGCGCAGCGCGTCGACCGCGTCGGCAAGGCCGCACATCATTCCTTCGACGGCCGCGCGCGCGAGGTTCGCCGGCGTCATCGCCTCCCGGGTCATTCCCACGAGCGTGCCCGTGGCGTTCGGAAGGTTAGGCGTGCGTTCGCCGTCGAGATAGGGCAGGAGCACCAACCCACCGCTCCCCGGAGTCGCGGACATCGCAAGTGTCGTCAACTCGTCGAGACTGACGCCCAGCATGTCCGCGGTCGCAGTGATGACACGTGCAGCGTTCAACGTGCAGACAAGCGGGAGGAAGCGGCCAGTCGCATCGGCGAATCCGGCCACCTCACCGCTCGGATCCGCCGTAGGTTGATCGGCCACCGCGAACGCCGTGCCAGAAGTTCCTAGCGAAACCACTACATCGCCGGGTAGTGCACCGACACCGAGGGCCGCGCCCATGTTGTCGCCGGTGCCCGGTGACAGGGCGATCCCGCCGCGCATCTCCCCGACGATCTCGCTCGGTGCGGCCACCCGCGGAACGTCGACTACACGGCCGAGCGCGAGTTCGAGCAGGTCGAGGCGATAGGCCTCCAGCGCAGGCGACCAGTATCCGGTGCCCGAGGCGTCGCCGCGATCGGTCGTGGCCTGTTCCGGCATGCCCGCGAGCCTCCAGGTCAGCCAGTCGTGGGGCAGCATGATGCGATTGACGCGTGCCGACAGGTCGGGCTCATGGCGTGCTAGCCATCGCACCTTCGACACCGTGAACGAGGCCACGGGGACACTCCCGACAGCGTCAGCCCAGACCTGCGGACCTCCGAGTTCGGCCACGAGGTCATCGGCGGCCTGCGCCGAACGTGTGTCATTCCACAGCAGTGCCGGGCGTACGACCTCATCACTCTCGTCCAGCGTCACCATGCCGTGCTGCTGGGCCGCGACGCCGAGCGCCTCGACCCCGTCGAGGGTTCCGTCGAGGGCACCTTGGAGTGCAGTCCACCAGTGATCGGGGTGGACCTCGGTGCCGTCCGGATGGGTGCCGCGCGCTTCGCGGACGAACTCACCGGACTCGGCATCACGGATGACGACCTTGACGGACTGGGTGGAGGAGTCAACTCCGGCAACAAGCGGCATGGCGGTGACGTTACCGCCGACCTCCCCTCCGCGAGTGCGCACCTGTGCACATGGTTTGTCCGAAATGTCGGTGCATAACTGCGCACTCGCGGAGGGGGTGACGGGCCTACGCTGCCGGACATGGCTCTTGAGTGGAGTTGCTGCGTGCTCGATGGGAGCGGTGCGGTGATGCACGCCGAGGACGCTGATCGCCTGCAACCGACCGCCAGCATCGGCAAACTCTTCCTGCTGTACGCCGTAGCGGATGCCGTGGCCACCGGGGCACTCGCGATCGGTGAACGGGTGCGGAGGCCACTGGACCTGGTCGCAGACTCGGGCCTGTGGCAGCACCTGGGCGCGCACGAACTCACGATCGGCGATGCGGCCATCCTGGTCGGTTCGGTAAGTGACAACCTCGCGAGCAACGCGCTGCTCGATGCCGTGAGCATGGATGCGGTCGACCACGCCGCGCGCATGCTGGGCTGCCAGCAGTCAGGCCTCACCGACCGCATCCGCGACGTCCGCACCCCAGCGGAACCACCCGCGCCGTCCGTGGGCCGGGCCGATGAACTCGCCGAGGCGGTACGCCGTATCGAACTCACGAGAACCACGTCACCGGCTGCTGCCATGGTTCGCTCATGGCTGCTGACCGGGGTGGACCTGTCGATGGTCGGGTCGGCGTTTGGACTCGATCCCCTTGCACATGTCACGCGCGACCGCGGGATGACGCTGTGGAACAAGACCGGGACCGACACGACGATCCGCGCCGACGTCGGAGTGGTCGGTGGACCGGGGGCCTGGTTCGCCTACGCCGCCCTCGCGCAATGGGACAGCGCCGACGACAAGCGTGACGCCGCGCTGGCGCGTATGCGAGATCTCAGCGAATACCTACGCACCCTTGCGCGAGGGGGTTAGACGCCGAACTTGGCGGACTCGAAGCGGGCGACAGCCTCCGACTCGCCGGCAACCTCGACGCGGCACTGGCGGCGGCCGTAGAGCCGCAGAACCAACTCCAACGGATCCCCCGTCAGCGTGACCGAGGGCTCGCCCTTCTTGGCGACGATGCGCTGGCCGGTGCCAGTCCGCTCCAATACGACACCCACCGGGCTCTTGCGCAGCAGCACCTTCGCCATGGTGCCCAGCCGCGACCAAATCGCATCCTGTTCAGCGATCGGCAGGTCGCGCGGCTCCCAGCCATCAACGGCGCGCCGAACATCCTCATGGTGAATGGCGAACTCCAGCAGGTTGGCCATCCCGTTCACCCCCGGCAGCGCGAAGACCGATAGGCGCGGCGGCCCGCTCCGCACCGTCGCGACCAGGGCGTTCCACGGTTGTTGTGCCGTCGCCGCCTGCACGGACTCGGTATGCCGAGCGAGCGGTCCACCGAGGATCCCCAGGGCCGCATCCGGTCGACCCTCCCGGATGACGAGGTGGGCAGTGAGATCCCGCGTGGTCCACCCCGCACACAGCGTGGGGGCATCCGGACCCACCTCGAGAAGGAGGTCGGACAGGGCGATGCGCTCAGCGTGCGCGATATCGGAGGCGGACATGACCCGATGCTCCCAGAACCGCCCACGCACGGCACCCGGACGTCTACCGTTGTCGGACATCGACCCGAGGAGTCCCATGAGCCGTCGCCGCTCCATGCTCGCCGCCCTTGCCGTCGTCGCGGGATCGCTGGCAGCCCCGGGCGTCGCCGCTGCGCAACCCGCCCCCATGCAGGAGAAGGCGCCCACCGAAGCGACTTTGGCTGCAGCCGCGCAACGCGTGCTCGCGAATGCCGACGGACCAGTGGCGGTGATGCTGGAACTTGAGGTCCCGCCCGCCGCCAAGACCTACGCGGGTGCAACCAATGCTCGAAGCGCCCGAGCAAGCACGCGTGCGGCCATCCTCCGGGTCGAGCGCGCGCAGGCGGTCGTGCGCGCCCAACTCGGCTCGGCGACGGAGATCTATTCCGCCACCACGGTCTACGCCGGAATCGCCGTCCGCGCGAACGTCGCAGACCTTGACCGACTGGCCTCCATCAATGGAGTGAAGGCCGTCCATCGGCTCGTGCCGAAGCAGCGTGACAACTTCGCCGCCGTGCCGCTGATCTCGGCGCCCCAGGCCTGGGTCGACACCGGATTCACCGGTGAGGGAGTCACCATCGGAATCATCGACACCGGTATCGACTACACGCATGCTGACTTCGGCGGTCCCGGCACCGTAGCGGCATACAACAGCGCTCTTGCCGACAAGGACGCCGGAGGGGGTCCGACCTACCCGGACCCTGCCAAGGTGGCGGGTGGCTACGACTTCGCCGGCAACGCCTACGACGGCTTCAACGAGCCGAGCCCCGATGACAATCCGCTGGACTGCGGCGGTCACGGCACCCACGTGGCCGGTAGTGCCGCCGGGTACGGCGTAGCCGCCGATGGCGCGACCTACCGCGGTCCGTGGAACCAAGAGACGCCGTTCTCCACCATGGGCATCGGCCCGGGTGTCGCTCCCGAGGCGACCCTCTATGCGTTGAAGGTCTTCGGCTGCGAAGGATCCACCAACCTGGTCATCCCGGCCCTCGAGTGGGCAGCTGATCCCAACGGCGATGGTGATCTCGGCGATCATCTCGATGTCGTCAACATGTCGCTCGGTGCCGACTTCGGGTCACCGGACGACCCCGACTCCGTGGCTTCGAACAACCTCGTCGACGTCGGCACTGCGGTGATCGCATCGGCTGGCAACTCCGGCGATGTCTACGAGATCACCGGATCGCCGGGGGACGCCGTGAAGGCGCTCTCGGTGGCGGCGAGTCAGGACAACGCCCAGATCATCGACGGCTTCGCAGCCACGATCAATGGCACGGCGATGGAGTACGGCGCACTCTTCTCACAGTCCTACACCTGGACTGGAAGCACGCCGGTCACGGCCAACGCCGCCCAGATCGGCGACTGGGCCACCGAACCGAGCAGCGACAACAACACGGACGGCTGTGACACCTTCAGCAGCGCCGATGCCGCCGCGATCTCCGGCAAGATCGTCCTCCTCAGGTGGGATGACAATGACGCCACCCGTCGCTGCGGATCGGCAGGACGCTCAGAGAATGCGGCCGAGGCTGGGGCTGCCGGTGCGATCCTGGGTTCGGCGCAGCCCATGCTCGACGTCGGCATATTCGGCGCTGAGTCCATCCCAGTCGTGCTGAGCAATGCCGAAGGCACGAACGCCGTACACGAAGCTCTCAATGCGGGCAGCGATGTGACTGTCACGCTCTCCGACGCCTACCGCAACAGCCAGAAGGTGGTTGTCACCGGATCGGACGATCCCACCGACATGCTGGCCGACTTCACCTCACGCGGGACCGCGCTGGCGGGCAACGTCAAGCCGGATGTGAGCGCGCCGGGTGCCTCCATCTTCAGCGCCGCCGTGGGGACGGGCGACCAGGGCATCTCCTATAGCGGTACGTCCATGGCTGCTCCGATGACCGCGGGCCTAGCTGCGCTGGTACGCCAAAGTCATCCCACGTGGGACGCGCCAGAGATCAAGGCGGCCATCGTGAATACCGCTAGCCACGGTCTCTTCCTTGACCCGGGGCGAACCGGCCCACGTTACGACGTGATGCGTGCTGGATCAGGTCGCATCAACGCGCTCGATGCCACTCGGACCCAAGCCATTTACGTCCCAGCCGACGACCCCGGCGCGGCAAGCGTCTCCTTCGGCGTTCTCAACGTCACGAAGGCGACGGCGAAATCCAAGACGGTGCGCATCACCGACAAACGTTCCGCGGGCGGCACGGTCACCTACACCCTGTCGGTCGACATGATCAACAAGGTGCCCGGAGCGACGTATTCAATTTCCCCGACCTCCGTCGCACTCAAGCCAGGCCAATCCAGGGACGTGAGGGTGACACTGAACCTTGATCCGGCGAAACTGATCCACCGCGCCGATCCGACCGTCACGCTGTATCCCTTCGGTGATGGCACGCCGATGCGTGACTTCCTCACCGTCGCCAGCGGTCTGCTCAAGGCCACACCCAACGATGGCTCCCCAACGCTTCGAGTGCCCCTCTTCAGCGCACCACGCCCGGCATCGACGCTGTCCAGCAAGCCGGTGACTCTTTCAGGTGGCGGCGGACTAAAGTCCGGCATTCTCACGCTGAAGGGAGCGGGTGTCGACAACACCGGCAGCACCGCCTACGAGCGCGAGCGTTCACGGGTCTCGGCACTGCAGTTAGTCGCCGAGAGTCCGCAGTTGCCGCCATGTACGCCGGGCATCTCCACGGGCTGCGTCACCACACCCGATGAGGCCTCCGCGGATCTCCGATATGTCGGCATCACCTCGGACGCGCGATTGATCGCCAAGGGGGGTGACGATCCGCTTGATCCCGACACCTCGGGTACGGCGTATCTAGCGTTGACCACCTGGAAGCCGTGGCGCACGGCCGCCGGACCGGTGACCTTGGCGATCTATCTCGACACGGACAACGATGGCACTCCCGACCTGATCGCTCTGAACGCCTCAGACGGGCCTGATGAATTCGTCTCGGCAGTATTCAGCCTGCGGGCCGAGGACTTGCTCAACCTGGTCAGTCTGCGCGACATCAACGATCTGGCGGGCGACAAGGACACCGCACGCATGCACAGCAACGCCATGCTCCTCCCCATCACCCTGTCCGACCTCGCCAACCCCACGGATGCCGAAGGCAATCCGTTGACGCCGTACATCTCGACGGGTCGAACCACGGTGTCCTACTGGATCGAGACCATGGCGCAGTCCGGCGAGACCATCGATGCCATCGGCCACCCGCGGGTCCCCCTGCGCATCGATTTGGCGAATCCCCCGCTGACGGCCTTCGCCAATTCTGGCCTGGTGCCAACCCCTTCGAAGAAGGGCACCCGGTTAACGGTTACGGCGGATTCCGCAACGGCGGGGAGCAACCCGCGTCTGCTGGTGATTCACCACCTCAACTCGCTGGCGAAGAAGGCCGAGGTCGTGCCGATCGGTTAGGGGCGAACCGCACCGACACAGGCTCGATCGACGGGCCTACTTGGAGTGGTTGATGAACGGCGGGATCACGTACGTCGTATCCAGTCCGTCCGGTGCACACTCCGGGGTCGAAGCCGGGCACGGCAGGATCGACGGCGGCTCGTCACCCGGCTGCGCGTAGTACATGCGCAGGATCGGCTGAATGAGCGACGTCACACTGGGCGCGTCCGGATAGATCCCCTGCAGATACTCCTGCGAGGGCGTGGGGATCCAGTTCGTCGCCGGTACGCCGTCCGGCAGACTCGGAGACATCCAGATCGTGTAGGAGCCGTCCTCATTCGCCACGAGTCCGGGAAGACCCTTGGCCGCCGACTCCAGCTGCAGTGATCCCAGCTGCGAGACCGGTTGCACGATGCCGTACGTCAACGGATCTTTGTCACGCTGCTCGACGGTGAGCGCGACAGTCACACACGCCTTGCCACTGTTCGAGCAGGTGTCCGCCGCCCCGGCCGGCTTCTGGATCGGCGTTCCGTTTTCCGACAATTGCTGCTGCCAGTACGTCGAGATCGGGTAGGTGTAGGTCGTCTTCTCAACCCCGGGGAACGTCCCGGGCGCGTTCACGATCGGGTCGGCCGCGATGTAGTAGGACGTCAGCGGCTCAAGACCGAAGTCTCCAGCGTTGTCACCGAACATGATCGCCGTACTCGGTCGGAGGGGGCCGACATCGGAGGCCAGCGTCGTGATCGTGTTCTTTGCCGTGTCGATGTCGATCACCGGTGACTCGGCGCGGGAGTACGCAGTGTTGAGCACGCTCGCCTGGGAGATGAACGGAGCCGCCGCTTCGGAGAAGTCCGGCTGGTAGACCGTGAGAGACCAGAAGCCCAACAGGTTGCCATCGGCATCCTCGGCAATGGGGGGCAGGATCCCATCGGCGGGCAGACTCTCGGAGCCGTCGGGAACCGTGAAGGTGATGGAGTAGGCGTCATCGCCATCCATAAAGGACGTTCCGCCGTCTTCGCGCAGAATGGTCGAGTAGAAACCATCGGTCGGCAGGTTCGGGAAGCCGCCTGCATAGATGGCCGTCGCTCGGCCGAGATAGCCGACCTTGGTGTTGGCATAGGTGCCGAACTGGTCATCGCGATTGATGTAGAGCCAATAGTTGGTTTCCGGTGTCGTCGCCTTGAGCAGGCGAGCCTTGGCCGCCATAAGGCCGTCGTCAAAGCCCTTCTGCATCGCCGCGAGTTCGGCGTCGCCCCAGCCATCGGGCACAGTGAAGCCCTTGACGGTCAGACCGATGGACTTGAACGACTTGAGGGTCTTCCACTGACCTGCTGAGGGTGAGTAGTAGATGCCGTCGAATCCGGGCTGCGGCTGCACGTACGACGGCAGATCTGCCGCGGTGGTGCCGCCGATGCCGGTGCGCTTGGTCGGCAGGCCGTTGAGCTTCAGGGCGATCCCGACCTGCGTGAAGTAGTCGACGGCATCCGTCGGCACATTGCGCCACTTCTCGGCCTGCTTCTGCTTCTTGGCCGAGGCCGGGCAGATGTTGTAGGCGCACTCACCGGTCGGATAGACCGGGGCGTAGCCGTTGGCCTTGAACTCAGCGAGGGTGTTCATCGCGTACTTCTTGGCGACGTTCTCGAATGAGTTGGCAAAACTGCGCGGGTCGGACGGCGGAGCATTCGGATCGCCAAGGACGCGCACGAGAATCTCCCCGCGATTTGTGCCCAGTGAAATGACGGGGAAGGTGATCCCGCCCATGGTGACGCTGGTCTTATCCGCGTACTCCGACTCCGGGCCGACCACGAGGAAGTGGGTCATCTCATCCGACGGCGTCGTCCTGGTGCCGGGGTCGGCAACGGTGTTCACGAAGGCATCCAGTACCTGGAACATCTGATAGGTGCCATTACTCGGCGGCACGGTGTAGACGAGGTCGGTCTGCTTGAGCGAGAGCGACGAATTGAGGTAGATGACCGAGGCGTTGCCCGCATTGGTCGACGCGTTGTTCCACTGCGCGGCGTACGGCGAATAGGCGATGGTGTTGTACGGCGCGGTGATGAGCTTGTTGTAGCGATTGAATCGATAGACGAACTCCGGCGCAAGACCCCAGATCGCCGCTTCCGCGGACGTCTTCCGAATGTCGGAGAGGCGCTGCGCCTGAGCCGACTCTGCACTCGCCGCGGGCAGCGGCGCTACCGCGGCCCCAATAATGAGTGCGCCCGCAGCGCCCACGGCCGCGAGAGAAAAACGGATCCGCCTGGTCCGCGTTGGCATTGGCATGTGTCTACCCCTCGTCACGCCCTTGGCGCATAGGTGTCATCGGCCGCTCATTCGGCCCTTACCAGCAGACCGCGCGCCGCCAGGGGGCATCTACCGTGCTGGCACCATCGACCCTGGGACGAGACCGTGAGTCGCTCGACTAACCCCGCCCACCGCAACGCGCTCGAGGGCGTTAAGCAAGGATGGTCCCGTGGTCGCGGACCCGAAATCTCCCCGCCGGCGCTTCCGCTTGACCTTAAGCCAGCGCGTTCCCTTGACCATCGCGCTCGTTCTCTCCCTTTCCGGCCTCGCCTACACCGCCGTGGCTGTGAACGCAGTGACGAGATCACTCACTGCCCAGTCCGAACAAGAAGTCAGCAATGTGCATGCCGCCATCGGTGCCCTCGTACAAACCGAATACAACGACATCGTGGCCTACAGAAATGACGCCTTGGAGAAGCGCAAGCAAAGTTTGCGGGACATCGCCGCCCCCATCGCGGCCTCCCTCGATGAGTTCGCCGCAGCCGCCGAGAGCGGTGAACTCACCACCGCGCAGGCGCAGGCCCGCTCCCTGGACATGGTGAAGCGCGTGCGATTTGGGAACGATGACTACTTCTTTGTCTACGACCTCGACCTCAACGCAATCGGCCACCCCGACGATCGCATCCAGGGACGCAACCTCTCAGACATGCAGGATGCCGACGGGAGGTACCTGGTACGAGAGGCCCGTGACCTTGTGCTCACGCAAGGCAGTGGCTACCTGGAGTATCGCTGGGAGAGGCTGGATGGAGCACTGCCCTCACCCAAGATCGGCTACATGTTCCTCTACGAACCGTGGGATTGGCTCGTCGGGACAGGTGTGTACGTGGATGATGTGGACGCCGAAGTTCAGCAGAGACTCACGGCCATCGAATCTGGGTTGCAACAGACCTTTGCCGATCTCACCTTTGCTGGGGATGGGTTTTTCTTGGTCCTCGACCGCGCCGGCGATGTTGTCGCGAGTGGCTCACCGGCGGTGTCCGCCGCGGCGCAGACGGCAGCGGGGCAACAGGCGATCGCCTCGATCCTCGCCACCGCACCGACCCAGACAGGGGTTGAGCTCACGACGACTATTCAGGCCCCCTGGAGCCCTGATGGTGATGACGCCTGGCGCGTACAAACGTCAACAACCGGTGGCGACTTGGACTGGGTACTCGTCTCCGCGGTGAACGAAAGGAAGTTGGCGGCACCCGCGCGGGCGCTCGCTATCGGGATGGCCCTCACCGCGGTCCTGGTTATCCTCGTGGGGCTGACCCTCGGGGTGCTACTGAGCCGCCGCATCACCAAACCCGTCGATTCGATCGCGCGTGCGGCCACCTCACTGGCCGACGGCACCTTCGATCCGGCGGCGTTGGACACCGCCGCACAACGGAAGGACGAACTCGGCGACCTCGCTCGCACCGTCCGGACGATGGGCATCGAGATCGTCGAGCGTGAGCGTCGACTGCAAGAGCAGGTCCAACAACTGTCCGTGCAGATCGATCGGGCGAAGGTGGCTGCGGAAGTCCAGGAGATCACTGAGAGCGACTACTTCCAACGGCTCAAGTCCCGGTCACGTGAACTTCGGGATCGTGATGACTGACGCTCGTGAACGGCTGGAGCGCCCTATCTTCATTGTGGGGTCGCCGCGCTCGGGCACGACCTTGCTTCAGAATGTGCTGTCTCGCGAACCAGGCGTTTTCAAGCTCGGGCGCGAAAGCAGGTTCCTCTGGCACCGCCTCGGTGGGCAGGAGGTGACCGGATCGTTTCCCGGTGCTGACGCTGTCGCGGCCGAGTACCTGGCAGAGGCGTATCGGGGCGAGCGAGCCTGGGGCGAGGACGAACAGCGACGATGGGCGGCTCGCTGTGCCAGCCAGGGTGTCCCTGCCCAATACCTCGACCTCCCCATGAACTTGCTGAGGAACTTGGCACCAAGGCGGCGGGCCCCTTCGCGGGCTCAGTACAGAGCGAGACCGCGCCCTTCACACTGCCACCCCTTGATCCCGAGTGGGCCGCGGACACAGACGGTCCGGTACGGCTGGTCGACAAGGACACCGGTCACTGCTGGCGGATACCGGAGCTGTCGGCGGCGTTCCCTGACGCGCAGTTCATCTTCGTCGTGCGTGATCCGGAGGACGCCATTCGCAGCCTCATGGCCGGCTGGCGACATCCCACCTGGTTCTTCACGTATCGCCTTGACACTCCACTGAACATCGCCGGTTACAGCGATTGTGCCCCCTGGGGAAAGCGATGGTGGAACTTCAACCTCTTTCCGGGTTGGGAGTCGCTCGTGAACGCGCCCATTGAAGAAGTGGCCGCTGCGCAATGGTCTGCGGCCCTCACTCCCATCATCGAGCACGGTGTGCCACTCATCGAGCAAGGGAGGGCCTTCGTGACGACCTATGAACGGCTGACGAGCGAGACGCGGGCGACACTGAGCGCCATAGCGGAGTTCGCCGACCTTGACGCAGACGCACTCATGGCCGAGGACCTCGACCGGGCATATATGTCGATGAGCGCCGCGACCTTCGATCCGGGCAGCAGCGACCTCCGGCAACGTGCCGATCGGGCACGCACACTCTTGGATCCCCTGTCGACATTCCTCCCGGCAGGCCGCGCCTGACTGGGTCTTAGCCCTCCCCGTTTCACAGAGCGTCGAGTATGCGAGCCATGGAGGCTCGTGATCGAGCCCGCGACTGAAGGGCGCCCATGACCCGATCGCGGTCCTCGATCACGTAGTCGAGCAACTCCCTGCCGAACTCCGAGGCGACGACAATCGTCTCGGGGTCTTGCTCGCTCAGGTTCACTCCCAGGACAAGTTCGTCACCAGGATCCTGTTGCGGGAAGAGAGCGTTGAAGGACAGTCCCAGTTCGCCCAGACCCGAGCCAAAGTAGGCGGTCAGCGGGTCCATGAGCGGCAGATGGACCGTGATCACCTCGAATCGCTCTGTCTCGAAACGGCGGATCAGCCCTTGGAGAGCTTCCACGAAGTCCTGTCCGTACTCCGCGACTCGAATTTGTGCGTGCTTGGTCGCGGACAGCAACTCGGTGACGAATTGCGACTTTGGCGGCAAATCTGCCGGTGGTCGACCTGCCTCGGAGTGGATCTGGCGAGGCAGCCCAACGACCTCGTAGATGCGCTGAAGGATGTCGCGGTAGCGAGCAGGCACGTGCACCTCTTGCTCGACCGGTGCCATGAGCGGCCGGTACAGAATCATGACTGCGCGGCGGAAGCCTTTGGGCCCATCGAACCCGATGAACTCCACGTCCGACGGTTGTCGACCGAGCACAAGCCCGGTCTCGTGCAACCCGACCCTGAGCGCACCGGCTTGACTGGCGGGATGCGCGGTAACTCCCTCGACGTAGATTCCGCGCATCCCCAGAGCGAGGATTTGCGGCATGAAGGCCTCATCGAGGCGGTTCACGATCCCGCGCTGCCGGAAGGCCGGGTCGACGGCAGCCGGGCCGCCCGATGCCGTCGGCGAATCCGGAGTGGACCGCAGCAGCCCGGTATGACCCACGATGCGCCCGGAAGGCAGGACAGCAACCATGCCTTCGTGGATGTGCGTCTCG
>Ga0222714_10000892_pt1 | contig 33965 bp, 41 predicted proteins | sample C33_3DmetaG_FD_165048 | JGI IMG/M metagenome (GOLD analysis project Ga0222714, IMG submission 165048) | Estuarine water microbial communities from San Francisco Bay, California, United States - C33_3D | ecosystem: Environmental > Aquatic > Marine > Unclassified | place: USA: California... | reverse complement strand
TGGTACTTATGACGTCGAAGAAACACTGAGTTTACAGTAACTTATGGTTCCTATGTATGGTCCTCAATCAATCTGAAATTGCTGAAGCCTTTGGAGTTACCACGCGAGCCATCCAAAAATGGCACAATGAGGGTATGCCTTTGGAGGGTATGGACGGCAAAGAAAACCAATATGATTTGACGAAATGCGTTGAATGGTACGTTAAGAAAAGAGTTGGCAATGACTTGCAGTATGAGAAGACCAGACTGACAAAAGCGCAGGCCAACAAAACCGAACTCGAAGGCAAATTGCTAGAGCGTGAGTTGCTTCGAGCCGATAACGTCAAAAATGTTTGGGTTTCACAGATTATCGCGTTTCGTTCTCGCGTTCTTGCCATGCCCACCAAGCTTGCACCAGATATTTTGCAAGCGACCTCTTTGACCGAAGCGAAAGGAATCATCGCTGACGCCTTGGAAGAAGCTTTGAAAGAATTCAAAGACGTCCCACTTGACGCTTACGCATGAGCGGTTTACTTCAGCAAGTCCTTCAAGAATCTCTTCAATATTTTGAACCTCCTCCAAAACTGACAATCAGCGAATGGGCTGATGAATACCGGAAATTGTCTGGTGAGGCTTCTGCCGAGCAAGGCCAGTGGCGAACAGAACGAGCCGAGTTTCAGCGCGGCATCATGGACGCAATCTCTGACCCACTGATTCACACTGTGGTTCTCATGTCTTCAGCTCAGTGTGGAAAATCAGAAATCCTGCTGAACACTCTGGGCTATTTTATCCATTTCGATCCTAGTCCAATTCTATTTCTTCAGCCTACAGTTGACGCTGCCGAAGGATTTAGCAAGGAACGAATCTTTCCAATGCTGCGAGATACGCCAGAACTCAAGCAGCTAACACTAGAAAGCAAAGGCAACCAAAGAGACACGATCCTGCAAAAGCGTTTTGCTGGTGGTCAGTTGACTTTGGTTGGGGCAAATTCAGCAACAGGTTTGTCTTCTAGGCCAATCCGAATTTTGCTTTGTGATGAAACAGACCGTTACCCATACACGGCAAAGATAGATGGCGATCCGTTGCGGCTGGCAATGAAAAGAACGTCAACGTATTGGAATAGAAAAATCGTGTTAGTCTCAACTCCAACCGTCAAAGGCGTTTCGGTGATTGAGCGTTGGTTTGAGGAATCAGACCAAAGATTTTATTTTGTGAAGTGTCCACACTGCGACCATGAACAAACACTTCAATGGAATTCAGTTCGCTGGACAGGTGACGGATCTGACGCAAAGCTTCATTGTGAAAAATGCGAAACAGGCTGGACCGAAGGCGAGCGACTGAGAGCAGTTCGTGCAGGAGGCTGGCAAGCAAAACGACATTGCAACGGTATTGCAGGTTTCCGGCTCAATGCTTTGTACTCGCCTTGGACAAGATTGGCTGAAATGGCGCAAGAATTCTTGCAGTGTCAAAATTCGGCACAGCAGCTTCAGACCTTTGTCAATCTTAGCCTGGGCGAAACATGGGAAGACCAAGGCGAAACGATTGACGAGCATGGTTTGTACAACAGGCGTGAAGTCTACAAAGCACCAGCGCCTTCAGAAGTGCTTGTAATTACCGCAGGAGTGGACGTTCAGGACGATAGATTAGAAGTTACGTTTCTCGGAACAGGCAAGGACAACGAAGGATTCATACTTGACCACCAGATTCTGCACTCTGACCCAGCCGCACCGCAAACTTGGATTCAACTCGACAAACTTCTGAAAGAAAGGTGGCGTTGTGCGGATGGGCATGAGCTTCCAGTGCAAGCGGCTTGTATTGACTCCGGTGGACACTTTACGCAAGCAGTTTATGAGTTTGTCAGAAGCCGGACCACTTCCAGAATCTATGCAATCAAAGGCGTAGGTGGTGAAGGCAAGCCACCAATCGGCAGACCGTCAAGAAACAATTCTGGCAGAATCAAATTGTTTCCGGTTGGGGTGGACACGATCAAACAAGCGATTTTTGGCAGACTTCGCATAGCGTCAGGACCAGAGGCTTTAAGGTTTCCGAGACACTTAGATGAAGAATACTTTGCCCAATTAACCGCTGAGAAAATCGTCACCAAGTACCACAAAGGATTTCCTCGCAGAGAGTGGATAAAAATCAGACCACGCAATGAAGCCTTGGATTGTTTAGTTTATAGTTTAGCAGCACTTAGTTCGCTAAACATTCGAGACTGGAAACGACTACAGAGAACTGCTAAAGTACATGAAACTGTTGAAGAAAGCGTTGCCCAACCTGAAACTCAACCACAACGAAGAACTTTGAAACCTGCACGAAGACCAAACAACTGGATTCAAAGGTTTTAGTATGCGACACCGAAGAAACCGATATTTGACACCAAAGCAGTTGGCTGCTGAGTTGGACGTCAGCGAGCGAACAGCCTACCGATTCTGTGAATCCGGCTTAGTTCCGGCTTACAAAGTTGGTGGAAGTTGGAGAATCGAAAGCCAAACCAGTTATTTAGATTCATTTGCGAAGCTTCAATAGCTTTGCCAATTCTGCCAATTCTGCCAATCCTGCCCACAAGCTTGAAGTTCTGCGCTATTTCTAGCGCATGGCAACCAATCAATTCGACCGCGCAAACTATCCCACAATTGAACCTGACCGTCTCGTAGCTGGTGAACGCTGGACTTGGCGCAAGGACGATCTCGCTTCTGATTATCCGCCAGATTCGTATTCCCTAGAATATATCGCTCGCTCACATGGTGGCTCTTCGACTGAGTTTAAGATTCAGGCCACAGAAGCAGACAGCACTTACTTCATCGAAGTCTCTTCCAGCACCACACAAACCTACCCACAAGGCCACGTTCATTGGCAAGCCTGGATTACTCGAACTTCTGACTCAGAGAAAATCAAGGTTGGCGAGGGACAGTGGTACGTCTTAACGGACACAGACGTTGCCCACGATCCGCGAACTCACGCTGAAATCATGCTTGAGAAGATTCAATCTCTTCTCGAAGGCCGAGCGGACAATGACGTTGAAGAGTATTCGATTGGGAACCGCAGCCTGACGAAGCTTTCAATCACCGATTTGATGAAGTGGCGAGATTATTACCGTCAAGAAGTCACTAAAGAGCGGCAACTGACTCGCGCAAGAGCAGGCAAACGTCCTGGCAATCTCGTTAAAGTCGAGTTCAGGAGGGCAGGATGATCGCTGAAGCAATGTGGTGGCTCACGGATAGAGTGCATAGGCCAGCACCTGAGAACCCAAGTCCAAAGCAGAAAAAACGTCGATATGACGGAGCGGCTGGTTCGAGATTCCTAGCGGATTTTGTTGGTTCAACGACCAGCTCAGACGCAGAACTTCAATATTCGCTTAGACGTCTACGAGACAGAGCCAGAGAACTTTGCCGGAATGACGATTACGCCAGACGTTATCTTCAACTCATGTCGAGCAACGTCATTGGTGAGCACGGCTTCCAACTTCAAAGTAGAGCAAGAAATCTAAACGAGCCGAATGTTGGGCAACTTGACGCTGCTGGCAATGAAATCATTGAAAGAGCGTTTCGACGTTGGGGCAAATCCTGTTCAGCAAATCAGCGTCAGTCTTGGCTAGATATTCAGCGATTGGTCATTCAAGGTCTCTGTCGAGACGGTGAAATCCTGATTCGTTTTGTTCGTGGCAAACGTTGGCGTGATGGACTCGCACTTCAGGTGCTAGAGCCGGATTACCTCGACGAAGAATACTTTACGACTGAGCCAAGAGGCAGAAGAGTGGTGATGGGTGTTGAACTTGACGAGTTCGACGCACCGCAAGCCTACTATCTCAAGCTTGGTCAAGGCCATCCGTTCGATACGTTCGGGCAGAGAAGAAGCGACAAGCGGACAAGAGTTCCGGCTGAAGACATCCTACACATTTATTTGCCTGACCGAGCGCAACAGACCAGAGGCGTTACTTGGTTTGCGTCAGCCATGTCACGAATGCGGATTCTCTCAGGTTATGAAGAAGCAGAACTGATTGCTGCTCGCACCAGTGCCGCAAAAATGGGGTTTCTGGTAAGTCCTGACGGTGAGGGTTTCATTGGTGACGAATCCGCTGACGGAAACCAGATCATGTCTGGCGAGCCTGGTTCAATTCAGCAGCTTCCGGCTGGAATGAGCTTTCAAGAATGGAATCCTAGCCATCCAACCAGTGCTTACGCTGAATTTCACAAAGGCGTTCTTCGCGGAATCGCTTCCGGCTTGGGCATTTCTTACACCAGCCTTTCAAACAACCTCGAAGGCGTTTCGTATTCTTCGATTCGTCAAGGTGCACTAGAAGAGCGCGATTTATACCGTCAGATTCAAAGCTTTTTGATTCAGCACTTGTGCGAGCCTGTTGCTCAAGAATGGCTAAAAATGTCAATGACTTCCGGCTCAATCCCAATCCCAATCACTCGCTACGACAAGTTCAGCAACACACTGGAATTCAGAGGCAGAGGTTTCAGTTGGGTAGACCCAGCCAAAGAAATCAGAGCCGAAGTCGAAGCCGTAAGAAACGGATTCAAAAGCCTTAATGACGTTGCCAGACAATACGGCAGAGACGTTGAAGAAGTCTTCCAGCAAATGCAGAACGACAAGGCAATGGCAGAGCGTTATGGAATCAGCCTAGCGTTTGAGCCTTTGGGTTCGCCTCATGGTCCTGTTGAGCCAGAGGTTGAATAATGGCAGAAAACCACAAACCAACCGAGGGCATGATTTCCGAGGCCAATCGTGGCCTAGAGTGGAGACGAGAATTTGGCAGAGGCGGAACGTCTGTCGGAATCGCTCGCGCCAGAGACATCAGCAACGGCAAGAGCCTGCCACTGGCAACCGTCAAGCGGATGAAGTCCTTTTTCGCGAGGCATGAAGTTGACAAAAAAGCTGAAGGATTTCGACCAGGAGAAAAAGGCTATCCAAGCAATGGCAGAATCGCCTGGGCTTTGTGGGGTGGGGATGCTGGCAAAAGTTGGAGTGAGAAAATCGTGAATCAAAGCGAGAGAAACATGGATTTAACTAGCATGACTGAGCGGCATGTCATTGACGTTGAAGAAACGCAAGACGAGTACATTGTGGCGTTTGCCAAGGCTCAAGAAGTCGCAGAAGAGCCGGAAGAGCGAGAAGTGGAACAAGTCGAAAAGCGAGACTTACCAGTTCAAACGCAATACCGAACGGGAAGCGTTCGGATGATGGATGACGAGTCAGACCGTCGCGTGATGATGAGCATATCTTCAACGAATCCGGTTGAAAGAGAATTTGGTTATGAAGTTTTAGAACACAATGCCTCTTCCGTTGACATGGAATTCATGTCTAGCGGCAAAGCACCACTTCTTTTAGACCATGACGCAAGACAGCAAATTGGAGTGGTTGAAAAGGCGTATATGGACAACGACAAGCTTCGTGCACAAGTCAGATTCAGCAAAAACGCAATGGCGGAAGAAGTCTACCGTGACGTTGTTGACGGAATCAGAGGCAACGTCTCAATCGGCTACCAGATTCAAGCAATGAACAAAGACGAGAACGGTTATAAAGACAAACCGCTTTATCGGGTGAGTTCCTTCAAACCATTGGAGGTTTCAATGGTTTCCATACCTGCCGATTCTACTGTTGGAGTTGGCAGAAACTATCAGCCGGATCTTTCCGGTAATGAATCAACTGCAATTCAGGAGAATAAAATGGAAGAGCAGGTTCAAAAGCCGGAAGTAAATGTTCGGCATGAAGTCAATGAGAAACTTAATGAGTACCGCAACCAAGCTTCTCAGATTCTCGAACTTGGTAAGCGACACAACGAGTATGACCTAGCTTTTCGCGCACTTCAGGAAGAGAAAAGCCTGGCTGAATTTCAAGCCATGCTTTTAGAGAAGAAGACTTCCAAGCCAATCGACTTCAGCGTTGACGCCTCACCAAAGGAAAAGCGTAACTATTCCTTGGTGCGAGCGATTCGAGCCGCAGATCAGAAGGATTGGTCAAAAGCTGGTTTTGAAATGGAAATTAGCCAGGAACTCGCGAAGACACAGAAAAGACAACCAAAAGGCTTCTTTGTGCCGGATTGGGGTTGGCAGACTCGAACGGTATCAACCGCAGCCGGAGCAACTTTTGGCGCAGGCTCAAACATTGTGCCTGAAGACTACCGAGGTGATCGCTTTATCGACGCTTTGATTTCAACCAGTATTTTGGGGCAAGTGGGCGCAACCGTACTGAACGGATTGCAAGGAAATGTTGCGATTCCCAAAATCAGCACCAGCACCGCAGCGGCTTTCATTGCGGAGGGCGGTTCAGTTGGAAACAACGAGCCCGACTTTGCTCAAGTCACCATGAGCCCAAAGCTTTTGGCTAACAAGGTTGCCGTGACTCGCGAATTAATGATTCAGAGCGACCCAAGTGTAGAGCAGTTGATTCGAAACAATATGGTCAGAATCTTCAGTGCCAAAATCGACAACGTTGCGCTCAAAGGTGGCGGTGCAAACGAACCGACCGGAATTCTAGGCACAAGCGGAATCGGTGACGTTTCATCTGGCGGAACAAGCGGCAACGCCAATCTGACCTATGGCAATGTCGTTGATATTATGACTGAAGTCAGCCAGGACAACGCTCTGCTTGGCAATTTGCGTTGGGTAACTCATCCGGCAGTTGTCGGCAAACTGATGCAAACCTTGGTGGCTGCTTCCACAGATAGTCGAATGATTATGTCTGGGCCTGATTCCTTGATGGGCTATCCCGTTGTTCAGACCACTCAAGCACCAAGTTCCTCGCCTTACTCGCTGATTTTCGGGAACTTTAGCGATCTGTACATTGGCTTCTTCTCAGCACTGGATGTGCTGGTTGACCCATACGGTTCAGCAGGAACAGCCACAACAAATCTATATTTTTATCAAGATATGGATATTGCGGTTGCTCACGCTGAATCCTTCGCGGCAGCACAGGATGTGACCGTTGCCTAAGTGTATCAGCTAGATGAGTTACAAGGTTGGGGCGCTGCTCGACCTTGTGTCCTACTTTGTGGCGGACCTTCTGCGCCTTCCGATTTAGCGAAAGCCAAGGCGCAGATTGGTTCAAAAGCTTACGACTTAGCCGGAGTTAATAATCACGGCTTACTTTTTCTTGGCGAGTTGGCTTGGTGTTACGCGCATGACGTCCGAATGGTAGCGCACCTTAAAGAGTACCATTCACCAGCCATTGTTCACCATGACCCAAAGAATCTAAGAGACAAAGATATTCACGGTGGAATTGTCCCATTTATCAGACTTTCAGGGCCTGAAGCCTTATGGACCGCAGACTTTTTTGGTTACTCAGAGATTCACATTTGTGGCGTCGATTTCTACACCGGACCAAGGCGCTATTGGCATCAGTGGGATTTAGATAAAAAACCAACAAGAGTTCAGGAAGATCAACAAGGTAAGTGGATTGAGGCAAGAGACTTAATGCAGAATCCAGCAAGAGTGATTGTTTATAACGAACGACTTCAAAGGATTTTCCAATGAAGATTGAAATCGTCAGAGGAACCGTTGCGAACGGTGGACCTGTCAGAGTGGGTCAAGTGATTAGCGTTGACCCCAAAGAAGCAAATCAACTGATCGGCATGGGCAAGGCCGTTGTCTATGAAAACAGAGCCAAAGGCTTGGATGAAGCAGAAGCGCCACCTGTGACCACTCGAACCACAAAAACAGCACGAAAGCCTAAAGCCAAATGAGCGTTGAAACCGCAGCCGATAGAACTGCCATGCTCGCAGATTATGGCTCAACCGTAACGAAGGCGGACGCAAGCACTTTTGTGGCGATTTTTGACAATGATTTTTTGGCTGTCGATTTGGACGAAAGCGAAGTGGAAAGCTCAGAGCCAACACTACTAGCAAGAACTGCTGACGTTTCTAGCCTAGCGCATGGTGACACGCTGACGATCAGCGCAGTCAACTACACGGTTCGAGGGATTCAGCCGGACGGGACAGGCATGACGCAAATCATGTTGGGTGTGTAATGGCGCATAAACGAGCGCAAATCAAAGCAAGAATCCAAACGGTTCTGACAGGACTAGCGACAACAGGAAGCAATGTCTTTCTATCAAGAACTTATCCAATCGCAACGACTGATTTGCCTGGACTGCTGATTTACGCGAATTCAGAAAGCATTGAACGCTTAGAGATTGGGATTCAGAACAGGCAGCAACGAACACTTGATTTGTCCATTGAAGCAGTAGCCAAAGGCAACACCGCAGAAAGCACTTTAGACCAGGTGACTGTCGAGGTTGAAGAAGCCATGGCGAACGACCAAACGCTGAACGGGTTAGCGATAGATTCCCGAATCACTGACACGCAGATAAGGCAAGCGTCTGCCGAAAGTGAGTTTTTCATAGCCACATTACGGTATGAGATTCTTTACCGTACAACTGACAACGATGTCGAATAATAAGGAGACATTATGGCGATTCCTGACAGGTATCTACGGTTAAGAAGTTCTCAACCGTACATCACCACTGAATCAACAGCCGGAAGTTATGTCGCAGTTTCTGCTTCTGATGGATTTACAACCACTGAACCTTTGGCGTTATCGCAAACGTTCAACACTTCAGATATTTCTGAGGTTGGCACTCGCCTGCTTCAGAATAGAAGTTTCGTAAATTATGCCGAAAGAGCGACTTTTGACATTCCTTTTTTGGTGAAACCTTCTGGTTCAGCCGGAACCGTCCCAGCCGAAGATACTTTGCTGCAAAAGGTTTTTGGGACACTGACGACTTCTGCTGGAGTATCAAACACTTACAGCTTCAGCCGAGTTAGCGACACCTTCCAAGTGTCGCAGTTGGTCGATACTTATAAACTCTATGTGGCGAATGGAACCGTTGTCGAAGGCTTCAGCGTAGACATTACGAGAGACGGTGTTTTCACCATGAACGCAAACTGTCGCGCCTCTCGAATCCGCTACTCTGGACCTGTCAACGCCACTGGAACAAGTGTCAGCGTGACAGACTCTTCACCTGCAACCGTTACCTTAGATCCTGCCAGCAATGCAGTAGCTGCCGATTACTTTTTCGCTGGACAACTGGTGGACATTTACGACAGTTCAGATTCACAGGTGAACACTGGCGGAGCTGCAACCATCAGCTCGCCTTCGACAACAACCGCAACGGTTGGGGTTCAGGCTGCTTCTGGCGACTCTTTCAGTATTGACTCGACTGATTACTTAGTGCCTCACTTGCCAGCCGCGACTCTCAGCACTTATGAGCCAATCGCCACCAGTGCCGCGCAAGTTTACTTGGCAGCACAGAACACCGCAGCCGCAAGCTTGATTGCTTCAGCAAACGAGTTTCTCGCCACTGGCTTCTCAATGAGCGTTTCTAAGAATTTGGGCGACCCAGGCTTGGCAGAAATGACGGGCGACAAGTACCCAGCCGCTGCATATGTCAGCAACGCCATCACCGTCACAGGTTCTTTTGATTTTGTGATGAGGCCAGCACAAGCCTACCGATTCGAGCAGTTCGCAAGACTAGAGCAAATTGCAATTGGTGTGCAGGTTGGCGACACCGCAGGTTCAATTGTTCAGATTATCATTCCATCCGCTCGCGTTTCCATTTCAGGAACTGAGCAGGACGGAGCCGCAGCCGCTTCAGTGGACTTTGCCTTGACCCAAGGCTCTTCTGCAACAGACGCAGCCGCTTTCTCTCTAATCTATAAATAATTTATTTATGCCTTCCATTTTTGACGTCCAGCGAGCGAACGAAGTAACTATCGACTTCAATGACGCAGACCTGGACCTGACAGCAACCTTCAATTGTGTTCTGCCTCACCAAAAGCTTTTGACTGAGGCTCTGAACGCAGCCACGAAGACGCAAAAAGGCAAGCAGACAATTGATTCATTAATGTTCGCTCGAAAGCTTTTTGTGCCTTGTGTGACCTCCTGGTCATTCGACGAAGAGTGTAGTGTTGAGAACAAAAGCCTGTTTGTTGGAGAAGACGCAGCACTCAATAAAATGGCAACGCATGTTAGTTTGAAACTGATGCGTTTAGCCCAGGCGAAAGTCGATGACGAAGAGGGAAATTAAAAAGTTACCTAGATTTACTGTTTGAAAAGGCGGTTTATCTAGGTGATTCAGCCGAGCATGGAATCCAAGAGGGCGACAGATACCAAGCCGTTTGGTGTTGCAAATCAGCGGAGAATGTCTGGACAGAAGACGAAGAGCCACCGTGTCAGGTTTGTCCAAATAATTTGACGCTGACCGAGCGCAACCTCGCAGCGGTTCAAGCCTTCAAAGACTTGGACACTACTGGCAGAGACTTGGGTTTTGATATTGGTTTTCTGCGCGAAGAAGCGATTGATTGCTACTTGAGAAGAGCAGAAATCAATACCGTTGAAGTCTACACTGCACTGGTGACGATTGACCGAGAAGTCACTAGCCATAGAAAGCAAGAGAACGAGCGCAAAAGAGACTTGCAGAAGAAAAAGTCTTCAACCGCTCGACCTACCCCAAGACCACGAAGAAAACGATAATGGCAAACGCTGCATCCACGATTGAAATTGAATTAGAGATTCGGCAAGCCATTGGACGCTTGAATAATCTGCAAAAAGAACTCAATCAAACCACGCAAAACTTCAACAAGGCAGCGGATTCTACAAGGAACTTTGAAGTTGCCATTGGAAAAGCCAAAACCGCTGCTGTCGCCTTTTTCTCAGTTGTAACTGCCAAGAAGATTGCGGAATTTTCTGATGTGATGACTCAGTTTGAGAATCGCGTCAAGCTTGCCACTAACAGCCTCAATCAACAAATCGCAGTTCAAGGCGAACTGATAAAGGTTGCTCAACAAACAGCAACACCTTTGGCGGACATTGGGGAACTCTATTCCAGAATGAGGCTAGCAGCCGAGCAATTGGGAGCAAGTCAACGTGACCTCATCAACCTCACCAAAACTGTTGGCTTAACCTTAAAGACTCAAGGAACTTCAGCAACTGAAGCCTCTGGAGCCTTGCAGCAACTAGGGCAAGCCTTCACGAGTCCAATCGTACAAGCTGAAGAATTCAACTCAATTCAAGATGCTCTTCCTGCATTACTGGTTCAAGTAACAAAAAATCTAGGGTTGCAACAAGGCCAGCTCAAGAAATACGTCAACGACCAAAAGCTTTCCAACAAGGATTTATTTGACGCTATTCTTGCCAGCCAGAAAGCACTAGAGCAACAAGCCAATTTAGCAGCCAATACCTTTGAGTCTTTTGGAACTAGAGTCAACAACACGGTAACTTCATCTATTGGTGCATTGTCTCGCTTCATGGGTGCAAAATTAACTAAGGAATTTACAAATTTTAAAGAAGCGATTTTCGACACCTTTCCAGCTTTAGACTCTTTTATGACCAAGCTAGGAAAGGCTCTAACGATTGGGCCAGGACTTTTAGACAAATTTACAAGGTTGGTTGTTTTAGGAGAGCAACCACCAGAGGAAGGAGGAGGAGAGGCAAATTTAGACGAGATAATTAAAGACCAGACCAACTTGATTACAGACTTGGAAGCTTCTTTTAAAGGTTTGTCGATTTATGCCACCACGCAAATCATGGCAATTTCAGAAGCTTTTGAAGACTCAAACCTGACGATTGAAGAATACACCAAAAAGGTGGAAGCCTTTGTAAAATCCTATACTGAGTTTTACGACAAGGTGGATTCTGGTGAGTTGCCTGGATTTCCTTCATTGCAGTTTGACCCAGAGACACAAGAACAACTCTTTCTCTCAGCAGAACAAGCCAGAAAAGAATTTGAACTGATTTTCAAGTTCATTGCTCAAGGATTCAAAGCCTTTGAGAATCTAAACGGAGAAGCTGAAAAATATCTGACCTACCTTGAGAGAATCACCAATTATCTTTCTGAGCAGTTACGACTTCTTGAGCTTAGTGAGGAAAACGCAAACCGCACCGCAGGAGCAATTGTTTCAGGCATTTCTGGCGCAGGACCAAACGCGAGCCGAGCCGCAAACATTGCTCAATCAAAATCCTTGGATGAAGCCGCAGTAAAGCTGATTCTAAGCAACGAAAAGGTTGCCAAAGCCATCGACTCAAGCTTTGAACTTCTATTCGAGGTTCTTGACCCAATTCTTGACATTCTGGGCGATCTACTCAGTGCCATCAATCGGCTGATTGGGGCGTTGCTTGAAAACGCAACAAATGCCGCAGAAGGCTTGCTTGACACGGTTGGACTTGGCCCAAATGGTTATATTTTTGGAGGTGGACTTGCCAGAGACTTAGAAGATGCCTTCAGCAGCTCAAGACCTGGAGGACCAACCAATCAGCAAAAAGCATTTGCTCAAGCCGATTCGATTTTTGAAAACATTGCAGACGCTCCGTCAACGAGGGATGAACTGCAACCAACGATTGACGAACTAGCTGACTTGATTCCAGATTTGGGACTGACCGAAGTTATCAACCGAATAACGCAAAACACTGAAGAGGCAGTTGCTAGCCTAGAAGCTGTGCAAGAAATAAATTTCAAAACACTAGCAGCAGCTTCATCTGCTCCTTATCTTATGAATCAAATAGGTAAGGAAATAAAAAAAGTAAATCAGAAGATTGCTGAGACAGAAGAGAAATCAAAGATTGTTATTCAAGGATTGATTGAAGCCTATATTCAGGAACCACTGAACGCCTTGGATGATTTGACCCAATCCGCACAAGACCAGATTGACGCCATTGATTTTCAGAACATGAGCATTGAAGAGCAGATTGAGTTTCGATACCAAGAGTCAATTGCGACTATTGAACAGCAAAAAGCCTTGGCGGATTTAATAGATGATGAAGCCTTACGGACTCAGTTGCTCAATGCCGTAAACAGAGCAGAAGCCAAAACGCTTGAACTCAAAAATAAACAACTGGCAGCACTCGAACGAGAACAGCAACTTCTGGCACTGCAAAACGTCGAATCCGGCTTGCAAGCCTTACTGTCAGATTTTGAGCGAACGATTGAAAAGATTGATGAGTTGGTTCAAGGACTCTTTGACCAAGTCCAAGAACTGCTATTTTCGGACTTTTCTCCATTGGGTCCGCAAGAACAATTCGCTCAAGCTCAAAGCACTTACGAAAGCCTGCTAGAAAATGCCTTTGATGCTGATGCAACCGAGGAAGACATTAAACTTCTGCAAGGATTCGTCAATGAATACCTCACCGCAGCCAGAAACGTTTTTAAGTCCTCAACAGCCTTTACAAGCATTTTCGAAGGTGTGCTTGGTGACTTAACGGGACTTGGACTGCAAACGTCTGTCAATGCTCCGATTCAAGCGAGCAGTAATTTATCCAGTGATTTGGAAGAAATCCTCTCCGTCTTGGATGAAGACTTTGCGGAAGTCGTAAATAGTCTGATTGCCAGCATTGACACCGCAGCACTAGCTTTTGCTCAACAGCAAATTGAATACATCACAGAAGTTGCTCAGATTCCTTTGACGCTTAGTGGTGATGATATTGTTATTGATACTTCTGGAATCAGTGAAACGGTTAAGCTGACCAGCGACAACTTCAGCTTGGACTCAACCAATCTTGACCTCTCGCTGGCGATGTCCACCAGCATGTTCACGGTGGATACTTCTGGACTAAATTTTGGGACCATTACCCCAACCGCCACTGCTGGAACGCCAAATCTGGGAACCATTACCCCAACCGTTAGTCTCAATGCTTCTTCTGTGACGAATTCTTTTGATTCGTTAAGTTCTGCGATTAACTCAGCAATTCAAAGCTTTAACGAAACACTAGCAGAGGCTGCTATTTATGCGAGGCTTGGGTTTGATTATGAAGGCTATAGCCAGTTCAGTACATCTTTTCAAGCTCGCACATCCAACACGGATAGTGCCGAGCAAGCGAGGTTTGGTCTGACTTCTATTTTGGAGCAAGCAAAGGAAGTTGAGCGAGTTTACAACAAGACAGGTTATGGCTATGCCGTTAGCTATAATCATGATGGTGGAATGGGAGTGATTACTCTATACAAAAATCTTGCTGACGCTCAAAGCCAGTACAACGTACTAAATGCGATGGGGACTCATACAAACATAAAAAAGCTAGGTTTTCGTCGTGGCGGAATCGTTGACCCAATGGACACCATTCCAGCCATGCTTTCTCCAGGCGAATACATTCTATCCCCAGAAACCGTCAGACGTTATGGCGTCAGCAATCTGAACCGCTTGAACTCAGGCGACACCGCAGCCTTGAACGCAACCTCAGACCCAGAAGTAAAACGCTTACTGGCTGAATTGATTGTGGCAGTTCGCGAGAACGACACCGAGGTGAATGTTTATACAGATATGGCAGGCCAGACAAAAGCAGGCATTGAAGAGTTCAGAAGTGAATTGCGAGAAAGAACGAGAAGACAAGGCGAGCAGTATGTTCCAGCTAGGTATATCTGATGAGCCAGTTACTCGCTGAAATCACTGTAGCAGAAACGGTTTACCGAGGTTCAAAGCTTGGCCTGGCTGGCGAGTATTTTTGGCAACCGTTCATTAAGAGAATGCCTTCACTCGAACTTGGACAGGTGGAAGATTCAGGAAAGATTGGGGTGAAGTTCGGCAACCTAACCTTGCACAACGATTTCCTGAATGCGGAAGCACCATTTGCCTTACAACGCTATGAAGACTTGTGCGACTTCCCCAGTTGTACCCATGCACCATCAAATGGGGTGAGGCTGGAAGAGACTTGTTTTCTGGTCAAATCTTTTTGCAGGCGATTAGCGAAACAGAACTAACCTTTGCCTTAACAGATACCGAATATTCACTGGGTGCTAGGCCATTCACACTGACTGAATCCTTTGCCTTTGTTGAAGGCGTGAGTGTGCCAGGCGGAGGGCAACCTGTGAGCATTACCGCAAATTCTCATGGGTTTGCGACAGGGCAACAGGTGATTTTTGAAAAGATGGATACCTACGGTGGAAACCTAGAATACTCAGGCGTCAGCGATGACAACTATTATTACATTGTCCGAACCTCTGCCAACACCTTCACTTTACAAGATAAGGATTTTATCCCAGTAACGGCAGGTGTGGGTACTGCCGGAAGCTTCGTCAGTGACGGAGACACGCACCGAGTTGGAATTCCTTTGAGGCTTCCGTTTTCTTGGGGAATCGTGAACGAACAAACGCCAGTAATCAAGAAGCGAGATGATGAAGTGGCAAATCCAAATCTGGAACTCGCAAGCAGTAGTGACCCGATTGAAATTAGAGAGGATGGAGTCCTGATCTATTCAACAGATTCCGGCTCCACAGAATACTGGAATGCGAGCGGCAATTCTGGAATTTCTCCAACAACTTCAACCATCAAGCTCAATGCTGCAACGGTTGGCGGAGTCCTGAGCATTTCTGGAGTATCCACCAGAGGGACAACACTTGCGCAGTTTTTTAGTTACACTGCTTCTCAACTAGGACTCTCTCTGGATGTGAGCCTGCAATGAGCTTAATTTCTGGAAAGGCTTTTTTAGTCGATGAAACGATTAGCGACACAAGAGTAGAGGACTCACCTGTCGAGATTCGAAATTCTGTGACGATTACCGTCAACGGAACCGGAACGCTGATTGTGCGCTCGCTTGACGTGGCAACCACTGCCTCTGATATTGAAATTTACAGTCCATAATGGCGCAGGCATCTTCACGCTCAGAACCGTTACTTGATTTTGCAACTGATGTTGCCAAAGCCGCAAACATGCTGCTTCAGATCGACGGTAGCACTTTGCGAGTGATTAACCGGATTCAAACCGGAGCAGTTTATCAGACGGTCAGGAATCCAGTGTTGTTGGGGCTGAGTGTCAATCCAGCTTACCCAATTAAGAAGGTGTATTCTGAATTTGAATACAATACGCCTTACCCTGACTCTGTTACGCTAGCGACTGAGCGCAAGGTGGTTCAGGTTGAAAATTTGAGTTATGGGGAAGAACAAAAATACGAAGCACTTTCGACGAGTGAAGAAAAGGTGCTTCAATTTCTCAGAGCGATCTTGATTTCAGAAGCCTCACCAATCTGCACAGCTAGAGTTTTTGGAATTCAAAACGATTGGCTCTTAGGCTACCGAATCCTTTGTGTGGACGAACGTCAAAGCTTGCAGGCCACCATTACAATCACCTCAATCATTTACTCATTTGACAGTGAAGAAACGACAATCAGCGGACCAACTGACTTGGACTTTGTAAGAGCTGCATGAAAATTATCTACACCAATGCAATCACAGGCATCAGCAGTTCAGCCAGTCATTTATCAGCAGATTATGCGATTGCCAAAACTGAGAACAATTATCCCAAGCAGCCATACATTGCGAACGCAACGAGTGCGACGATTACCGTTACCTGTTCAGGTGCTGAAGCGATTTTCTTCAGTTATCTTGCGGAAGCTGTGACATTAACATTCAAGGATTCTGGAGCCTCAACGCTTTCAACTGAGACTTATTCCAATAGCTACACACTAAGTGAATACTATCTATTAAACGAAAAAACACACTGGAATGATTCGGTATTTGTAGCTTGTCCAGCGACAACAAACACGGTTGAGATTGCTCTGACAAATTCTGCTGATGTCAAAGGAACTTTGGACGGTTGGGTCACAGGATCTTCAGGAGAATTGGGAAGACTGCAGGCCAGCAGTACAAATATTTATTTGGAAGAACACCCACAAATCAGACTTGGGGCGTTTGTCAATTCGTCACAAATCAACCGAATCACAGGAGACGGGACTGGAACAACAGATTTGCAACTAACCACAGGTGGAGATTCCAGCTTTAGCGTCACTTCAATGACGTTGCCTGTTGTTCTAAATACGATTAGAGCAGGAAAAGTGCTGGAAACTTATAATCCAAACGTGGGTATGTCGATCAGTAGAGACTCGCTAGGAATTAAACAGGAGCGAGATTCAGGTTTGGTTTACCGATTGGGCGAGATTCGCAGACGATTCACTGGTTCGGTTCAGGTCTTAGAAAGCGAGCGAGACACCGCAACCAAGGTGTTTTCTGGCTTACGAATGCAACCTGTTGCTGCTGAGATTCTGGGCTATCAAACCAACACCGCAGTTTTTGGCAGCTTCTTTGAGCCTGCTTCCATTGCCTACAGTTACCAAGGAAGTCAGCTTTATGATTACAACTTTGAATTTATTGAACTGATATGAGCCTTCTAAAAGTCAATGAGCTTCAGGTTTTTAATGGCTCGACGATTACACTGACGGCAACAACGGTTGCGACATCCAGTGTTTTTAATACGGGTGGACAACTTAACGTTACTGGTGCAATCACGGTCACGGATGCCAGCACCACCAGAACAAACTTGGGTCTTGGCACAATCGCAACGCAAGCGGCTGATTCGGTAAATATTGACGGAGGTGCGATTGACGCTGTGACGATTGGAACAAATTCAGCCGTTACTGATTTGCGAGTCGATAATCTACAAGTGGACGGCAACACGATCAGCAGCACAAACACTGACGGAAATATCACGCTGGACCCAAACGGCACGGGTAACGTTTCAATTGGAAATTTTTCCTTTGACGCAGACCAAACCGTAGGCGCAGGACAAGACAATTATGTTTTAACTTATGATAACAGCAGCGGCTTAATCAGCCTCGAAGCTTCTGCTGGTGGAGGTGGTGGCTCTGGAAGTAGCTATATCGAACATAGTTCAACCGTATCCGATTCACTAGCGATTAGTGCTGGGACCAACCGGATGTATATCGGAAATACAACATTCTCAGGCAGCGGAACGATGGCAGGTTATTTAGTGATTAGTCACGGTTATGCAAATTTTACTGGGACCGTCAATGTCGATACAACAGGCACTCTTAACGTAGTGAGTTAAATATGGCAGGTGAAATTCAACTAAACAGTGTGACTTTAGCCACTGAATCCGGTGGTCTAATCAGCTTTGGGGGTTCGGTTCAGGCCGTTCCGCCTACAATCCCCAACTGGTATATAGCCGAGCAGCAAATCACAGGGGGCAATGATGTCAGTGCTGCATTTTATGCTGGATCGACTACAGCGTCAGAAAGGCGGACAGTCAATATTCCAGCAATGCAACTACGAATCAACGCAACTGTTTACACACTTTCGAATGCTACCACACTTGATGCAGACACAACAGGCTCTTGGGCGAGTAATGAAACATCAAAGGCCACAGCAGCAAATCGTAATGGCGAGGATGTGTACCTTTATGCGGTAGAACCTAGTTCGGGAACCACTCCTAGTTTCTGTTTAAGCTCAAATTCTACCTATCCTGATGGAACCGTTGGAGGTGTCACGGCAAGCGCCACAAATTCTCGTAAAATTGGCGGATTCCACTGCCTTTGTGTTGATGTTGGAACGATTAGCGGACACTCCCTAACAGGTTACCTCGATGGGGATATTCTGCCTCGAAGTGTCTGGACACAAGCGCAACATCGTCCAACTTCAAGTCCAGAAGGAATGGTTTATGTGGGTAATAAACTTTGGGCGGATATTTACTTAGCCAGTAATACCACAACGCTGGAATCCAGTTACGGTGGAACCATCGTTGATGGGGCAAGCAACCCCGATTATCACTGGTATAATTTTGTAGAGAGATTTGCGGAAATCGACAAAAGACTCCCCACACAAGCCGATTTTATGGCTCTAGCTATTGGCAGCAATGAAGAAACCAATATCAGTGGATCAGCAGACCCTGGAACGACTGGAGGCCACAGTGACACAGCTAGTCGCAGAATGATCTCAAATGTCGGGTGTGAAGACTGTGCAGGGGCAATGTGGCAATGGATTAATGAAACAGGTTCTGACGGAGCAGCGGCTAGTTGGGCAGTTCAGGACACCGCCTCCGATGGAACGACATACGATGGAGTTAATTCTATCGGTAGAGGTCAAGGATACTCAGTTCCAAATCGCGGGCGCGTGGGCGGCAGTTGGAGCAGTGGCGCGGAATGCGGGTCTCGCGGTGTCCTTTGGGATAGTTCGCCTTTGAATCTCGGCGCCGGCATCGGGTCGCGCGGAGTTAGTGGGAGTCTGTACTAATTTTAAAAGTCCCTCTGGGAGGGTGAGGCAGTACCGTTGTTGCAGCGCGGGATCGTGGGCAGCAATTGGAACAATGGCACGAAATGCAGGTCACGCAGTGTCAATTGGAATAATTCACCTTTGAATCTCAACGACAACATCGGGTCACGCAGAGACAGTGAGAGGGCCACAACACCACTGGCTGGCTGGCTCACCTTGGCTTTTGCCAAAATACACAACGGTGGGAGAGGTGTTTGGTAGTGAGAGCGAAGGACATCTCTCTAGAAAATGAAACGTCACGGGAATCTTTTTGAGCAGATTGTGTCTGCTGACAATTTAAATCTTGCCTATCGCAACGCAAGAAAAGGTAAGTCTTGGCAGCGAGTAGTCCAAGAATTTGACAATCGTAGCGAAGTAGGATTGGCGGAAATCCGCAAGCAATTAGTAGATGGTAAGTACCAGACCAGCCAATACCGTATAAAAGAGATTCTAAAACCAAAACGCAGAATAATTTATGTGCTTCCATTTGCTCCTGACAGAATCGTCCAACACGCTATTATCCAGATCCTTGAGCCAATCTGGGACAGGGTTTTATTAGCGCAAAGTTTTGCTTGTCGTAAACAATTAGGACTTCACCGAGCCAGCAACTATGCTCAGAACTGTGTGCAAAAATATAAATACTGTTTGCAAATGGATATTCGGAAGTTTTATCCGAGTGTTGACCATCAGATTTTATTTTCTGTTGTTCAGCAAAAGATTAAATGCAAACGTACTTTAATGCTAATTAAAGAAATCATCAGTAGTGCCGAAGGCTGCCCAATAGGGAATTACACAAGCCAATGGTTTGGCAATTTATACTTAAATGAATTAGACCAATACTTAAAACACAAATATAGAATCAAAGGATATTGCCGTTACGTTGATGATTTTTTAATATTTGGCGATAGCAAGGAATGGTTGCAGTTTGTTCGTGTAAATATTGTAGATTTTTTAAAGAGATCACTAAAACTGGAAATTAGCAGGTGGTCGCTAAAGCCTGTCGAGACAGGCGTTGATTTTGTTGGTTATCGCCATTTCCCTACAAAGAAACTGTTACGAAAATCAACAGCAAAACAAATGATTCAAAGGATCAGCGAACTCAAAAAGAACTGGCCTGCTTGTAGTAGCATTCGATTTCGTTCAACACTAGCATCGTATGAAGGTTGGGCAAGTTGGGCAAACACTTATCATTTATTGCAAACCCTAGAAATTACTAAACTCAAGGAGATTATCGGTATGCGAGGGATTCCCAAACACCTAAACACTAAATTCGACTACGAATACATTAAAAATCAAAACCTGTCCGGTTGGCAAACTCAGTACCGAGCGCTTCTAGACACCAGACAAAACTGGTTCAAAACAGCAGACTTAGCGCCAGAAGATGCAGGGATTACAGATGCAACTCACCGAGTTAGAACCGAAACGGATTTAGATGGGACTACCATCAAATATCAGCAAGAACTGCAAGAAGATCCAAACTGTAAACTATTTCGTTTAGGCTTTACCCAAGCTGAAGTCGAGTCAGCTTTAACCGTTTAAAAAAGGCCGAGCAATGCCAGAAGCACCACTAGAAATGATTAACACGATTGGAATCAATGCGTTTACTCTGTTGAGCTGCTTTTGGTATATCCGATTTTTAAATCAATCCTTTAATGATGAGCGTTTGAAAGCACAGGAAGAACGCGACCGAATCAGAGCCGAGGCCGCAGAGGAAAGAAAACGATTTGATGAGAAGGATACAGCAGCGGATATAAGAATTCTGGAATTACAGAAATCTAGTTATCAAAGCCTCATGACCATCATGCAGGAAACCGCAAAGGTTCTTCAAGACCTGCACACTTCAATAAATGAACTGAAGGTGTTACTGCACCAAGACAAAGCCAAATGAAACCGTTTCTCACAGGCTTGGCTTTGCTGCTTGCAACATCAGCATTTGCTCTTCCTGTCGAGTACAAAACCTTGCACCTAGTTTCATGGGCTTACCAATGCTCACTTCGTTTGGCTCCCACCTATCAAATGCAAGGCATGACCAGCAACTTTGCCATGCAATCCGCAATTCAGTTGTGTTCTTGTGTCATTGACCACTACCGAGAGAATCATAGATATGTAGACCTTCAGCTTATGCCTTTGCCACAGAGAGAAGCGTTTGGCGAAATGTATTCTCAAGAATGTGTGGACTACCCAGAAAAGGAGACTTGATGGCTTACGTTGACCACTCAGAGCATTTTTCGAGAGACGAGCTGAAGTGCAAGTTTACGGGTGAATGCGGCATGTCCGAAGTTTTTTTGACGAAGTTGGAAACCTTGCGCCAGCATTATGGCAAACCTATCAGACTGACTTCAGCCTATCGCTCAGTTGACCATCCGGTTGAAAGAGCGAAAAACAAAAACGGATCAAAGCCAAGCGGTTATCATGTATTAGGGCGAGCAGTGGACATAGCCTGCTGGAATGGTGACGGTGCGCGACTTCTTCAGATTGCTATTCAAATGAATTTATTTGGTGGCTATGGCTTCTCATTCACCGGAAGCAATCGCTTCCTGCATTTAGATGATAGAGAAGATTTAATGATCTGGAGTTACTAATGGAAGGATTTTTGGAGATTTTTAACCAGGCAGTTGATTCTGGCGGATTAGAATTGATTTTAGCGGCTACAGGTATGGGTGCTGCTGTTCCAGGCGTTTTATTTTATAAAAAAATGAGAAAAGCAAAAAAACTGAAGGAGCAACTGCTGGGCTAGTGGCGGTTTTCAAATATTGCCACTTACCGGAGGTTTCACAAATCGGCTGGAGGTGGCTCCCCAAGCTGGACTCGAACCAGCGACCCAATGATTAACAGTCACCTGAGTTTTTTCGGCTATAGGCTAGACGAATGCTGGGCTTGCTGGATTCTTTCAATTTTTTCTTGCCAGTGTTTCCGCCAGTTCCCAACTTATTTACCAAGTCCACTTGCTGCAAGTGGTCACTATTTAAATAAGACATGGTTGTTTGAATCGACTGATGACGCAGAAGCTTTTGCACCTGAACCGGATTTGAAGACTCACCAGATAATAGTTCAGTCGCAACCGTACTTCTAAACGAGTGCAACGGTTTTGCGTTTTCAATGCCTACCTTCTGCAAAGCCTTTCGCATACTCTTGGTCAAATCACCTAGTGAACTATAAAGCGGCTTTCCTCTGCCGTTGTCCAAAACAAACTTCTCGCCTTGAATATCCTGCGCCTGAATAAATTCTTTTAAATCCTCAGCGATTGGGACGATTGCGTCTTTTCGACCTTTTACCTTCCAATCCTTTGTTGAGCGCAGTTCGATTCGATCTGGATAAACGTTGTCCCATTTTAGCGCCAGCAGCTCGCCACCACGCATTCCAGTGAATCGCAAAAACCACCAGGCACGAAGCAGTACCAAAAACCGTCTTCGTTTGGTTTCGTTCCAGCCTTGTTCTAGGTGTTGCCGCAAATCTTCGAGTTGTTGAGCAGAAAATACAGCAGGCAGCGGCTTGGACGAGCGAACGCTTTTGACTTTGATGGCTGCTGGCAAATGTCCCTGCTCCCAGCTCCAATTGAGGATTGCGCGAACTGCTCGAAGGTATGAATTACAACTGTGATCATTCAGTCCAGCTTTTCTTAAAGCCAAGACGAACTTGTCTGTCAGTTGTGAGGTGTGAAGCCGAATCCGATAATCACCTACAATCTTTTGGTAGCGACTAAGCTGCTGTCGATACTTACCAACCGTCCTCTCGTCACGGTTTGCTTGAACATGCGCGAGGAACAAATCCAACAACTCACTGAAAAATAAACCTTGTTCATCAGTTGCTCGTTCGACTTCTCGCGTCAGCCGCTCTTTGAGCTTCAGAAACCGTTCAACGAGCAAGGCGTTCAACTGGTCAGGCTCTAAGCCTTCAGCATCCACAAAACGAATCAGAACTCGACGGTATCTTTTCTTACCAATCCACAACTGACCAACATAGGCTTTTTGCCGTTGGTCATGGACGATTTCGTTTTTGTGGCTCATGTCAACAGCAAAGATTTAAACGACATTTAAACAGTTAAAGAGTTGTTTAAGTTTTCCGAATCACCAAAGCCACGCGACCAATCAGACCAAAATCATTCCCATCATCTGGTGAAACCGTCATTTCTTCATACTGCTGATTGTCTGAAATGATCCTGACTCCTCCAAACTTCCTCTGAAGTCGCTTCACAAAAACCGCATCATCAATCCTTATCAGATACAGACCATCTGAGGTGTAGCCAGAATCGAACTCAACCGCCACATAATCGCCATGTGCGATGGTTGGCGTCATGGAATCGCCTTCTACTCTGACAAATCCAACCTGCCCATTTTCCGGCAAGAACATTTTGGGCATTTGCAGATTCTGCTTCACTTCCTCAATGCCTTGGAACTCGCCATGCCCAGCAGAAACGCGAACGTTGTACTCAGGAATCGTTCGGTAGCCTTCCTTCTGTTCTTCTACATCGTCACTAACCTGCATATTATGCGGACTGATTTCTAGCAAATCACATAAAAGCAAAAAGTGCTGATGACCCAATTGTGTTTTGCCATTAAAGATTCTGCTGACAGTTGATTGCTCAACACCAATATGGTTCGCAATTTCTGCTTGAGTAAAACCTTTCAACTTCGCTTTTGATTTCAGCGATTTGCCTAATTCTACGGATATTCTTTGCATCAAAAAATGCCAAATTGTATTTTTTTAGTTGATTTATGCTTTTATGGATATTATGGTTTTACTCAATCAAAACCTGTCAATCAGTATTGCAATTATTCAACCGATTATGCTGACCACACAACAAGTTGCCAATCAGATTGGCATTTCACACCCAAAGTTGTTGCGACTACGAAGACAAGGCCGAATCCCAAAAGGTTTTCAGTCTAATTCACATGCGCCAATCCTTTGGAGCGAAGCCGAGGTTCAGCAGATTCGGGAGGTTGTCAATGGATGACGAGTTGAGAACCGAACTGGCTGAAATCAAGAACATGATTTCAGAACACAATCTCATTTTGCAGAAGTTGTCGAAGCAGATTTCCGCTGACGTTGCCATTCAGGCAACGCAAGCAGAGCGAGCGGTTGAACTCAATCGCTTACGGCAAACCGCAAGCCGTGCCACTCAAAAATTGCGGACTAACTAGAAGAGGAACATGAGACTGAACAACTTGCCTAATGAATACATGTCTGGATTCCCAGACTTTGACCGAACACCAAAAAGCGTCATTGCTGCTATTGCCGTTTCATTTGCTGCTTTTCAAACAGATGAAGATTTTGAGAAAGCAAAAGAACTAATTCGTCAAGAATGGTTCAGATTACATCAAAATCAGATAGTTCCTCAAAAACCACCTAAAGCCAAAGAAATAGAAAAAGCTATTGAGCAATCTTATTGATTTCTCAATGTAAGTAATTTTGAAACGCAGCCTCTTCGTGGGCTGCCTGTTGACTGAGGCAGAGTTTTTCAACTCATTGACCGAGTTGACGCTTTGGGAGAAGCGGCTGGAACGGCTCTGCCTCATTGAACAGTCTACATGGGGAATCAAAGCCTTGTTTTTGTAATGGCGGAGGGGTCTGCCAGCAGCTTGAGCAAGGTTTCCCCACCACAACATGGAGTTGAACATGACCACAGCACCTACCGTACAAGCCTTGTTCTTTCGAGCAGAACGAAAATCAAAGACACAGATTATCACTCACCACACCGCACCAGCTTGGAAGAAGATTTGGTGGCGCATTCGCTTGTATTTCATCAACAGGAAGTATGCGAACGCTCGAAGACTTCAGAGAAGAAACTAGGCGCAAAGAGGCTTATTTCTGGGGATTGGTTCGCCAATCCGAAAGGCGTGAACCCAGCTTCTGTCAGTTATACGAATGCAGTCGTTGCGGCAAGCTAACCCACCAGAAGCATGAGCGAAACTGTTTAGATTTGAAGCCGCTAGACATAACAAAGGAAGAAAAGCTTCAGCGAATGGACGATCCATTCAACGAAGACACATGGGATTACGAGGCAATAATTGACGATTAAAACCTGCACGAATTGCGGCCTGAAGTTTTTGACCGAAGGCCAAGAAAAGGTTTGCGGAGAAATCTGCCTTGACGAGTTGAAGGCCAAGCATACAAAGCCGCAGTGTGTGATTTGCGGCAAGAAATTTAATCGCAAGTCCAGCAGCCACAAGACTTGTTCGCACAAATGCGGTTATGAGCTGAAGAAGCAAAACGCTGCACGTTATCGCGACAAGGTACGACCAGCAAAGCAAAAGATTGCCTGTGAACGTTGCAGCAAGCTGTTTTTGCCCACTCGTAAGGATCAGCGGTTTTGCGGCACTCGTTGCTATAACCAGCATTATAAAAAGACGGTAATTGTTGAGCCAAGACCATGCGTTGAGTGTGGCGAGGTGTTTCAGCCTAGGACTGAGCGAAACATTCTATGTAGTCACCAATGCCGTTATATCAACGACAAAAGGCGAGCCTACGTTCGAGGAACCATTCCTCGAATGCCTGGGACGTTAAAGCCCAAAGAATGCGAGGTTTGCCAGAAGACGTTTCAACCAAAAGCAGGTTCTCAAAAATATTGCAGTCCAACCTGCAACGGACTTGTCCACCTTAAGAGAAATCGCTCAAGGCTGGACCACAACAGACTTTTAAAGTGCTGGATTTGTTCAAAGCAATTTAAGCCAGTGACGAGCAAGTCGAGAGCAAAGTTTTGTTCCGCTGAATGCCGCAAAGTCCACTTTGGAAATAAGGCTGCTGAGAAAAGACAAGAGCTAGAGATTGAGGCCAAGAAGCAAGTTGAGGTCAAAGAGAAGTGGAATAACGCATCAGTCACCTCAACAGAAGTTCCGGCTGATTCAATTTATTCAGCGGAGATTCTGGCGTTCATCCGCAGAGGTGGACAGATCACGCAATACCTAAATCCAGTGTGGGTAGAAGGTTCAAAACCTTCTGAATATGAGGATGAATTTTCAATAAATTAAGCCTTCTAGTTATTCGGTTTTGCCCATCCTCCCTAAAAAAACGGGCAACCATTCATGTACCGGAGTAAGCGATAAAGCTTTTCTCAACTCAAGCTCAAGCTGGCTGGAAGGCGCGAATGAAAAAACCTTATGAAAAGGAGATTCGCCACTAAAACACAACGCACCAACCTTTACATTTTACAAGATGGACTTTGTGCCATCTGCCAGACCAGCTTGGAAGACTCATTTGAAGTCGACCACATTCAGCCATTCAGCGAAAAAGGAGTCACAGAGATATGGAATCTCCAAGCCTTGTGCAAAAGTTGTCATTTAGAAAAAACGCTCGCGAAGGCCAGCAAGCAGTATTTGACGAAGTACAAAAAGGATCTAAGTATCTAAACATAAAGCTTCCAACAGGATATGGGAAAACTTTTGTTTGTTGTGGATCCTATTCGCTTTTAAAGCATCAAGGAAGAGTCAATCGACTGCTGGTTATCTTTCCGTCTGTAAGCCAATTGGAGCAATTCAAAGAAGGTGGATCCAAGGATTTAGAAGACGCAAGTGTAGATGGGAATCTTGCTGTTTATGATGTGAGTTATTGGGGCATTAAGTTAATTAACAGACACAAAAGAAACGAAGCGCAAATTTTTGCGATAACCGTTCAAGCCTTAACTCAGCCAAACGGACAAACCATTGTTCAAGAACTGCTAGCTTCTGGTGGTCGCTGGATGCTTTGTGTTGATGAATATCATCATTATGGGATTGATGCCGTTTGGGGCAAGGCAGTGCTTAGTCTTCCGGTTGAGTTCACTTTGGCAATGTCTGCCACACCAAACCGAAAAGACAATGACAGTGCCTTTGGTGAGCCTCATATAATGGTGAAATATCGGGATGCTAAAGATGAAAAAGCCGTAAAACCTTTAATTTCCCATTCTTACGTTTACACCTTGGATGTGCGGAATGAAGAAGGTGATGTTGAATCCTACAGCACTAGTGAATTGATTAAGAAGGCTGGAGGTGAATCACCTGAAAAGATAGACGCCTTTTTGATTACAAGAAAAATGCGTTGGTCGCCTAAGTATGTCAGCCCACTTGTTTCCATACCGTTGGAAAGAATGATTCGGGAAAGAGTCAACACTGGCTTTCGATTGCAAGCGATTGTTGGGGCAATGTCTGTTTCTCATGCTGAAATGGTTTGTCGGCAGATTAGTGAAATCTTTAAGGATGTTCTTTCTGTTGATTGGGTAGGCACTGGCGAGGACGGTAGAAGCAACGAAGAAAACAAGAAAATCCTAAGAAAGTTTTGCCCACCGAAAGACCCACTGACCGGAGAAAGAGAGCATACCTTGGATGTTTTGGTTCATGTTGGGATGGCAGGAGAAGGCTTGGATTCTGTTGATGTCTCAGAAGTAATTCATCTGAATTCAGCCTCATGGAACAACAGCAACGATCAAGAGAACGGGCGAGCTGCTCGCTACAGACCAGGAGTTACCGGACATATCAATTTCGATTCATCTTCTGAGTATGCGACTCAAGGTTATTTAGGCGAAGCTATCATGGATGCAATGGACCATGAAAAACCTAAGTCTGAAGAACAGGAAAAAGAACGTTCTGAACCTTCTGAAGAATACAAGGAACTGCCAGAAGAGCCAAAGATTCACATTGCCAACATTGACCTTGACCACATAAACAGTGGAGATCCTCAAGTGGTGACAATGAAAAAGATCATCACGATGAAGACGCCAGGACTAAGCGTTGATGATTGGAAAGATGAAAACCATTGGATCCATCAGGTTGCAGTCGAAGAATACAAAAGAATGATGAAGCAGGAAGCCGAAAAAATGAATCCTGAATCCATTGCTCGCCAGTGGCAGGAGAGCGTTAAAAACGCAACCTCAGTTGTGACACACTTGGCTGCAAAAGTTGTTGCACAAAAGTCTGAGCGATTTGAAAAAAGCATGATTGGCGACATTAAAAAGCGCATTAACTATCGCAAGAAAAGTGACTTAGGTGGAGTCAGTAATGAGGTAGAAACCTGCAAACAACACTATGAATGGCTCAAAGGTTTGGAATCAACCTTACAAAGTGGAGAGGTTCCTAAGTGGCTGCTGTAAGGATTGAAAGCGGAGAGTTCCCACTATTACGAAATGTTAATGTTCAAAATCAGCCTTGCAGAGCAGAAGTTTATGGTCAGTGGTCTAAATACATAAACTCTGATTTGCCTAAGATTATTGAGCATTTACCGGAAGTCATTGAAGACGTTTACGCTTACGAAGTTTGGAAGGACAAATACCTAGACTCACCAGAACAATTCTTTGAAAGAATTGGACTGTTTGGCCTAGACCTAAAGGAACCTGCAAAGCTTATTGATGAGCTTCGCAAAAAAGGACCATCCAAAAAAAAGCGTGAAATCATCATGAGAGCGCAGGAAGCCAAGAAGTTAAGAGAGAGAGGCCAGACCCAACAGCAGATTGCTGCTGAGTTGGGAGTGAATCAAGGAACTGTAAGCAGGGCATTATGCAAAAATTCTGTGCGCACAGAAAAAACGCATAAACAACCACGCACTTATTCACGCTACACCATCAACCAAGGAACGGACCCAACGGTTGCGGCTCAAAGGATCCGCGCCAAGTTTGGCGAAGAATATGCCCAAAAACTAAAAAAGGAATTATGAACAACGACAACCTTTTAGTCCAAGTTGCGCAGCAATGCGCTATTGAGCCATCAGAGCTGCAAGAAGTTCTAATGAAGACCGTGATGCCCAACAACTCAAAACCTGAGAATGTTACGGCTTTCCTGGCAGTTGCCAAACAGCACAACCTGAATCCATTGACGAGAGAAATCTACGCCTTTCCAGCCAAGTCTGGAGGCATCAGCGTTGTCATGAGTGTCGATGGCTGGAACAAGATTATGAATCAGCATCCGCAGTTTGACGGAATCGAATTCAATCATGCAACGGATGAAAAAGGCCAAGTGGTGAGCGTCACCGCAACGATTTACCGGAAAGACCGTCAGCGACCAACCGTGGTGACTGAGTTCTTGAGCGAGTGCAACACAGGAAGCCAACCTTGGAAACAATACCCCAGCCGAATGCTTCGCCATGCCGCAATGAAGCAAGCGATACGATTAGCCTTTGGCCTATCGGGCATCACGCCAGAACCGGACGCACAGGAAGAAGAACCACCAGCACCAAAAGTTGTGAATCCTGAAGGCTCACAAACCTTCTTTCTGCTGAAAGAACAGTTTGAGTCCTGCCAAACTCAGGAAGCACTCGAAGAGGCAAACAGTCTGGCAAATGCCTACGCCAAACGAGGTGACTTGAAAAAAGGCGAGGTGGACCGATTGAAGCTGATACAGAAACAGGTTGAGCAGGAAATTGCTCAGACGATGGCAACCGCAACTGAAGCCGCTTAAGAGGTAAGCATGATAGGCAAACGCATTGACGGACCTTACACTGTTATCGGTAACGCAGCCGCTCAGGACGCAGAACTTAGTTGGAAAGCTAAAGGCTTGCTGATTTACCTGCTCAGTCTGCCGAAGAACTGGAACATCCGAATCAGTGAGTTAGCCAATCATGCGACAGATGGCTATGACTCCACCAAGCGAGCAATGGAAGAACTGCTGAAGTCTGGCTACATCAAGCGTGGTCCGAGAGTTCGCAAGCCGGATGGCAAGCTTGGGGATTATGTTTATCTGCTCTCAGGTGTTCGTGACGAAATGCCTAACCTAGAAAAACCTAACGTGGATTTTCCTAGTCAGGGAAAACCTAGTCAGGGAAAACCTAGTCAGGGAAAACCTAGTCAGGAAAATCGCCAGCTACAAAATAAAGAATTAACAAAAGAAACAAATAACAAAAGAAACACTGAATATATTACGCACTTTGAAGGCTGGTGGGACGATTGGAAAGCTAAGGCAACCAGAAAGCCAGGACGCAAAGCCAAAGCCTTTGAGAACTTCAAGAAGCTGCTGGCAAAGTTCAGCGTTGCTGAAATTCAAATCGCAACCAAGCACTACCTCGCAGAATGTGGCGACAGCTACACCAAGGACGCTGAACGGTTCTTAGTCGAAGACTTGATTGAACAACACCAGGAACCAAGCCGAGCCTCACCAAGCAACCAGCCTGACGAATGGGATTTGATCGAACAACAACTTCAAGGAGATAGCCAATGCAGTCGCTCGAGCTTCTACGCAAACTAAGCGCAATCTACAAAACCAAGCCAAGCCAAGAACTCGCTCAAGCTTGGCAGATTGGACTTGATGACCTGAGTGAAGAGCAAATCCAAGAAGGATTCAATCGGATGGTCAAAGAGTTCAAGAGTGACTTCTTGCCAACCGTTGCCGTTTTTCGCAGTTACGCACAACGCAACACCAGCAACCGAACCCAAGCTTGTAAGACACCTGACGAGTGGCTTATCAAGGAAGCAGAACTAAAAGCGACAGGCAAACGCCTTGACCCATGCGGAGGCCAGAAGTTCTTTCAGGCCATTGGTCGCGCACCTTTCGGCTTCTGGCTGGATTCAGATTCAATCGTTCGTTGGACGAAGAAAGACGAGACACCTGTGAAAGTAGACAAACCGAGCAAAACCGATTCACCAAGCCAATATTTTGCGAAGCTAGTGCGGACGGTCGCTGCTTGATTACCTTTAAAATCAGACCAGTTCCTAAGCCAAGGCAGAGCATACGGGATAAGTGGTCGCCTTCAAAGTCAACGCTCAGATACCGACTTTTCGCAGATGAGCTTCGTTATCAAGCGATGGATATGAAGTTTGTTCTGCCGGACAGCTTCGCGGTTGAATTTGTTATACCCATGCCCAAAAGCTGGTCGATTCGCCAGAAGTCACTGATGAACGGGAAACCACACAAACAAACACCGGATTTGTCCAACCTCCTGAAATCCCTAGAAGACGCACTGAGAAAAGAAGACAAAGAAATCTGGGACGTTCACGCCTCAAAACGATGGGGAACCGAAGGACAAATACGGATTTATTCACCAAACGACGATTTTGATTGGGCTGACTGATGATCTTATCTCACCAAACTTTGAATGGACTTAAAGAGTTGGGGCATTTGCCACGATTCTCTCAGGTTGGGCCATGTAGTGTTGATTTGCACTTGTCTAACAGCTTCAGCCAGTTGGGAATCAAGCAGAAGTTTTTGTTCTTAGATTCAGAATCCGTTTACCAGCACGTTCAGACTGAAGACTTTTTACTGGAACCTTCGAAGTTTGTTCTGGCAAGCACTCAGGAAAAAATCAGCGTGCCGAATCACCTAGCCGCTTTTGTGGCTGGTCGCTCTTCAGTCGGAAGGTTGGGTTTACAGATTCAAAATGCTGGCTTTGTCGATTCAGGCTTTCAAGGACAGATTACGCTTGAACTGTACAACCAATCAGAAAAGCCAATCCTGTTGAAAGCAGGCGTGAGGATTTGCCAAATTGTCTTTTTCCAGTTGGATGAGCCAACCGCTCAACCGTACACAGGAAAGTATCAACAACAGGAAGGCGCAACAGGCTCGCGGCTTTACAAGGATTTTGAGGCGTGACGATTGGCAATCTTTGTCTTTCTAAACTACTGAGGGAAAGACACAGCGAGTGCTGGCAATTCACGCGAAGCAGGTTTGCTCAATCAAAAGCAATAAAGACGATTCACGGACGCTCGTCTAACGCTGCGCCTCAATGAACGTGAACGAAAAACTTTTTCATGAGATTGAACGACTTCGCTTCTTAGAACCTGACCTATACGTCTGGTTTGAAGAGCGAGCGGCAATCATGCAATTCGATGGCGGACTTAGCAGAGAGGAAGCAGAACGTGAAGCTTTACACCTTGCTCGACAGAAGAAAGCCTCTGAGCGAACGCTTAGAAGAGAGGCTTGAAAAGCTAAAGAAAAAGGCAGCACTTCGAGTCTGTCCAGAATGCGATTACCAAAAGCCAAATACGAAGGTTTTTTTTAACGATTTAGCCAAATGCAAACTATGTCAACAGGTGGAGAGAGATGCCGCTAAAAGGAGACACAGGCTTAAAAATCCCAAGGCAATACCTGCGACAAGTCGCTAAGAAAATGCCGGATGCTGTAGGAAAGGCAGTCAGAGATACGCTCTTCGATGTACGTTTTGCACTCTACGAAGAAATGGAAGACGTCTTTGATCGTCCAACACCTTTCATCGTGCCGAAGAACAAAAAGAAGCCAGGACGCAGAGGCTCACTCTTTGTCGAGTATTCCATCAAAGACCAGAACGGCAGAGTCTACGCGAAGGATCTGAAAGGCGTTGTGGGTAGTTCGCTGACGGCAGAAGAAATCCTGTTGCCGCATATCACTGGACAGGACCGAGAACATAAGCGATTTGAGAAAGCACTTTACCGAATAGGCGCATTGCCCAAAAATTGGTATGCCGTCCCATCCGAAGAGGCACGGCTCGACAAATACGGCAACCTTACCAGAGGATCTATCACGCAAATGCTTAGTTATCTGCAAGCGAATCCTGACGCCATGCAGAACACCACAGCCAAGAGCATGGCTAAGAAAAAAACGAAGTATTCCTATTTTGTGGTGAGAGACAGAAGCGGCAGACCTTACGGCATCAAGAAGCGGACGAGCAAGAATGTGGCGAAGTGGTTTGTGATTTTTGTTTCTGGCTCAGATTACGAGGCCGAGCGGCTGGACTTCGAGTATGTTGGCGAACTCGCAATCAAACGCCACTGGCCTAGAAACTTCGCTTATTGGCGGAAACAAATCATGGACCAGCGTAGACGAAAGGCAGCGGCTTAATGGACATCGTTTGTATTCTTTTCAACGGCAAAGAGCGACACCTACCCAGCTACAGCGCAAACGCTGGCTACTCTGCTGAATGGGTGGACAAGCTGGCGCGAGCGATCAAGCGAAACACAACGAAGACTCACAAGTTCATTTGCTTGACAGACCGAGAATATCAGCTCAACGAAACCGTCACGCAAGTTGCCCTCGACTGTCAGGATCTGGGCTGGGCTTGTGTGATGGAAGCTTTTCGACCAGGACTAGGCAAAGGCCGCAGGTTTATCATTGGGCTGGATACGCTCATCACCAACAACATTGACGAGTTGCTGAACTGGCGAGGTGAATGCGGATTACTCACAGATCCATTTGAACCTCACACCATTTGCAACGGTATAGGCTTATTCAGTGCCGCTGAAGTCAAACGAATCTGGAATCTTTGGCAACACCGAGCAGAAAGCGGAATCAATTATCAGTACAAGAACCTACCGAGTGAGATGGCTTTTCTTCGTGTGGTTTGCTCGAACGCTACACGGCTCGACCAAGTCTTTGAGCATCAGATTCAAAGCTACAAAGTTCACTGGACCCACCAGCCGGAACACAGAACTAAAGCAAAGGTTGTTTACTTTCACGGCAATCCAAAACCACCAAACATTGAACCTGAACTGATGGCTCACTGGCTATGAAAATCCATCCAACCGTTGTCGTTGAAGGTGACGTAAGCTTTGGCAAAGACGTACAGATTGGGCCAAATGTCTGCCTTTATGGGCCACTGGACATAGGCGCAAACTGCGAAATCTATGCAGGCGCAGTCATTGGTTCGAATCCGCAACACCGAAGCAGACGCAAGCTGATGGGCGTGAAGATTGGCAAAGGTTCAGTGATTCGTGAATACGTTACCGTTCACGCTGGAATACAACGCCAAACCGTAGTCGGAGAGTTCGCTTATCTGATGGCTGGCAGTCACGTTGCTCATGATTGCTTTCTTGAAGAGAACGTCACGCTCGCGAACTCTGCTTTGCTGGCTGGTCACTGCCACGTTATGCGGAACGCAAATCTTGGCTTAAACGTTTCGGTTCATCAGTTCAGTGTGATTGGCTCTTACACAATGCTCGGCATGGGTACGGTAGTCCATAGCCGCTCAAGGATTGAGCCTGGTGTTGTCTACATTGGCAATCCAAGCAAACCGCTGAGAATGAATCACTTGTCGATGAACAGAAGCCATGTCGAGCTTCAGGAACTCGAAGACGAGCGGAAACGGTTTGAAACCTTGCGAAAGCAAATGCGTTAGGTACTTTGCCGCGTTTCCCCAGCGGGTACTTATGAC
>Ga0222714_10000890_pt1 | contig 33979 bp, 55 predicted proteins | sample C33_3DmetaG_FD_165048 | JGI IMG/M metagenome (GOLD analysis project Ga0222714, IMG submission 165048) | Estuarine water microbial communities from San Francisco Bay, California, United States - C33_3D | ecosystem: Environmental > Aquatic > Marine > Unclassified | place: USA: California... | reverse complement strand
CTGGGTCTTCATAATAGAGACATGTCATAATTGATGTGTCAGAATGCGCTGTAGCTGTAGCACCATCTAAATAATGTAATAGACGTAATGTGTGTGTTGGATTATTTGCATCTAGCATTGTTAAGCAATTTTCTTCTAATCCAAATTCTTGTTCTTTAGATTTTAGATGATCATTACAAAAGGTAATCATTTCACGTCTACATTCTTTCATTTCATTTAAGTTGTTATCTTCTGAAAAAATTACTATAGATTCTTTTTTCTCGTAATGACCTGTATCAGGAGATGTTTTGTCCCATTGTTTTTGTAACTGATTATATTTTGATATATAAGATTTGTCGTGAGGTTTGAAGTTTATTTTTCTTTCAAAAATCTCCTCTTTTTTTTCCCAAAGTTTTTGTAAACAATCAGGTGCTTTAGATACAAAACATATATTTTCTTCTGCATGCATTAAACATATATAAAATTGTAATAAACAAAATAATATAATATTTTTATTCATTTTTTTCCTTATTTTAGTTTTAAAATTAAGGAATTTTAAATAAATTACAATTTGATGTAAATATGACTAATTAATTTAATCTGAATCTGATGAAAATTCTTTTTTAATTTGCCACAAAGCATTTACAATCTTGATTAATCTTTCATCCGTAATAGGTGTATCTTCAAAAGATTTTTCGTTGATTTTATCTTTCAGCATTTCAAAAGCTTCATTATTATCCAGGGGATTTGTATCAAACTTTCTTTTTAATACTTCTGCTAGACGTTGATTTGCTACAATTCTTTCTTTAAAAGTGATTTTTTTTGTAGGCTTGAGATTGTTTTCGCTGTCAAAAATATAGACTGGTTTAGCTGTCTCACTTGACCAGCAACAACAAAAACCTTTGCTGTTTGTATTTTCCGCAAAATGAAATTCTTGATGCAGCTCGGGATGTAGATCTAAATTAACGGCCATATCGACCTCCTTGTCTCTACAGCCAAACATACTAAACATATATTTAATTTAAAAGTTCAATCGGTGGTTTATGCCAAAAGTTGTTTTAAATTTTTTTGAGTCATCAATACGACCTTTTTCCATGGTTTCATCAACTTGCACTTCAGCTTTCAGATCTAAATACTGACTTGTGATACCTTCCGAGCACGATATGAGTGATGAACAGATCGCTATTAATAGTAATTTTAAGTTAAACATATTTTTAATTATAGGTTGGATTACCGTCATCGTCTTGATTTTGTGGAGGATTTTCACCGGTCCATTTGCCGTCGCTGTATCCACCTCCTGGAATATTTTCAGCTTCTTCCATTTCCTCTTCCGTTAAATCTCTACAAGCTATAGCGGTGTTGAAAGAGGTAAGGTATGCTGCTCCTGAGTGCATATTTAGTGATTTTGTATTAGCATCACGAGCATTACACGATGAGATCACTAGACACAAGATTATTGGAATTAATTTAAACACGTTTGCCTCCTGGGCCTATTGTTCCAGTTCCTGAACTTTCATCGAATGTTTCGACAGTTGCGCTAAGATTAGAAATTCCTGCGATGAAACAAAATATCAGCATCATCGCGCCAATTAGTTTTTTCATTCGTATAATCCTTTTTCTTGCGCTCTTTTTTTAACAAATTCTTTAAAAATTTAAAGATTTTTTTCATAGATATATCATATATTAAATTTGTACATTTGCATATAGTGTATTAAATTGAAAAAATAACAACAAGATACAAAAAAGATTTTAAAAAAATGAAAGAAAATATTGGTATTTATGTTGGTCAATAACCCCCACCTAAAGGAAGGGGTATCCACCTCGTCAAGAAGATGATGCAAGACCATCGCAAATCATCTTTAATTATTGACTGCTTCCACGGCTAAATCCGAAAAAAGAGCGGTCAAGTTCAACATAAAATTTGCCTAGATTCCAATTTCAAATAAAGGTTTTCCGACAGAACGTGCAGAAACTTCCGACAGAACGTGCAGAAACTTCCGACAGAACGTGCAGAAAAAAACTGCAAAAAGCTCAAGAATCTAAAATATTTTACAACAAAAAAGTGGCAGGTAACTTACAATTTGAACATAAAAAAAAGGGGCTAACTGGAAGCGGCCCCCTTTAGAAGAAAAAACCGAGACTGCAATCTCGGTACTTGATTTGTATCTTAAAGATACAACATTTTACATAAATTAGCCACACTTTTTTGTTTGGGAATAATCTTGACTGCTCCCACGGCTAAAGCCGGGGGATTCCTAATTCACAGAGAGCTGCTTTTCAACAAATTATTGTTGACTAGTCTTCCGCTCTCTCCAAAGGCTAACTCCGACAGACCGTCGGTTCTTATATTTTTAGCCGCGTTAACATCTCTGTCTAGCACTTCCTTGCAAGAAGGACACTCCCAGGTTCTATCACTTAGCTTTAATCCATTATTGATATGTCCGCAACAGGAGCATTTTTTAGAAGAAGGAAACCACCTATCAATCTCCAAAATATCCCTTCCGTACCAGTCTGCTTTATACTGAAGTTTTCTAAAGAAATCTCCCCAGCTAGAATCAGCTATCGATTTAGCTAAACAATGGTTTTTCATCATTCCTCTAACATTAAGACTTTCAACTGCTATTGCTTGGTTTTCGCGTATTAGCTTTGTTGTCATCTTGTTGCTAAAATCGTTACGACTATCTGAAATTTTTGCGTGGACTTTAGCCACTTTTAATTTTGCTTTGGCTCTATTTTTTGAGCCTTTAACTTTCTTTGACAATTGTCTTTGTCGTTTTGCCAGCTTTTCCTGATACTTTCTTGTGTATTGAGGCGAGCCAGACCTGAAATTTTCCGATGTTACGAACACATCTTTAATCCCTACGTCTATTCCAATAGTATTATCTAGTTTTGGGAGTTCATGCATAGGCTCTTCAGTAGCAAAAGAAACGAAGTATCTTTCTGAGCAATCCTTTGAGACAGTTACAGAGGTGGGATCGCCGGAAAATTGCCTTGACCACCGAATGTCTAAAGGGTCTTTATTTTTCGCAATCTTTAAGGTTCCATTTCGGAAAGAAAATCCACTCTTGGTGTAGCGAACAGATTGCTTAGAGTTCTTATTTTTGAATTTAGGGTATTTAGCCCTGCCTGCAAAAAAGTTCGTGAATGACTTATCTAGATTTCTAAGTGATTGCTGTAGGGTTACACTTGAAACATTCTTGAGCCACGAGTAATCTTCATGTTTCTTCAGATCTGTTAAAAGCTGGCATATTTTGCTGTAGCCAGTGCTCTCTTTTCTTTCGAGGTAAGCATCTGTTCTTTCTTTCAGAAAATGGTTATATACAAACCTAGAGCAACCGAAAGCATGGGAAAGTTGCTCTTTCTGCTCTTCAGTTGGGTAGAATCTGTATTTAAATGCACGGTTTACAATCTTCATACTCGACATTATATATCTGGCTAATATATAATGTCAATATGAGCAGATGGAAAACTTCAAAAACAGCAGTATTTAATTTGAGCTACCACTTAATATGGTGCCCGAAATATCGAAGAAAGATTCTCGTTGGAGAAATCAAAGATCGACTGATCAAATTGATTTATCAAAAGGCGGATGAACTAGAACTAGAGGTGGTGGAAGCTAATATTCAACCCGATCATGTTCACCTTTTTGTTAGGTCAAAACCAATCCATTCACCGCAATTTATTGTCGGACAAATCAAAGGGTATAGTAGTAGGGTGCTAAGACAAGAGTTCCCTTCCTTGAGAAGTAGACTTCCTACTCTATGGACAAGATCGTATTATGTAGACAGCGTAGGGAAGTTGAACGAATATACAATTAGGAAATACATACAAGAGCAGGATAAGAAATAGACGCTCTCATCCCAGGACTAAAGCCCTGGGCTTTCCCGCTTCTGTCGTAAATTTTTTAACAGGATTAATGCGCCCATTTTCTAGATCCTTTTCAACTTTGATTTTAGTTTTTAAATCAAAATTAGGATATTCTTAAATAATATCCAATTCACAACATTATTCAAAAAGGATTTTAAAATTATGAAAGAAAGTATTGATAAATACATAGAACAAAAAATTGAAGATCTAAAAAAACATTTCAAAGATCAGTTTATAGAATCTTTAATGATGCAAGAACATCAAAAATGCACAGCGATTAGCAAGAAACTATTGAAAGCTAAAGAAGCTAAGATTTTTTACAAAAATAAAGCAACAAGCGCACAATCTCTAGAAGATTTAAAAGAAAAAATAGATAAAGATAATGCTTTTGGAACAGACTTAAAAGTCAAAATTTAGAGGGTTTAAAATTTCCGTCATCATCAAAAAAAATGAAAAAAAATACAATTAATATTAACCAAATACCGCTAGATATTCCGATTGATTCGGGCATTTTACAAGTTGCTAAAATATAAAATGGCAAACAAAAAACAGCTACAATCAAAGATAGATAAAAAAATCTCATATTAAAAATTTAAAACAAAAAAAAATAGACCTCAATAAAAAAAGAGGTCTATTTGCAAAAAAGATTAGGCTACTTTTTGTTTTGATGACCAGTTTTTGAATTCTTTCTCAAATTCATTAGAGTCGCTCATCAGTAGAAAAACTGTTTCTTTTGGATCTACATTAAAGTGTTTAGATCTTTCTCTGATGTAGTGCTCAATGAGCTTTTCATCGTACGATAGTGACCATGTGTCAATAAAAGCATCATATTCATCATCACTACAAACATTTTTATTATTAATTTTTGCTTCTGATGTAAAAGATGTTTTTGTAGAGTTTGAAAATACACCCTCAGTATATGTTTCCCATAAACCAAATGGATCAGCACTGTCAAATAAAGCCTCTAGGTTGCAGGGGTTATCTTTAAATGCTTTTTCAATGATCGGATCTATATTTTTGTGTGGCAATGGATTTACTGTGTACTTAGTTTTTAATCCCTCACCTTCACGTGTAATTTTAATATCATAAAAGAAAGGTGCTCCCCAATCACTGTCTTTTGATAGATCTTCAATGTATTTCCTAATAGATCCTTGTGTGACATGAAATATCTGAATTCTTTCTTCTTGATAATTCCAGATTATCATTGACCAGAAATGTTTTCCAGGTCTTGAAGCGTCATACCAAGTGCTAGGTTTTTCATCCATCTTATAACGAATAGGTGAGTTATCTACCCAATCTTCCCACCCGAGAACAGGAGCAGATAGAATACGAATTTTATTTGTACCATTATTAAGTTTTGTATAGCTTCCGTTTGATCTAGGAGCTACATAAGTTTCTGGTAAAAATTGTGCTGTCATGTTAAATTCCTTGTGTTTTTGTGTTGTTTTTTTGTTTTTTTGTATTTATTTTTTGTGTTTAGGTTGTTTAATACCGAGCCAACGGTACAAATCTAAACACTTTAAAAAAATATCAATATTTTCTTTGTGGTTTTCGTGTTTGTATAAACCTGGAGATTTTCCATCTTTGCTAAGTTTTACAAAAAGCACGGAACCCACATTTTTATAACCGTTTTCTTCAGCTAAATATTTGTATGCTGCGCTTTGTAACGCCCATGTTTTTTGAGGCTGTGATGATGTCTTCCAATCGATCAAATATGTTTTGTTTTTTGATTTGATGATGACATCTATCTGACCTGTTATTCTCAACCTCTCGCAATACAGTCTTTTTTCTAAGATCAATTCTGCATCTATAAAAGCATGCGATGAATCATCCCAAAATTTGTAAAAACTTTTTATGTAAGGATATAATAGATTATCTTTTTCTTGAAAATCAAATCCTTTAAGTATCCCTTCAATCATTGTGTGTACTTGAGTACCTCTAGCTGCTGCATTTTTTAAAATATCAACAGGCACTTTGTGTATTCCTGAAAACTCTGAAATGATAGATGTTACTCTATCGTACTCTTTGATGCCCACTCAACACACTCCCTTAAACTATTCTGTAAATCGATTAATTCTTGTTTATTTATTTTTTTTAAATCAATATTTTCTTTTATATCTCTTAAGGATTTTAAGCTATCCCATAACATTAATTCTAAAAATATTTGATTATCTTTTATGAATTCCATGTTGTTTTTAAACCGCCTTTTCTTTAACATCTATTGAAAAGTTTGTGTTAATGCAAATATATTACAACATATTTCGTTATACCACAAGTAGAATTTCAAAAAAATGAGGTTATTATGAAATTAAAAGATTTTATTGATCAATCGGGTATACCAATCACAAAGTTTGCATATCGATGCGATTTATCATTTCACAAAGTTTATAGTATATTGCAGGGTGGATCACCTACGCTAAGAACTGCTATAGCCATCAAAATTTATACACAAGGTAAAGTCACACCAGAAGATTTAATACCTGATGATATTCTTGAGAATATGAAAAAAGAGATTGAAAAAAACAGAGGTTAAAAGACGTTAAATATAATATTAAATTTTTTTAAAATAAATCTTAAAATTTGTAAGAACCCAAGCATAAAATGCTTGGGTTTTTTTTTATGAAAAAATTTCGTGTATCTTTAACTTTATTTTCCATAGACTATATCATTGAAAAAAAATAAAAGAGGGCAAGGTTCACAGCCCCCTCTTTTATTATGAGAAAAGATAACATAGTATAGGATAGGATAGAATCTAATATATCTTAACTGTTTTTATTTTTAAACAAAATAAAGATATATTAGACCATCAATCTTATCATACCACTCTCATTAAATACAAGTGCTGTTGAAAAATAAAAGATAATTTCGTTTATAGGAGAAAATTTATGAAAAAATTCGTATCACAACATCACAGCTTCGATATACACCTAGCAAAAGAATATGGTGTAGATGAAGCTATCATGATCCATCACTTTCAATTTTGGATTCAATTTAATATAAATAAAAATATCAATAAACATGATGGTCGCACTTGGACTTACCAAACACTCAAAGACATTGCAGCTCATTTTGAATATTGGACAGAAGAACAGGTTAGAGAAATTATAGAAAAACTTTGTTCCGGTAGAAATAGAAAATCGAAAAAAGATGATGGTGTTGATTTTGAACCTATTTTAATAAAGGGAAACTACAACAAGAAAAGTTTTGATAAAACAACTTGGTACGCCTTTAAAAATCAAGAAATGTTTACGAAAGGGGATATCCCCAACTCGACAGGGGATATCCCCAACTCGACAGGGGATATCCCCAAACCTATACCAGATACTAAACCATATTCTAAAACAGAATATAAGAAAGGACAATGTCTAGACGATGCCCTTTTCAAAAATGAAAAAAAGAAAATGCAAAACAAGGATCCAAATCGTTTTGTTAAAGCTTTAAATCCAGAACAAAAGAAGCTTCATGATGAGTTAATATCTTTCAATCCAAAGTGGGGACTAAAGCTTAAATCTGATTCTATATGCGCTTGGTTTCTTAAAAATAAATGGTCGATTGAAAAGGTAAGAATGGGATTTGAGGTTTACAAGCAGGATGTACAGGAAGCTATTGAAAGAGGTGACAGTGTTAGAGATATGGGTGGGTCAATGGTTAGCTCCATCAAGAACATGAGAAAAACAAAAAACGAATCTTTTGAGGTGAATAGAGACACAGCAGAACTCATGTCAAAAAGATATTCTTGGATGACTTTGACTAAAAAGTATGTGAGTATCTGTTTTGAAAATTTCAAACAGGAAGTTTATTTTAATATATCAACATCACAGTTTATCTCTGAAATTGAATCGTGTAAAAGAATAGTTGAAAGGTACAGTTAAAAAATGTTGTCTAAAAATCTTTTAAACTTTAGATTTTGTATATGACTCAATCTAATCAATCTTTTTGGTGCTACAATATCAGAAACTCTTGGCTAAAAAGAGAGTATCCGATGCCTCTAGATGCAGATGATATTTCTACGTTAGTAACACAGCTCGGATTTGATCATGATCCATCTATGATGATGGGTGATGAGATGAATTTTTTTGCGGTATTTGAAAATTTAAACGAAGATGAATATCTTTTTCATTTAGAAATAGAAGATGTTGTAAAAGTGTTTTTTGCTGATTCCATGCCTGCTATGATGCATCTTGTCAATCAATGTAATGACTTGATCAATAATTATTTTAAAACATCAACAATGTTAAAAAACATATAAGACTAGTTTTGAAAATAACCTTTCCGATCAAACTGATATCAGAGGCTAATAACTTTGACCACTGGCGAGTTAAAAAAAAAAGAAAAGATGCAATCAAACTTATCATGAGATCAAAGCTATCACAACTAGATCCGCCAGAACTACCCTGTAAAATTACAATCACAAGAATAGCACCTCGACCACTTGATATAGACAATCTATGGTATACTCAAAAAACATGCATTGATATAATCTGCGATTTCTTGATTCCAGGTTTGAAACCAGGTCTAGCAGATAGCAGCTCCCAAATAGAGCTTGACTGTAAGCAAAGAAAGGGTAAAGCTAGGGAATATGCCGTCGAGGTTGAGATATCTCCTTGTAAGGCTTTAAAATAAGTTTAAGGAGTATTTTTGAGTCAGTCTTGTAAGTATACAAAAGGTAACTATAGTTACATCATCGAATTATCAAATTCTGAATATGCAGAGGTTTTAGATAAGAGAGAGGAGATTGCAGAAAAAAAGAGAGAGCTTGCAGATCTTCTTAACATGTATGAAAAACTTGAGCCGTCAAGAGTCTATGCAGTACCAAAGCAACTTGAATTAGATTTAGATCTTTAACCATAGCAAGCATCGTACATGCTTTCGTAGTAATCTTCTTGTTTATTTAGATAGATTTTATTTTGTACAGCATCGTATAAACACTCTGGTAGACTCTCAATATCTAAACCATAACTTTGCACCATTTCAGCGCAAACAGCTACCATCTCATTATCACAGTGATTTAAACAGTCTAAGTTGTTCCAAATAACCATCATCTTTTCTAACATTATGTTTTTTTCTTTGAAAGTTTGCATTTTTTGCCTCGTTTTTGATATTTGTTTTTATGTTTTTAAATCGATGTTAAAGCAGGGTGGGGAACAACTCCCCACTTTTTAATATGATCTAACTTCAAAATAACTTCTTGATGGTTTTCTGTATATCTCAAGCTCATCCTCACTAACACCAAGCTCTTCAATAATTTTTTTGTAATCAATAGATCCTTTAACTTCACGTTTCTGTAACTTAATTCCATATTCCATGCGAGTACCTTTAGCAATATCAATCAACTCTTGTTTGATTAATTCTTTTCTAGCTGCTAATTCTTTTTCATGAGTTAGTAGTAGTTTCATCTCTTCGCAAAGTGATTTGTACTCTTCTTCAACGAAATCTATAATGTTTGTGTCTTGTGTGTTCATTTTAAACCTTGTGTTTTTGTGTTTTTGTTGTTTGTTACTAAAAATATAACACACCTTTGGTTATTCCACAAACATTAAACCAAAATAAAATCAAATTAATCAAAAAAATAGACAAAAATAGACAAAAATAGACTAACGCTTTATCAAATTAAAAAATTTTGTTATTTTAATATTTAACACAAAGGATTTAAAATATGACTGATGTAGATTTAGGCGGTAGACCTGTTAAAGATATCGATTGGGATAAGGTCGATGAGTTGTTGATGGCTGGTTGTTTTACAACGGAAATAGCTGCAAATATAGGCGTCCACAAAAACACATTATATCAAAGATGTGAGAAAGAAAAAGGATGTGGTTTTAGTGCCTATAGCCAAGAAAAGAAGGCTAAGGGAGAGAGTTTACTGCGTAAAGTTCAGTATGATGTAGCAATGTCTGGCGACAGAACAATGCTTGTGTGGCTTGGTAAACAAAGGCTTGATCAGCATGACAAAGCTAAGATTGAGCAGACAGTTATAGATAAAGAGTCTGAGATTGTTCAGGAACAGTATTGAAAAAGGAAGTTGGAAAAAATTGTTTTAGTTATAAAGAAATAACTTTTGATGACAATGGATGGGCTGATTCAAATAAATTTATACCTTTAGCTTATGATTTAGTTACGATGAGAGTGGAAAGAGGCGGTGAAAAAATAATCTATAACGGCTGGTGGACAGGTACGCAATGGGAAGCAAGAAAAAATAAAAATCACGATAAAGTTTTAGAATGGAAGAAATGTTTATATGAGAACTTTTAAAATGACAGACACAAAAGCTAAAAAAATAGGTGAGTGGCAGGAAGATATAGATGCTGGCAGCTGGCATTTTGAAGACGAAGAGATTTCAACATATGTAAGTTTTTGGCAACATGTAGATAAAAATGATGCTTATATTGCTTGCATCCGATGGAAATATCCGAAAAACTCAGAGGATCACTACGCGACATATATAAAGATACAGGCTGAAAATTATGACATTGAGTCTCTTCTTTTGCATGTTGGAGAATACATCACAAAATGGCTAGCAGAAGAGAAGAAGAAACTTGACAGTCAAGATTAGCCCTGAGATTCGAGAAAAATTAAGCAATCCTAAGTGGACGATTAATAATCTATACAGAGTAGTTGATAAAAACGGTGATGACGTACCTTTCAAAATGAACTGGGCTCAGGAAGAGATGTTTGATGGGATGCATAATCGCAATATTATTTTGAAAGCCAGGCAATTAGGAAGTACGACTTTCTGGTGTATCTACTTTCTTAATAAAGCTTTATTCTCACCAAACAAGCGTCTTGGAATCATCTCATACAATCTACAAAGCTCACACGACATATTTGGTAAAGTAATCAAGCACGCTATCAAAACACTACCACCCAAAATTAAATCACTTCCTCAGTGTCAGATAGTGGCAGACTCAGCACGGGAGCTATCTTTTGCTAACGGCTCATCCATTAGAGTTGATACGAATATGAGATCAGGTACTCTTTCTGCGCTTTTAATAACAGAATTTGGTAAAATCTGCGCAAGATATCCGCAAAAAGCTACAGAAATAATGACTGGTAGTATCAATACCGTGCCGAAAGATTCACTTTGCGTCATTGAATCAACGGCAGAGGGTGCAGCAGGTCAGTATTTTGATATGTGTCAAAAAGCGATGCAGATTCAAGGTAGAGAGTTGAACGAACTTGAGTGGAAGTTTTTCTTCTTTCCTTGGTTCAAAGAAAAATTATATAACTTATAGAGAGAATTAATGAACGAATATCCGACGTATAGAGAAAGAGAAGAAAGCAAGAATAAAGGCTGGGAACTTTACAAAAAAACTGAAGATATAAATAAAAAAGCATCGATACTGCTACACTACATCATTAATTCTCACTATTGGAGAGCCAGGAAGTTGTTAGAGGATTCACCTAAAACACAGACACTTCTTAGTAAAATACGAGGAAAAAAGTATTACCCTGGTTATACCCTCGATATAGATCATTATGTAAAAAATTGGATTGCGTCCAATGGAGACAGACTGCTTTCGCCTGACGTTTTAGATGTTTTAGAGGAGATGTCATATCCAAAAGAAAAATGTAAATATATGCCAGATGGAAATTCTATTTATGTATTTGAAGAAGTAAACGATGAACAAAACTGAACGAGATATTGAAAAGTTAAAAGAAGAGATCGGCGTGATAAAAGACAATGTAATAGCCGTGCAATCTGTATTACAAGCAATGTGTGATGCCGTCAATGTTGTCAAAGTTGATCTACACAACAAAAAAAAGAAAAAAAAATGACTAAATTTATATATTCTCCATTAGGTGATAGATATTATAACATATCGTCTATACAAGATTTTAGGATTAGAAGTCATCAAGATGATTGGTATATTTCTGCTTATATCGACGACGAAATGCAGAACTTGTTTATATCAAAGACTAAAGAAGAGTGTGAAGATTATATTAAAGAATGCTTTGATACTTTTGGTGATTGATGGACATCCCAATACCGAAATATCTAACTGAGTACTTCGAGTCTCTTGAAAAAGAGCATGGTATCACCCTAACCCTACCTCAAAAGCGGTGGTATACAATGAAGTATAACGAGCTTGGTGAGAGTATAAAACAAGAATATCCGTCTACGGAATCTGAGAGTTTTATGGGAAGCTCAGAGGGTTTTTGGTATCTCAAAGAGATCAATGAAGCAAGACAAGCCAAACGCATCACCACCGTTCCATTTCAGCCACAATGTCTGGTCAACACAGCCTGGGATTTAGGATTCAGAGACGCAACATCCATATGGTTTTATCAGCAATTGCCGAGCGGATCTGTGCATATCATTGATTATTACGAGAACTCAGGTGAGGGGCTTGCGCACTATGTAGCCTACATGAAGACATTACCGTATTACGGTAATATGGGAATACATTATATGCCACACGATGCAGCAGCTCATGAAAAAGGTTCGGGTTTAAGTGTTGAGCAGCAAGCAAGAGATTTAGGGTTAGATGTTAGAATTCTTAAACGTTATAACCCTTCAAAATCCACACTTCTAATGGAGATTCAACGCACTCGCAGTTTGCTTGCTAGGTGTTATTTTGATCAGGAGAAGTGTGCTGTCGGTATCAAATGTCTAGAGAGTTATCGCAAGAAATGGAATGAGTCAATGGGATGTTATACAAGTGATGCAGTGCACGATTTTGCATCTCACGGGGCAGATAGCTTTAGATACTTAGGACAGGCTGTAGAGACTCAAACGCGTCGTCCAGACTCATCATCAATGGATGCAGAGAGACAGAAAATAGCTAAAGCTAGAAGATCTAATTTTTAAAAATATATATACAAAGGTTTTGAAATGAAAAAAAATGAATATTACTCATGGGAAACACCGCCAAAAGATGATCAAAGATTTACGGTATACACCAAAAAAAATCGTATGATTATAATGCCGAATATCAAAGAATTTGAATCTAACAAAGAAAAACTTCTCAGGGGTGATGAGATTGTAGGCTGGAAACCTATTGAAATAGACAATCAGATACCCCCTTTTATCCAATCGCAGATTCCAAAAAAACTTTAAATTTTAAATCCGATAAACTTAAACTTTAAAGTTGTATCAAATTAAATTTTAGTTATGATATACAGTTAAAGTAGAAAAACTATTTTAACTGTGTGTGCATGGCTCAATTCCAAGACATCAAAACAGACTATGAAGATTTTTGGCTACGCTCCAACAACTGTTGGCAATCGTATTTCAGAAACGCGCAAATAGCTCTTAAATCATACGCAGGTAACTCCTGGACTCAAAATGAAATTCAAAGATTGCAGCAAGAGAATCGTGTTGCTCAAGAATTCAACATTATTCGACCACAGATACAACTTTTCTCAGGTTTTGCAAGAGACAATATCAAATCAACAATTGTTGCACCTATTGAAGATGGAGATCAAGAAACAGCTGATCAACTAACAGAAGTTTTAAAATTTGTTTATGAAAAAGCTGATGCAAACGCAGTTATGCTCAACGCTTTTGATGATTGCTTAAAAACTGGTATATCGCTTGTTGGTCTGTACATGGATTACTCAAAAGATCCTGTTTTCGGTGACATCAAGCTCTATAAGCGTAGTTTTTCAAGTTTCATTGTTGATCCAGACTGGGAAAAACCTGATTTTTCAGATGCATCCGAGGTTTTGTTACGAGATTTTGTCACGCGTGCAGATGCAAAAGCAATGCTTCCGTTTGTTGACCCTAAAATCATTGATGATATTCCATCATTTTCTTCAGACAACAAATTTACATTATTAAGAAATAATCAAAAGTTTTTCAAAAACAAAGACATACTTTCATACGATCAGTATTACAGAAAAACAACAAAAAAAATAAAACAAATTGTTGATATTGACACAGGTATAGCTATACCTTTTGGAGATAAGCAAGATCTAGATTTTTTACAGGAAAAATTAGATTTTGCAAAACAGGTCGGTGTTAATGCTGAAATCATTGAAAGCAACAAACAAGTTGTTGAGCTTAATATATTACTTACAGGTCAGGTTGTATATCAAGGCCCTGATCCAGTGGGATTAGATGACTATCCGTTTGCTCCTGTTATTTGTCACTTTGAACCTCAATTAAATGATTTTGCACTTAAATTGCAGGGTATCGCACTTGGACTTGTAGACACACAAAGAGCTTTTAACAAGCGCATGATTCGCAAAGAGGATACGATGGACTCTGTTGTCAACACAGGGTTTATCTATAAAGTTGGCGAAGTGGATGTAGAAGATATTAGCCAAAGTGGCTCTGGAAAAATGATACCAGTCAACTCCACACTACCTTTCAGTGAGGTAATACAGCCTATCCAACAAGGGGCTATACCTCCTGGGTGGCAAGAGGAGACAATCTTTTTACAAGATCTATCCCTTAGAATCGCAGGTGTGAATGAGTCGTTGATGGGTGTTGACGATGGGGGTAATACTCAAATTAGCGGTCGTTTAGCAGAGGTTAGAGCTGCCAATGGTTTACGTGCTAACCGTTCGATCTTTGATAACTTTGAAAGATCTCAAAAATACATGGGAAGTAAAGTCTTAAGAGCTATTCAAAAAAATTATGGCCCTGGAAAGATTAAAAGAATCCTTCAAAAAGATCCTACAGAACAATTCTTTAATCAAGAGTTTGATCGTTTTGATGCTGTCATTAAACAAGCTGTGCTAAGTCAAACACAACGTGACTCATTTTATTTTGAGCTTCTCAAGCTTGTTGAGATTTTTGGGCCAGATAAGATACCAGCCTCTCTTGTTCTTGATAATATTCCTATGGCAGGGGCATCCGAAGTACAAAAAGCAATTGAGAAACAAGAGCAGCAAGCACAACAACAACAGCAAGCACAGGCGCAGGTTATTGAACAGGATAGAAAACGCGCAGCTGATCTAACAGACTCTGTGACTCTTGAAAATATTGCTAATGCACAAGCTAAGCGAGCAAAAATACAAAGTGATTTAGCGCTTGGGGCAGAAAGAATATCTGAAAGTGAACAAAACAGAGCACAAGCAGCACTAGATAGAGCTAAGACGATCACAGAAATAGCATCAATGAAAGATGACCGAATTATGCGCATCATTGAGTTTGTTAGGTTGTTAGAGTCAGAAGAGATGGCTGATAGAGAAGGTCAAAGACAAAAAGTTATGGCTGAGGCTCAACAAGTTATAGATTCTACAAATCTTGATGAAGTTCAGCAGCAAAATCAGCTACCTGAGCAGGCTTTAAATGCTCAACAATTTGAAAATCCAGGAGGTTTAGATGGGAATGTCTAAAGGATATGGCAACCCTCAAGGGTCAGGTATGGGAAGAGGAACTTTTTCAGTTCCAAAAAATCCAGCACCTGTACCTAAGAAAGGTTCATCACTAAGTATGAGCTCTCCTCTTCAAAGAGAAGATGCTCAAAAAGTCAAATCAATGGCTAAAACACAAATGATGCGAGAAGATTCAAGAGGTCGCCCCTCATGAGTTTGCTTCTTCCTAAGTATCTACAGGAGCGTGAGGATTATCTTCATTATGAATGCGATGAGTTCTCTAAAAAGTTAAATGCTTTTATAGATGAGCATCAAGATATTAGGGAGCCGTACTTTGTGTTGTTTAAGCAGAACTTTGATCAAAAAAATCCAGGTGTTTCTAGAGAGGCGATATCCCTCTATCAGGAACGCCCGCCATTGATCAAAGGTTCTATGGTTTTTTGGGTAGATAATATCCGAGGAGCGTGCTTTCTTTTGTGGTCGATCACCCACCAAGGAATAGCAAAATTTAACATCAAAGCAGCAGAAAAGCTGCGTGAGGTGTTACGCGTCGCCAGCGTTTAATGGGCGTTTTCTTAACAGGTGTCGCCAACCGTAAATGGGCGATAGATAATAACGGGCGTAAAAGGAGTTTTTCATGACCGAAGAAACAAAAGAGGCTGTCGCCGAGTCCTCACAAAGTGAGGGGCAAGTAAGCAATCAAGAAATTCAAGCACCTGAAAGGGAAAAAGCAGGACTTCAAGAGGCTTTACTTGCAGAAAGAAGAAAAAGGCAAGATGCCGAAGCATTGAATCGGTACTTGCAGCAGAGTCAAAACAAGCAGCCTGTTCAAGAACAACAGGATGATGAAGATGAATATACGCGTGATATTAAAAATTACACGAAAAAAGAAATTCAAAATGGAATTAAACAATCTATTGAGAATCAATTTTTACAGTCAAATCCACATATTCTTGATCAAGATCCAATCACAGGTCAAACGTGGTTGGAAAAAAGCTTGGCTCCAATTTTGCAAAAAAAACCATACCTTGCTGACGTTATCAAAAATGCTGATAACAGGTATGCAAGGTCTATGGAAATTATTAACGATTATACCCCAAAAGCTACGCCCGAAAACGAAAATAGAAAACGAATGGAAGAGAACGCTAATAAGCCCGGAAATCCGGCAGGAGTTGCTAAAAGTAGCAATCTCAATAAAATTGAGCAAATTAGAAATATGTCTCGAAAAGAGTTTTCAGAGTATAGGGCGAGTATTAGGGGGAAAACACCCAACATACGATAGGAGGTCATTATTATGACTGGTGTTACTACTGTTGCAGGTGGATACGATCCAGAGGTAAAAAATTACTTTGATGGAGCGCTTTTAGATAGAGAGCGTCCTTTTTTTGTACACAACCTCTTCGGTCAAGTCCGCAAGATTCCTTTTAAAAACTCGGATACTATTATCCTAAGAAAACAAGACAATTTTGATGATACTCCAGCGGTTCTTACCGAAGGCGTGACTCCAGCTTTAGAGCAGGCTTCAAAGTTTGATATCGAGATTAGCTTACAGCAATTCGGTAAAGCTGTAGCAATTTCTGATCGTGTACATATTACAGTACAGTCAGATGTTGCAAATGAAATTGCCGACAATTTGTCGCAGACCATGTTCGGAATGCTGGATAAAGTTACAAGAAACACACTCCAAAGTACAGCAACGCAAATTGACTGTGACGGGGGCGTAAACGGATCCACTCCTACTGAATTAACAGTTGGTGATTTGGACGATGCACTGGATATGCTTCATGGCAAAAATGCTATTAAGTTTACTCCAGAAATCAATGCTACAGATGGCGTGGGAACAGCTCCTGTGGAAGCTGCATACTGGGCTATTGTACACACTGATCTTCGTAAAGATGTGCGTAACTTAAACAACTTTTTAAAGGTTGCTGAGTATCCGCAGCGTGATGGTCTAAAGTCTGAGCTTGGATCAACTGATGAGATTAGATGGGTTATGTCAACAGAGGCTCAAAAGTCTACTGATGCAACTCCTATCTACTCAAACTTTATCATGGGTCAAAATGCTTACGGTATTGTTGATATTGATGAAGTGGCTACTGAAATGATTCTAAAACCTTTAGGTTTTGGAGAAGATTATCTTAACCAACGTCAAACTATGGGCTTTAAAGCTATGTTTGGTGCTGGAATCATTGAAGATAAGTGGATTGTAAACCTACGCGCAACCGTATCTTCATAGGAGGTAAAAAATGGCTAAAAATTATAACGAAAATTATACATTAAGTTACGCTGGTCAGTTTCAGTCTGACGGTGGGGCTATTGATTTAACGGTTCCTTTCCAACCAGATGCTTTATTTTTATACAACTATACCGCCTACGGTACAGCTCGTGATAATGTTGAGTGTGTTTGGTTTAGAGGAATGCCAGCAGGTGATGCTCTTCTTAAAACTGTTATTGCAGATAATGGATCTACAGGAGATCAAAACTTAAATCTTGAAACCACAAATGGAATCACAGTAAACAACACAACTGCTGCTGTTTTAGATTCTCATTTTGCAATGTCTGGTGCTACTGCTGCAAGTCCTGTTGTTATTACAACAGCTGCTCACGGTGTAACAGTTGGTGAACAGGTTCGCGCTCGTATCACTAAAGTTTCTGGAATGCTTGAATTGAACGATATCACACGCAATCCATACCTTTTTGAGGCAGTGACTGCAACTACAGGAAAACTTTTAGATTTAGATGGTAATAACATCGATGGAACAGGCTTCACAGCTTATACATCTGGTGGTCAGCTTAACATCTTAAACCACTTAACTGGTGAGTCTAAAGGTCCTGTTGAGTATGCAGATGATGTCTGGAGATTAACTCTAGGTACATCTGTGGTCAATAATAATGACGATATCTGCTATTTCATTGCTTGGAAGTTTGGTTCCGTGGTTAATCTTGGAGATCAGGCGTAGTTTTTATTTTAAAAGCAGAGTGTAAAAGCTCTGCTTTTAATCAAGGAATAAAATGGTTAAAAAAGAACATCAAAACCCATCTGGCGGTTTAAACAAAGCTGGAAGAGAGTATTACAAGAAAAAAACTGGAGCAAACTTAAAACCACCAGTCAATAAAGAGCAGGCGAAAAAATCTCCTAAAGCTGCAAACAGACGTAAATCTTTTTGCGCACGAATGGGGGGGGTAAAAGGTCCAATGAAAGACAAAAAAGGTAAACCAACTAGAAAAGCTTTAGCACTCAAAAAATGGGATTGCTAGTTTTTTTATATTTAAACAAATTCTTAATCGACAAGTCCATTGTCCATTAACAAAGGAAATCAAATGAGCGACAAAATAGAAGATATAAACATAAATCAAGAGATCAAACCAAGCAAACAAGCTCGTCGTGGTCGTCAATCAAACCCTACCAAAGAAGATTTTACAGCTCCAAAAGTTGAAGAGGTTAAAAAAGAGGTTCTTTCTTTAGAAGAGTTAGACGCAATGCCTTTAAAAACATATAATGATTATTTAAAATATAATGACGCTGTTAGAGTACGTCGTAAAGCTCTTAGAAAAAAAGATGTTGAGTATATGTACGCTCCATTACATATAGTAGAGTGCGTAAAAGCTAAAATTACTAGAAAATCAAATAGGGGTTTACCTATAAACATTAATTTAAGAAATTTAAGAAAAGCTGTGTGGTTCCAAAGTCCAAAAAATGGATTTAAAGATGGTGATGTTATTGAGATGCCAAAGTGTTTAGTTGATGAGATCAACGACATAGCAGAGCCGAAATACAAACAGATAAAATATCCAGATGGGTCTTTTGATACAGTACTTGATTATATGGATGAAAAATACTCTGTCCAAGTTTTAATGAGTTAAGGAGATTGCATGGCTAAGACATTCGGAGACGCTGCAACTATAATGAGGCGTGTAATAGGTGAAAATGATGGTAATGACCCCGATGCTACGTCTGATCTTATCTTGGATTATCTTGGCAATGCTTATCAATTTATTATGGGTCAGGAGATCAAATCTTTTGACCTATATACCTGGTTTGAGTTTACAACAACAGTAGGCGAGGAGACTTATACGTTCAAAGATCAGGGATATACTAATATTATGCCTCCTGTTTATTGCATTGATTCAAATAATGGAGATACACGCGTTAACTATTTTCAGGATACTGAGTCTTTTTATAGACGTCACCCAGTAAACGACGCAAACGAGGATTCAGGACGTCCATTTGATCTTTTATTTTTTAATAATGAGATAACAATCAGGCCTAAAGCCGATGCTGTCTATACGATTAAGATGAGAGCATATAAAGAGCTTCAAGCGCCAACAACATCAACTACAAACCTTGAACAAGATTATTTTTTACGATATTTAGCGTATACGGCAGCTCTTGATTATTTTGCTGATTTTGGAAATATAGAGGACTATGCAAAATATGAAGGTATACAGAAAAGATATAAAAATTTAGTACTAATGAGAACGGCTAAACAGGCCACAACTCAAAGAACAAAACAAGCGCTTTAAGGAAAATTATGAAGATGAAGAAAGAGAAAAAAAGTATGCCTGGAAGGGTTCAGGTTAATGGAAAAGCTGGAATGGGTAGAACCACAAACATGTCAGGCCTTGCAAAGCTTGATGAAGCTCTAAGAGAAGTTGGAATTAATGTAAAAGTTAATTTCACAGGCGCTAAACCGAAGAAAAAAAAGTAGATGTAAAGCCGCTTTACATTGGGGGTAAAATGCCGCTTATTAAGGGTAAAAAAGCTAAGACTAAGAAGGGGATTTCAGAGAATATATCTAGAGAAATCAAGTCTAAGCCAAGAAAACAAGCCGTTGCAATAGCAATGTCACTTGCTGGAAAATCAAAAGTTAAAAGGAAAAAGAAATGACCTGGTCAGATACTCCAATTGACGGGCAACAGAATGTTGCAGCCAATAAAGCACCGATCAATAGCGCATTTACATACATTGCAAATACAGAAAAGGTTGATCACTTTTGGGATAATGCAAATAGCAATCTAGATGGTCACCATCAGTTCGTGCAGATGCCTAAAAATGAATCAGGTGGTATTCCTGCAAACCCAACAATTGCCACTGATATTGACGGTGTGTTTTATGCTAAAGAAAAAACAGCAACAGAAGCGCCAGATATCCAGATCACAGAGCCACATTATGTGGTAAATGACGGTGCTAATGATCAAGTATTGCAACTTGGATTTAGAGCTATGGTGAGTTTTAGTTCCAGTGGGGGTATGCTTTACAACCATAATGTTTCAAGCGTTACAAAAAACGGTACAGGATTATTCACAATAAATTTTACAACTCCGTTACCTTCTGATAAATACATTGTATTCGGTAGCGCTATGCGTTCAACAGCAAGTGATGCACCGTTAGTAATGGCGATCCAAAATAGTACAACGATTACAAATAAAATAAAAACTACAAGCATTGCTGTTACCTTTATATCAACAAGTAGTGGTGCTGTAAGAGATCCTTCCCGTGCAATGATTGCTGTGTGTGGAGGATAGATGTCATCTAATGTATTCCTGATATCAAATTTTAGAGCAGGATTAAGTCAAGAGCTTGAACCTTGGCTTTTGATGCAGGATGCATTTACAGAATTAAATAATTACAGAACAGATAGAGGTGTTGTATCTCCAAGAGAGGGTATTGACGGTTTTGCAGAAGGGGGAAGAGGATCAGCAGAAAATGAGCAAAGTAGGATTTATACAATTACAACAGGTGAGGTTGTTGCTGATACTAACCAGACATTTACACATACCCTTGCCAATCTTACTGTCCGCCCGGGTTCTGTCACTTTTTCGGAAGATGGTGGAGATACTTCAACAGATGATGGAGTAGGTGGTTTTCCAACCTCTGCAACAGGTTTTTCAGCAGGTGCTACAATAGATTATAATACAGGTGTTGTTTCTGCAACTTGGGATAGTGGTGCGCCTACAAATCCTGTCGTCACATATACAGCTGCTAATGGTAATCCTGTAATGATGATTGCTAACTTTATCACAGCTACAAACACTCGAAAGTTAGTTGTTGCAAGCACTGATCAGTTTAACGTTTATAATGCTGCGACTAATCGCTTTGATACGATTGCTTTTGATGGAGCAGGAACTGCTGCAACACCTACGGGAAATGCTAGTCAATTTTTCTCATCAACTATGTATCCAAGTAAAACAGGTGCGCCTAGACTAATAATGGTAAATGATGATGGTGGTGATGGGATATATAGCTACGATGGAACAGACATTGACTTATTCCAAGACTCTGGTGATTACGGAGCACCATCATGGGCTACCCTGGGATCAGCACTTCATGTGTTTTATTTTAACGAAAGACTTGTCCTTATTAGACCAAGAGATTCAGCAGGAACTATCTATCCACAAAGAATAGCATGGACGGGAATAAATGATGCTTCTGGTACAGGTGATGATTTTAATGCTGTTGGTTCTGGTTATCTAGATATTCCTTCTGAGTTTTTTATAACAGCAGCTACTCGACTAAGAAACTCACTTATCATTTTCACGACTGAAAACGTCTGGGAGCTCACTCTAACAGACGATATTAATCTACCTTTTAGAATTAAGCAATTGGGTGATGCTGAGGCAAGAGGCGCGCAAGCTCCATTTTCAGGGGTCACTTGGTTTGGGGAAAGTGCAGCTGTTGGAAACTTAGGAATTATAGGTACTGATGGTCGCGATGCTTTTAGAATTGACAACAAGATTCCATTCTTTTCAAGAGATAGAATGGCAGGTTTACCATCCAACTCAAGTTTTAGCCCTTTTGCTCTTATTACAAGCGGTACAAATTTTGAAAATGACCAGTTTTGGTGGTTATATCCAGATGTTAATGATATCTCGAAAACAAGTAACACTAATGTTTTGGCTTATAATTTTGTTGAAAGCTCTTGGTCTATCTATGATTTAGAGTTAACTCGTATGGGTAAGTTTCAGCAGACTAATGAAATTGTTTGGGATAGTGTAGATGGAGATGAAGATGATTCCTGGACTTATTGGGATAGTACAGATGAAATATGGGATGACTTTTTTAATCAGAAATTTACTTTTTTCTCGCTTGTAGGTGATCAAAATGGATTTATCTATAAATTAAGAAGTAGCAAAGATCAATGTGCTGAAATTAGCGCGATTACTGCTGCAAACCCTGCTGTGGTTACTACTGAACCAGATGTATTTCAAGTGGGAGATCAGGTTTCAATTACAGGTGTTGCAGGAATGACAGAGATTAATAATGGTAATTACACCGTAACAGCTGTTAGTGGAAACACTGTAACAATTGGTATTGACTCAACAGATTTTACAGCGTATACATCTGGTGGTGTCATGTGTAAATTTATTAAAAGAGATATGCAAACAAAGCCATTAAATCCGTTTGTTGAGCAAAACAAAAAGTGCAGGCTTAAGAGAGTTCATTTTTTTTACGACACAAACAAAACATCCATGCTTTTAGACCTTAAGTGCGATAGACGTGAGACAGCTTATAGATCTAATATACAAATTGATGATGGAACAGATGAAGGTGGGTCTAAGAAGAAGTGGACGTCGATCAGTGTTAACCAGGTTGCAAACTTTCACACGCTAAGGATTCATCAGGAAAATGGGCAGGCAAACGAGAGACTTCATGCTATTATGTTAGAGTGTGAACCTGTTGGGAGGTTATACCGCTAATGCCTTTTTTAGAGGAAAGTTTTAACTTTGGAAAGAAAGAGCAGACGGGTGTAGAAGAGACTATGCTTAGATCTTTAGATGAGGCTTATGAGCAGACAGCAGTTGAAGTAAACAGAAAGCCTGATTTAGTGATTAGAACATCAGCTCCTAGAGGTACGCCAGATGGAAGCGGTCACATTCCTAGTACACTAGATGTTAACTATAGAGATGGTACTATCTGGATTGTGCAGAATGGTGCAATAGGCCCAATAACAGCAGAAGTATATATTAAGGCCCAAACGATAATTAATGGTGGCGTTAAGACCGCTCTTTGGGTAAAATTAATTTAAAGGAAATATTATGGGTTTTTTAGATGCTTTGTTTGGTAGATCACCAAAAAAAGAACAGGTAAGCAGCTTAACAGGTGGTCAAGAAGACTTACTGAATTTCATCATTCAACAAGCAATGGGTGGTCAAGGTGGTTTTGGTTTTGATGAGGAGTTTTTTCAAAAATCTTTTACAGATCCAGCAATGAGACAGTTTGAACAAAGAATAGCACCTCAAATCCAACAAAAATATATTGGTGCAGGTGCTGGTCGTGGATCTAACGTGCAAGATGCTCTAACAAGAGCTGGTGCAGATGTTCAAGGTGGATTAGATGAGCAAAGAGCTGCTTTGTTAAACCAAGCTCTAGACAGACAATTAAAAGCAGCAGGACTTGGACTTGGTACACAGGCTTTTGGAATAGAGCAAGATCCAGGAACTACAGGTTTATTCTCTGATATATTTAGTGGCCTTGGGGCTGGGGTTGCTTCTGGTGTTGGAAGTCCAATAGGTCGAGGTATTTCAAATCTTGGTTTTAGGAGATAACGAATGGGTTTTACTGTATTTCAAAAGCCTGAAAGAAGAGAAACTATTCCTGGTTTAAGACAGGGGTTAGCTCAAAGTGTTTCTCAGGGTATTTCAGAAGGTATCGAGCAAGATGCTTTGGATCGTTTGTTAAATACAATCAAAACATCGGATGTTGATCCTTTAACTGCAATTTTAGGATCTAATTTATCACCTGAAAGACAAAAAGTCGTTGCTGGGTTATTTCAACAAAGAGAACAGGCTGATCTTAAAAGACAAAGTGAGGCTTTTAAACAGATAAGTGAAGCTCGAAAACTTCAAGAGCAAGAGCAAAATCTTGCAGCTACACGAAATTTCATTCAAGAGCAATCAGGTGGTAAAATTAGTGCTGAATCATTGCAAGGTGTACCGCAAGCAACCTTAAATTCAGTATCTAGCAACCTAACAAAACCAAGAGATGTATTATCACCACAAGAAAAAGCATTCGATAAACTACAAGAAGGGATCATAAATAAGGTTCCAACTCTCGAACAAAATATTTCTGATTCAAACAGAGCTTTAGAATTAGCTCAAAAAGAAAATGTCGGTATTAATTTTCAGGGTGGAAATTTAACTGATAAGTTTAGAAGCGCTCTTCGTTTTTTAAATGTTAAAAATATTCCGCTAACAGCAGACGAAGCACAACTTTCAAACCTTGTATTAAGGCGTGCTGATGAATTAAAGAGAAAGTTTGGTTCAAGAATTACAAACTTTGACTTTGAGAAATGGTTAGAAGGTCAACCTGCTACAAACAAGTTTAGGAATGCAAACATCGCTCTTGCAACTATGCAGAGAAAAGAAGCTGAAGTTGATCGTGCAAAATTTGATGCGTGGCAAGACATTGTTTCAAATCCATCAATAAGCCCTGATCAAAGAACTAATGCACTTTTAATGAGTGAAAGAGAAATACTTCAAAAAGCAGACGAAGAACTTTCACAAGAGTTAAACGCGATTTCTAATATTCCACAACAAGATACAACCCAAACTGAAACATTAGAGCAGATACGAAATCGTCAAAATACCAGTCCAAAAGTCGATAAAATATTGCAAAGTGCTAGTAATGAACAATCTAGGCAGAGAATTAGAGCACAGATTGCAGCTCAAAAGAAGAAGAGGAATTTATGAGTGCTAATTTAAATAGTTTATCTGATGAAGAATTAGTATTGTTAGAAGAAGAACTTAACAGGTTGGATCAAATTCAGTCTGCTGGACAAGAACAACTACCTCAGCAACAAACTCCACAACAACAGCAGAAAAAAAAATCAATAAGTGATATGTCTATACCTGAGGAACTTTTAAATATTTTTACTGGTGCACCTCAAGCTATAATGGATATTCCAAAAGATTTAATTTTTAATCCTGAACAATCACCTTTTGAACAAGGGATTGGGGAGGTCATAAGAGATGTAGTAATTCCTGTAGCAACACAAGCACCTGAATTTTATAATTCTTTAAGAAATGCAGGGCAGGGAATAGGCGGTAAAATATCTGAATTATTTGGCGGACCATCATCTAAAGAAATACAAGATGTTGTTGACGAAGAAGGAAGACGATTTGGTATTAGTGACCCATCAAAAAAGTTAAACGCAAAACAACTACAACAAACATTTGATGAGTTTACAGACAACAAGTTTAAAGTATCACCAGAAGAGAAAAGAACATCTCGTGGAAAAATTAAAGAAGCTTCAAAGGATTTTGTAAAAGATGTAGCAACTTTAGCCAATCCTTTAACTCCAGGAAAATTAAATCTTTTAAGATCTATAGGAACGGCCATTGCAGGTGAAGTCGTATCTAGTGTTCTAGTGGAGTCTGGATTTATTGACGAAAAAAATAAAGATTTAGCAAAACTTGGTACTTGGTTTATGGGTAGTTTTGTTCGTCCAGGTGCTATTAGAGAACAGGCGTCTAATTTTTTCAAAAGAGCTGATAATGCTGTTAAAGGTCGTATTATTACAGATATTGATTATCCAGACTTTTTGAAGAATTTAAAAACCTCTTTATCTGAGGCAGGTGGTGAAGTTCTTAAGAAAAATGATCCTACAATTAAATTTATAGATTCCCTATTAAAAGATGTTGAATCAGGAACTTTTAAGGGAGAGCTTTTAACAAAACAGGTTAAAAACGTTAATAGAGCTATTAAAGAGGTTGGTGGACCACAAACATCACAAGGTCAAGTTTTATCTAGGCTTAGGTCTGAGATGCAAAATGTTGCTGAAAGAGTAGGTGAAAGTATTCCAGAATTTTTGGATAACTTTAATGAAGGAAATTCTTTATGGAGAGGTTTAGAAACAAAAAACGTTGTATCATACTTTGCAAGTAAAAATTTTGATAAAGCATTTTTAAAAAATCTTGGACCTCAAACATCTTTAGCTCTTGGGTTGGGAAAAATTGGAAAAAATATATTATCTCTACCGTTTTTGCCTCTTTTAAAAGTTGCAGATATTACTCAAAGAATTGCAACGAATCCAGCAGCTAGAAAAGCTTACGCAAGGTATATTAGTTCTGCTTTGAACAATAATCAGAAAGTAGCACAAGAAGCAGTTAAAGAATTAGATGAGGAGTTAAATTAATATTTCCAATAATAATTTGGATTTTTTGGATTATTGTATTTGTCAAAATTTACACAGGCATTAATTATTACGGATAACAATGTGATAACAGCAACAATTGGAATTAATACAGCGTAAATGATTAAAATTAAAGATAACATAATCAAACTCCTTTTTAAGTACTTATAGTATAGGGGTTTAAAGAATTAAAGTCAACAAAGGAAGGAAGATCAAAACATGAGTAAACTACCAGCAAGCAATCCTGCACAATCAGGAACAGAAAATAGATTTGGCGTGATGCGATTTGGAAAAAGCAATGAAGTAACAGATACAAACAGGGATGATTTAGCTCTTTCACCTGCTAGATTAAATGGTGCTATTGATACCTATGTTCCTGATTCTACGACAGCAGTTAAAGGAAAAATCGAAATAAGTACAGATGCAGAGGCTCAAGCAAAAACTGCAACAGACAAAGCACTTGTGCCATCTAATTTAGCAGCATCAGGATTTTTACAATATGCAGATGTTACAATCACAGCAGCAGAAGTTAAAGCTGCAAGAGCTACACCCGTCACTTTAGTAGCAGCACCAGCAGCAGGATCAGCTCACATGTTTATGGGTGCTATGCTTAAACTCAATTACGGATCAGAAGTATTCACTGAAACAGCAGATAACTTTGCTATTAAATATACTGATGGATCAGGTGTTGCTGTTTCAGCTGCAATTGAAAATACAGGATTCATTGATCAATCAGCAGATACAATCACAAACGCTATTCCAGTAGCAGACGCAATTGTTGTTGCGACGGGTGCTGAAGCCCAAGCGTTGGTGTTGCATAACACAGGTGATGGAGAGATTGCAGGAAACGCCTCTGATGATAGCACTGTTACGGTTAGAACTTATTACGTCACACAAGCTCTGTAATGGCAATATCAGGTGGATCCAGCTTAAAAGCTGATACAAAAAACAAACAAAATGATTTTGATAGAGAGCTTGAAGACAATGAAAAATTAGATCTAATTTTTTTTGAGCTACAAAAAATAACAAAATTTTTACAAATTATAACAGGAGAAGAGGATGTTAATTGAAGACGGATCAGGAAGTGGAAGAAAAGCCAAAGTCAATGCTTCATTTCGCATTGAGACTCAATCGACAACAATCAACGAGGAGAGATCGGCTAACGATCTTGGCGATGCTTACAACATAAACACTGGAAACATCAGTTTAACAGCTGCTGGGACAATGATTTATGTCAAAAATAATGAAGATCGTGATTTAGTTATTGAAACGATTGTATTCGCATTTGGCTTAGGAACACAGAGCGACAGCGGAGAGATCACAATTGTGAGAAATCCGACAGGAGGCGATTTAATCAGCGATGCAACAGCCGTGGATCAAAATGCAAATAGAAACTTTGGGTCGTCTAAAACTTTGACAGTCGATGCATACAAAGGTAAAAGTGGAGGAACGCTGACAGGCGGTTCAAATCTTGCTTTAATTTATTTGAATCAAAGTCAAAGAGCCTCGGTACCAATAAATTTCGTCATTCCTAAAGGGAATTCCGTCGGGATTAGTATTGACCCAAAGCTCTCTAGCGGTAGTATGAAAGTTTATTGTGCGCTATTAGTACACGTAAAAGAGACAACTTAAAATGAGTATAAAAGTGCGTATTGATGATAGCAGAGGTACAGGTAAATCAGCATTTGTAAATGATTTCGGGCAGCTTGTTGTGGGTCAAAATAATGTATCTGATACATTTTCTATAACCGCAAATGTCATCAATACTGCATTTAACCTCATAACACCTTCTCAGAATCAAAGATTTATCATTACTGATGTTTTGCTCTATGCAAACAAGGATGTGGGCGCTACGGATGCTACAGTTGTATTATACGAAGCAACTGCGCCAGACTCAACAACCGTACAAAAAACAATACTAAATATTGAGATGTTAAAGCAATCAAACAGAGATTTAGTGGGATTAAATTTAGGTTTGAGTGAGGGTGTTTGGTTAAATATTAAAACAAATGATAACTCTGTCTTCGCAACAGTGATGGGTTATTACGTAGACGTATAAAAGGAAAAAAAATGGCAAGATTACCGATTTTTGACGCAGCAAGAACATTTGATGCAACATCATTAACAGCAAGCTATCAAGATGTAGGCGCTGTAATGACAACGGCCGTACTAGGGTTTGTTATCTATAACACATCAGATGTAGACGTGCAAATTTCATTCGATGATGGGACGACTAACGGCCCTATCATACCAGCTTCAGGAAGTTTTAACGCATCACGTTTTGAGCAGATGCGAAACCTTGAAGACGCATCATTCATGATTGCAGAGGGAGCTCAAATACAAGTGAAGCAGGTTACAGGAGCCGGAACCTCTGGTGATATAATCATAAATATCGTGAGGTTATAGATGGGTGTAGAGGGGTTTTTAACAGGTGGTGGAGGTGGTTTAACATCACCTGTCGATCCGACAGACGGCGGAACAGGGATAATAACATACACCACTGGTGATATACTTTATGCGGACGCGACAAATTCGCTAGCAAAATTGCCTATAGGGTCAGAAGGACAGGCTTTAGTTGTTGATGGATCTGGTATACCCTCTTGGCAATTTACTGGATTTATTGAAGATTTTCCGCAGCTCAAACTAAATGAAGGTTTAGAAATATTCTCTCACTGTAATGTGGATATTGTTTTACAAGGAGAATTTAGGTCTAGCATATCGAATAGCGAGATCAATGTAGCAGTAGATAGAACAGGGACAGAGGCTACCCACCCAGGACAGTGGAGATTTAGACTAAACGATAACGCAACAGCTAGAGCAAATGCACAATGGGACGCTATAAGAGATTCAAAATTTGGATCGGGATCATGGGTATTAGAGACTGTTTTTAACGTTGAAACATTATCAACGGCTACAAATGAGTATATTTTAATAAATGGATTTTGCGATGCAGCCAACGGTAGTGCTATCACAGACGGCATTTATTTTGAGTACGATAGAACAAATAGCGTTAATTATATTGCTGTATGTGAAGCCTCTGGTACACGAACAGAAGTTGATACAGGTGTTGCAGTCTCAACAACATCAACAGTGTGGCCAAAACAAAGGATTATAGTTAATGCTGATGCTACTTCAGTGACTTTTTATATCGACGGATCGCTTGTAGCTACAATAACAACAAATATCCCCTCATCTGCAAGTCATCAACCTTATTTCGGAATTTTCAAGTCTACCTCAACGGCTGCTCAAAATATTCTATATCTAGATTATATTTATGTGAGAAATCAGCTAACAACAACAATTTAGGCGTTTAATGGTCAGTAAAAATAACCCAATTAGAGATAGCAGACATCCAGAAAAATATTTCCCTTTTGTTGATTTTGTTAGACAGCCAACAACAGCAGATATTAGACATCCAAAAACAGGTAAAATTTATTCAAAACCGTATTTTTGGCGTGTAACACTAAAACCTGATGGTACAGCTCCTGACTCAGGCTCTGAGGGAGAGCTTTGGTATCTTGTTGATATAACATCAAACGTTGCCAATTGGGTTTTGTTAGCTCTTACTATCAGTGATCTTTCAGATTTAAGAGATCAAGTTAATGCTGAAATTAATCCGTCAGGCGCAGGTTTTATTGATATTGACGGTTTAGTTGTCGCTAATGCATCCAATCCATCAGGAATTCCATTAGAGACTAAAAAGAGTGCAACAGCCAATACAATGGATCTCCAATTACAGGTAGCAACAGAGAGAACAGGCGCTCCAGGAGATAAAAATGATGCTGGTATTTGCAGTTTTGACGACACAGCTTTTGTTGTAGATGCCAACGGTTATGTAACCTTAATTGGAGGATCAGGGCCAGCAATTGACACATTTGCAACAGACGTTGCAGGGCCAGTGACGCCAGGTGGGCTTGGTGTTGTAGATGTGACGGGTACAAGCGTTTTTTCAGACGGTACAGTAGCAAATACATTAACTCTCAATGTGCAGGCGACAGCAAATACATTTTTACTGGGAGCAGGAGCAGGAACAACAGCAACAGAGTTTGGACCGCTTACGGATGGTCAACTAATCATCGGATCTACAGGTGTTGCTCCAGTTGCAGGATCGATAACATCTACAAATGGATCAGTGACTGTAACAGGTGGAGCTGGAACTATAGATCTAGCAGTAGCAGCAGCTAATGATGCAATCTTGACGGTCACTGGAGATTCAGGAGGAGCACTTAGCCCAACAGCTGGGAATATAAATATCCTTGGTGGGCCAGGCGTTACCGTTACAGGTTCAGGATCAACACTTACAATCAATTCAGTTCTTTATACAGATCAAGCAGCTAGTACAACTGTAGAAGCTGATTCAGGCAGTTTTATGACCGCCAACGGTACTATAACACTAACACTACCAGCATCCCCCGTCCAAGGTGAGAGATGTGAGTTTGTCGTTACAAAGGCACAAACCCTTATCATTGCAGCAAACACAGGCCAAGTCATCAACTATGGAAATATGGCATCGAGTACGGCTGGGACTTTGACATCGAGCGCAAAAGGGGATGCTATGACTTTAGTCTATGAGGATGGTACCAACGACTGGTTTGTGCTTAATTCGGTCGGAATTTGGACAGTGGCTTAAAAAAAGGATTATAATGACAGTACAGACAAACGACGGAAAATTTGCAACAGCAAAATTCATTGTAGACACCAACGGAATCTCAGCAGGTGCTACTCACTCAACAATAGCAAGTGCTTTAAGTGATGCGTCAAGTGGAGAAACAATTTTCATAAAACCTGGAACATATACAGAAGATTTGACTCTAAAAGCAGGGGTAAACTTAGCAAGTTTTGGATCAGAATCAAATAATGGACAGGTAGAAATTGTCGGAAAATGCACTGCAACATTTGCAGGATCGTGCGCGATTACAGGGATTAGACTAACTACAAACTCAGATTTTTGTTTAGCTGTGACGGGTGCAAGCGCAACAATTGTGACTTTAAAAAATTGTTTTATTAATTGCTCGAATAACACAGGTATTTCTTTTACAAGCTCAAGTTCTAGTGCTTATCTGTCAATAATTGATTGTAGTGGTGACACAACAACTACATTAATTGCATTTTTTAGTTGTTCATCAGCAGGAACTTTCGATATTTTTTCATCTGTAATTAAAAATTCGGGTGGATCAACTACAGCAAATACTTTTTCTGCTGGAAGCTTAAGCGTTAAATTTTCTAGAATTTTTTCTGCAATAAATGCTTCAGGAACCTCAAGTGTTGATTTCAAACATACAGAACTATCCACAGCAGCGATCAATACAACTCCTATAACATATTCAGGTTCAGGATCAAATAGACGTATTATAAACTGCACACTGCTTGCAGGAACAGCATCAGCTATTTCAGTTTCAACTAATCTAGAAGCGTACCAATCTCATGTAAGCTCATCTAATGCCTCTGTCATTGCAGGGGTCGGAGGTTTTTCATATGCAGATTTAACATTCATTAATGGCTCTGATAATATATCGACAACGTCTAGTGATGGAAGACTAACACGACCAGGCATTATTAGAAGCGAACATCAACCAGCTTTTTTAGCACGCGAAAGTACTGCTATGGTGAATGCCACAGGAGATGGTACGGCTGTAACTGTAAATTTTCAAACAGAAATTTTTGATCAAAATGGAGATTTTACACCAAACACAACATTTACAGCCCCTTTTACAGGTATCTATAATTTATTTTCTAATATTACAACGACAACAAATGGTGCAGGACATACAGAAGGTAGAGTATTAATAATTACATCAAATAGAAGTTATCTCGGAGCTTTATGCTCACCAGCTGCTTGTAGAGCAGCATCTGGAGATTTTGCGTATAATGTGTCTGTTTCTTCAGCTGATATGGATGCAGCAGATACGGCAACAGTTGAATTAACAGTTTCAAACAGCACAAAAACTGTAACGATAAATAATACATCTAGTAATACATGTTTCGGAGGACATTTAGTCTGCTAAACAAAGGAAAAAAATGGCAAGAATAGAAAACACAGAATTAGAATTAGACGATATTGATGCAGATGTTTTAGATTATTATCTCGGAGGTGACTCGGAAACAAAAGAGCAATGGGCACAGCGCGTCTGGGACTTTTGCAGACGAAAAGATCAAGGTGAAGACTTAGCTAGCGTATACGCAACAAGAAAAAATTTAGAAGGACAAAACACGCAAACATGGCAAGAAAGGGCTTTTGAGTTGTGGGATAACAAAAAACAAAAAAGAAAAGAATCTATTAAAAAAGATTTGAAAATTAAAGACAAAGATTTGAAGGATTTGAAGAATCATGGAGAATATTCCAGAAGATCAGATCGAATTAATTAAAATTAGTATTGCACAAAAATTCTTAATCGATCATAAAGATATTATGTTAAAATCATGTGTTGTACTTATTTCGATTTGTTGTATTTTCGGTGGCTGTAGCTATTTCAATAAAAAACTTGGCTTAAAAAACGACCACTTTGTGGAAGAAAAAGTTGAAAAAATTATTGAAAATGAAACAGGATTAAAAATCGATCTTACACCTGATGATCTAACCGACCCTGATCTTTAGCTATTCATTTTACTCCATATTTAAATGTTTTTTTGGTTAGTGAGCCCTCGCAAGAGGGCTCTTTTTTAAATGTCAAATCTATCTCAAAGTTCCGCACTCCGAGCACTCCCAGACACTATTGCTATTCCATGTACCGCACCAATCGCATTCCCATTGATCCTTTGCATTGCTATAGTATTGAGTTGTGACATCATCGCACGCAAAAGTAGTAGAGCAAAAAACTAAAGAAAATAAAGTAATAAATTTTTTTAACATGTCAATCCTTATTAAAATCTTTTAGTGATTTTGTATTTTCTAAAGATTTTAATATATCATGTTTTTCTATATTTTTTACCATTTTGTCCTTTGATGCTTGGATAATATCTATATCTAACAAGTCAGAAAGTCTAATTAGATACAAAAAAACATCAGCAATTTCATCTTTTACATTTTGCAATGTTTTTTGATCGAGATTTTTTGATTGTTTTTCAGTAATCCATGTAAATATTTCAATAAGCTCAGATGTCTCTTTTGATAGAGCCATAGACACATTTTTAGGACTCAAAAACTGATCCCAATCTCTTTCTTTTGTAAATTCTTTGTGACAATCCAATATTTCTTTAAGTACTCTCATTTTTTAAATCCTTTTTTGAAACAATGTCTTCATTTTGTGCTACAAAAAAACTACAAATCCATGCGTACAAAACGTTGCTTTTAGACAGATTTGTAGTTTTACAATATTTTCTTAAAACTCTAGCATTCACATTTGCATACCAAAGCTGAGCTTCTTGATAGATATGTTTCATTGTTGTTTCATTATAATTTTCACTTGATAATACGTAATTTTTAGGCGTGTTGTGGAAATATGCAATAGCATGTCTTTCGTTACACTTCACTCTATGTCTTAAAGATTTCAAATTTCCATTACTAAGTATTTCTCCTGGTACGCCATACATCACAAGCATTTCATCTTTTTTCAACTTAGGAGCTTGTTTCCATATTCCGTTGATTTTAACTTCTAGTCCTGGGTCTTCATAATAGAGACATGTCATAATTGATGTGTCAGAATGCGCTGTAGCTGTAGCACCATCTAAATAATGTAATAGACGTAATGTGTGTGTTGGATTATTTGCATCTAGCATTGTTAAGCCATTTTCTTCTA
>Ga0222714_10000888_pt1 | contig 33989 bp, 31 predicted proteins | sample C33_3DmetaG_FD_165048 | JGI IMG/M metagenome (GOLD analysis project Ga0222714, IMG submission 165048) | Estuarine water microbial communities from San Francisco Bay, California, United States - C33_3D | ecosystem: Environmental > Aquatic > Marine > Unclassified | place: USA: California... | reverse complement strand
AGAACTACTTCAAAAACCATCCTTTCGAAAAGAGTTTTCATACCCAATACTATAAGCGTTGGATACGCGAAAATCAATATTACGCAAATCAACAAGGATACATTGAAATTCCTTCAGTAGAATTTATCGAACAAGATCAAGCCTCATATCTAAAAAAACAACAAGCACAAAGTAAACTTACCGATTGGTCTATCATGGGCCCAATTACCAATTATCAACAAGGCCTCACGCAGGGTTCAGGACAAGCGAATATCTACAGTTTTGATCAATGCCAAGCACAACCAAATACGTGTTATTGTGGCACTGAACCCGGAGAAGTATATAAAAGTAGTAATGGTGGCGTAAGTTGGAATTTAACCTCTAGTGAAATTAATTTTGGTTCTGGGGTTACGGCAATTGAAGTTCATCCTGTTAATCCCAATTATGTTATAGCAGGAGCAAATAAAGGTCTTTTTTTAAGTACAGATGGTGGAACTACATGGATCAATACCCTACCAAGCTCTGGACTAAATGTGAATGAAATATTCATTCTGCCTTCCAACCCAAATATTGTCTTTGCAGCAACCGAAAATGGTCTGTTTAAAAGTAGCGATGCTGCACAATCTTGGACACAAATTCACAGCGAGAGATGCTACGATATAAAATTAAAACCAGGCACAAGCCAAACTTTGTATTTACTAAAAAATAACCCTGGGTTAATCAGGTGTGAGTTTTTTATCTCAACAGATGCAGGGCAAACTTGGACACTACAGGACAATGGATGGTATAGCTCCAATGATCCGGCAAGAATTGATCGCGGAGGGCGTTTGGCCGTAAGTGATGCCGCACCCCAGAGAATTTACGCATATTTAATTGGCGATTCAAAACCCGATGATTTTGGTTATATAGGTTTGTATAGAAGTGACAACGGCGGCCAAACATGGACACTACCCAATGGGCCTGTTGGAGGGCCATATTCTACAACCCATCCAAATTTAGCAATGGGCTCCCCTACTTGGAATTATCATCAAGGTTTCTACAATTGTGCATTGATGGCCAACCCAAACAATGCAGATGAATTGCTCATTGGCGGGCTAAATTTATACCGCAGCAACGATGCAGCGATGACTTTTTCATCTGTTTCGGGTTATGTAGGTGGGCCTTTAAGTTTACATGTAGACAATCAAGATTTTCGTGTAATCAATAATGAAACTTGGGTAACTACAGATGGTGGAATTTACCATAGTACCGATTTTATGAACACTCAACCAGATTTTTATATGTCTGGAGTTCACGGTTCAGATTATTGGGGTTTTGACAATGGTTGGAATGAAGATGTATTGGTCGGTGGCCTATATCACAATGGGAATTTAGCATATCACGAGAATTATGGAGATGGGAATTTTTTAGAGTTGGGGGGCGGTGAAGCACCAACAGGTTATGTCAATCCTGGCGATAACAAACTCACATATTTTTCTGACGTCAATGGCAAACGGCTTCCTTCAACACTAGACGGATCCATTCAAAACGCATCATTTGGAATAAACCCAAATGAAAGTTATTGGGCAGCACAATCCTCTGAACTTGTTTTTCACCCGAATTGCTACAGTATCGCCTATACCGGTTTTGAAAATAAATTGTACAAAACAAGTGATATGGGGGCCACTTTTGAATTGATTTTCACTTTTGGTACTAATACCAATGAAAAAATCAATTATATCGAAATCGCATCGGATAACCCAGATGTAATCTATCTGAATCAAAAACCGGAAAGTGGAACTACAGGAAGGCTTTTTAAGAGCACTGATGGAGGCTTGAATTGGTCACAACTTTCGATTCCTCCCGGAAATTCGAGCAGGATGTTATTGGCAGTTAATCCTCAAAATGCAGATGAATTGTGGCTTGCGTATCCTAGTGGCGCGAACGGTTTTAAGGTTTTTAAAACAGTAAACTCAGGGAGCAATTGGTCTAATTTGACCAGTAGCCTGCTCAATAATGAATCTGTACAATCCCTTATACATATTGCTGGAACAGATGGAGGAATTTATGTGGCTACAAACAGAGCTGTTTACTATCGCAATAATGTTAGTGACTTTACGCTTGAAAATAATGGACTTCCATTATTTACCAATGGCAATATTTTAAAACCATTTTATCGCGATAGTAAAATTAGATTGGCCACCTACGGAAAAGGAATTTATCAAAGTGATCTTGTGGAAAGCCCATCTCAAATCATTGCTCGTATAACGGTGGATAAACTTAGTCAGACGGCCATTTGTGAAATTGACTCTTTTTATTTTGATGACTATTCTTTTTTAAACCATCAAAATGCATCTTGGCAATGGAGCTTTCCTACAGGAAGCCCAAGTAGTTCTAATCTTAGAAACCCTGCGGTTATTTTTCAAAGCGCTGGGCAGCATTTAGCTGTGCTGCAGATTACTGATGCCAATGGCCAGACCGATACAGACTCGCTTTATGTTACGCTAGATTTTTTTAGTTTTAACACGGGAATTTCAGAAGATTTTGAACAACAGTTTTTGCCGCCAGGTTGGACAACAGTAGATCATAATGGAAGTGGCACATGGACACTTTCTACATCTGTTGGTGGCTATTCGAACTCAAGCCAATCAACCTATTTTAATAATTATGACATCAACTCACAAGGGACATATGATGATATAATAATGCCATTAGAAACTAGTACTTTGAATATCCAACCATACTTATTCTTTGATGTTGCTTATGCGCGTTGGGGAGGTGGCTATTCAGATTCCTTGCAGGTGGTCGTTTCATCAGATTGCTTTGCTAGCGAGCAAGTACTCTATTATAAAGGTGGTTTAGATTTAGCTACTTCGCCAGATTTTCAAAGTTTTTTTACGCCCTCTGCTTCACAATGGCGCAAAGATTCAGTTGATTTGAGCGCCTATGCAAATATTGGAAATCTCCAAGTTGCTTTCAGAAATATTGGCGGTTGGGGCAATTGCTTATACTTGGACAATATTAATTTGGGTTCAATGGCCCAAATAAATCAAAACCAATTCGTGAAGCGCTATATCTATCCTAATCCATCTTGCGCAGGATCAACAATAAAAATTGTTGGCCCTCCAGGAGAGGTTATCCGATTACTTGATTTGAAAGGAAAAGAAATCTTAAAAGCATCATACAACGCCAATTTTACATTGCCACAAAATTTAAATGCAGGTACCTATATGCTTCAGATCCAAAGTCAAGCAATAATCAGCAATATCAAGTTGCTTATTGTAGAATAAGGGGTTCTAAATTTCATCGTTTTGGCATATTTGGCATAATTTATGATATTTGCAAAGAAAAACTCTTATATGAAAATATTTTTAGCGCTTTGCTTGTCTCTTTTGACTTCTCAGACTTTTGCACAAGATGCGAAAGCACAAGGTATATTGGATAAACTTTCCACAAAAATGAAATCCATGAAATCCTTTTACATAGAATTTAATGCTAGCGTTAAAAACAACACGACAGGAACCAATGAAAATGAATTTGGCAAAGGCTGGGTAAAAGGCAATAAATTTTACGCTTCCTATGGTGACAATGCGATGATTTGCAATGGTGTGAAAACTTGGACAATCATAAAAGAAGATCGCTCAGTTTATGAATCTGATGCAAGTGAAGACGACGAAGAATCCATTAATCCTAAACGCTTAATGACGATTTGGGAAACAGGTTTTAAAAATAAATATGACCACGAGGGGAATTTCAATGGCAAGCCTGTTCACATTATTAATTTATATCCTAAAGTACCTTCAAAAGCTGAATACCATACCATTCAATTATATATTTCCAAAACTGAAAATGAACTAGTTAAGGCTATCATGAAAACAAAAGATGGCACAACCATGACCTATTCTGTAACTAAATTCACAGCCAACCCTACCATTGACGACAGCAAGTTTGTATTCGATAGAAAAAAATATCCGGGTTATCCAGTTATAAAAGACTAAGGTTAATAAATCAACGTTTCATTAGTCTATCCATTTGGCGCTTATCATCTTTTTCTTTTAGATCTTGTCGCTTGTCGTGGAGTTTCTTTCCTTTGGCGCAAGCAATCTGCACTTTAACCCATCCTTTTTGACTCAAAAATAATTTTATTGGAACTAGCGTATGACCTTTTACTTTAAGAAACTTTTCTATACGTTTAATTTCTTTTCCATTTAGCAGTAACTTGCGGTCAGCTCTAGGTTTATGGTTGTAGAAGGAAGCATTTTCATAAATTGAAATATGCATATTGCGAAGCCATACCTCTCCATTTTCATATAACCCGTATGCTTCTAGGATAGATGCCTTGCCACTTCGAATGCTTTTTATTTCTGTACCTGATAGAACGATACCTGCTTCAAAAATTTCATCTAAATGAAATTCAAAACGGGCACGTTTATTTCTTATATTAAGATCCTTGTTGGACATAATACAAAGTTACAATTTTGAGACGCCAACCAAATCAAAAGTTTAGTTAATTTTAGCGCATGCAATTTAGCTCTCATTATCTCGAACAAGCGGTAGACCAACTTGCTAGCCTGCCAGGAGTTGGCAGACGCACTGCACTTCGTTTAGCCTTAGATTTATTAAAACGTTCTGATATTGAGTTAAATGACTTTATTTCGGCTATTAGTGCTTTACAAAGTAACGTTCAAAATTGCCTACAATGTGGAAATATCACAGATAACATAACATGCCATATCTGTGATAATCCCAAAAGGGACAAATCTATCATTTGTGTTGTGGAAGATATTCGGGATGTTATGGCAATAGAATCTACCAATTCTTTTGAAGGAATATACCACGTTCTTGGAGGACTAATCTCCCCGATGGATGGTGTTGGTCCTCAACAACTAAATATTGCAAGTCTGCCCGAACGAATTCAAAGTGGTGCAATAAAAGAGATCATTTTAGCGCTAAGCCCTACCATGGAAGGTGATACAACGAATTTCTACATTTATAAAAAAATCAAAGAATTAGACATTATCGTATCTAGAATTTCAAGAGGTATTGCCGTAGGGTCTGAACTGCAATATGCAGATGAATTAACCTTAGGGCGGAGCTTGCAACAAAGGCAAGTGTTTGAATTAACGCAATAATTATTGCTACTGCACCTTAAAAAATTGAGTTTTCTTTTTTAGGTAGCGTAAACCAAGGGTAAAAATGGCGATGAACAAGGCCCCGCAAAGGAGCTTTATTGTGTTGTGATTGTTATTGAGCTGTTGCAGAACGTACAATTCAAACCAAATCAAAATTAAGGCAGTTGTCATGGAAGCGGCCCAGCCAGCATATTCATTCTCAATGACCACCTTTAGTGAGAATTTTTGAGCATTTGCTTTATACTTCCAAATTGCCGGTAAAATTAGCGGTGTTTGTTTTTTCCAATCTTGATATTTTTGACCAAACTGCCGCGTTAAAAATTGTTCCTCTGCAAAAATAATCAAGCGATAATAGCATAAAAACAATATTAAATAAACAAAAACGAGCCAATCTATACCCGTAAATACTGCCCAACCCATATAGGTAATAATATTACCAAGATATAGAGGATGACGAACCATTGAATAGATACCGGTTGAATTTAAAGATTCTGCTACTTGTTCATCCCTATTTCGACCCGAAGTATGCTCGGCACGCTTACCTACAGAAAGCGCACGTATGAGATGACCCAATATGACCAATCCTATTGCATAAAATGTGCGCATAGGATCAAACCAATGTTCAGAATTTGCAAAAAAATGCATTAATATAAATGCAGATGCAAAGAATATTACAGGAATTTGGCCACGGTATTTAAAAAATAAATTCCCTAGGTTTTCCAATTTATTTTCAGCTGACATTGATTTAAATTTTGTATATTTAATGATTGACAAAAGTAACAATAAATCTGGGCGTCAATGAAAGAAAAGTACAAGTTAGAGTTTCTACTCAAAACCTCCCCTCGTGTGCTCGACAAGCTGATTAGCACCCCTGATGGTCTTGCAGATTGGTTTGCTGATGACGTCCGTGTTAACGACGACATTTATTCTTTTGAGTGGGATGGCAACATTGAGGAAGCTAGACTGATCCAATTCAAATTGAATTCAAAAATACGTTTTCAATGGATAGAAGACGAACAAGACGGCCTCGATACTTATTTTGAATTGGCTTATGTCGTAGACCCTATGACCAACTCTGTGATTTTACACATTACAGATTTTGCAACATCCAATGAGCTAGAAAGTAGTCAAGCTCTTTGGCATCAGGCCATTTCTGATTTAAAACGTATAATTGGTGGTTAAAGAGGAAAATAATTTAGCACAGCTCACTTCTTAAATTATTATTTTTGCCTTAAATAAAGCGTTTGAAGCGTCTTGTACTCTTTAGTTTAAAGTCATTCACAGGTCCATTTATTGTGACGCTGTTGATTTCGATGTTCATGCTCATTCTTCAATTTTTTTGGGTGTATATCGATGATTTAATGGGCAAAGGCCTAAGCGTATGGGTCATTTTGGAATTATTAATGTACGTTTCGGCAGGGATAGTACCACTCGCCCTCCCCTTAGCCATTTTACTTTCATCATTAATGGCGCTTGGGAATTTATCTGAGCACAATGAACTAACAGCATTAAAAGCAAGTGGTTTTTCATTGTTGCGCATACTTAGGCCCTTGATTATTATTGTTTGTATTATAGCTTTAGCTACCTTTTTATTTGCCAATTATGTAATTCCGGCAGCCAATCTCAAATGGCATACTTTAATTTATGATATCCAAAATAAAAAGATCGCCACCATTTTAACTCCAGGCGTATATTCAAAACATTTTGAGGGTTATGCCATAAAAATTGACTCTCTTGATGGAAACGATTGCTTGGGCGTAACCATACACGACTACACCCAACCCACTCAGTTGAGAACCGTTCGAGCAAAAGAAGCAACGGTATATAAATCAGAAAATGGACGATTTGTTTTCTTAAATCTCAAAAATGGTAGTATTCTAGAAGAATTGGATATACAAAACCCCATGTATCTTCCTAATAAAATACTGAGTAACCCCTCTAAAAGACCCTCTAGGGTCTCGCATTTTTCTCAAGGCGTTTACAAATTAGATTTAGACGGTTTAGATTTAAATCGTTCAAAAGAGGACTTGTTTACCGATAAATACGAGATGTTTAACGTTTTTCAAATAAACAATGCCATTGATTCACTTGTCTCAAAAAAGCAAAAATTACAAAATCAGTTAGCGAAACAAAATAAAATGAGCTTTTTGACGCTTAATAAAACAATTTCTAATGCCATTGATAATGATCAGCGGTTAAATCAAGAGAAACCCATTATACCCGCAATAAATTTTGACACACTGCCAGCCAAAGACAAACAACTTGTTTACAATTTAGCCCTATCAAAAATAAGACGCAACCAGCAACAACTTAATAATCAGCAACAATTTATAAGCTCACTCGATCGTGAGGCCTCACTATATTGGATAGAATTTCACAGAAAATTTTCTCTTACCTATGCTGTTATAATCTTGTTTTTTATTGGCGCGCCACTTGGTGCTTTAATTAAAAAAGGTGGTTTTGGTGCTCCAGTTGTGATAGCCGCATTGATTTTTATGTGTTACTTTATTGCCAGTTCAATCGGTGACAATCTTGCTGATACCAATAGTGTAAGCCCCTTTATTGGCATGTGGATGGCCTCTTTAGTCTTCACTCCTATTGCCATTTATTTGACCAAAAAAGCACAAGCTATTTAATAGAAATCGTGAAATTTTTAATCCTTAGCCATAAACCACCGTATCCAATTTTAGATGGAGGATGCTTGGCGATGTCTAGATTGCTTCAAGACATACTTACATTAAATAATACCACTCAAGTAAGCTATCATACACTTGCCACTCACAAACATCCTTTTAATAAGGATCATTTTCTACAACATCCTAAATTAAATGTAAAAGCTCATTTCATAGATACACGTTTAGGGATGTTTGCAGCATTAATAGCGCTCATCAAACAAGAATCCTATAATTTAACGAGATTCAAGGACAATAAAATTATTGGTGAACTTAAAAAGGAATTGAGCGTAGCGACCTATGATTTTGTTATTTTTGAAAGCCTCTATGCTGCGATTTATGCAGCACCTTTGAGTGCCTTTTCTCAAGCTAAATTTATCTATAGGGCACATAATATAGAATACCAAATTTGGAAAGATCTTGCCAAAAATTCTAAGAATTTATTCAAGAAATGGTATTTGAATCAATTGGCCTATTCGTTAAAATGGGCAGAGCGGAGCATTTGGAGTGAAGATCAAGGAGAACTCGATCTTATTTTAAGCATTTCTGAATCCAACCTCGAGCTAATCGAATCTCAAACACTAACTGCTTGCAAATATTTGCCCTCGTCAATTGAATCGAGCAAGTTTCAAAGTACACTTTCGCCCATGAAACTTTGTTTTTTGGGTGCTTTTAATTGGAACCCTAATATTGAGGCTGTTGAATGGTTTTTAAGTGAGATTTTTGTTGTGCTTTTGAAGGCCTTTCCAAAGCTTGAATTTCATATTGCCGGTAAAGACTCACAAAATTTCAAGCATTGGCTGAGGCCTGGCGTACATATTCATGGTTTTGTTCCAGACCCTAAAGAATTCATTGCTAACCATGGAATTTTTGTTGGCTGTTTACAATCGGGATCCGGAGTAAAAATGAAGATATTAGAGGCCATGAGCGTAGGTGCGCCTATTGTACTTAGCAGCAAATCCGCCGATGGTTTATCAAACCTAGATAAAAGTTGTATTCAACCCGACCTCAATGCATTCATAAATGAGCTAAATATGCTTCTAACAAATCAGGAAAAATTACGTGAAAGATCAGCCTACTTCAAGCAATATTTTGAAAAGCATTTCGGCACTGAACATGTTCAAAAGCAATTATATTTATTGCTAGATGAACTTCAAAATAATGGTTAATATTGTAAAATGGGATTTCCGTGGTTTTTTATAATCGGCATTGTCTTTCTTTTATATAGTTATATACTTTACCCCTTTTTATTAAAAGTTATAATCCAAAATAGACCTAAAAAAACTTCTTTCTCAAACGGCCATAACAAACCTCCTTTGAGTATTATTATTGCTGCCCACAATGAAGAAAAAGTACTAAAAGATAAACTCGAATCGATACTCAATAGTGATTATCCTGAAGAATTAATAGAATTATTAATTGGCATTGATTGTAGTACAGATTTTTCAGCAATTATTTTAAAAGAATATCAAGACAAATTTTCGAATTGTGAGCTATTTGAATTCGATCAAAGACAAGGTAAAATTCAAATTGTCAATACACTTGTACCTAAGGCCAGTAATGAACTTGTGATACTCACTGACGCCAATGTGTTATTCACCCCACAAACTTTGACTTTTCTTCAAGCACCCTTTGAAGACTCAAAAATTGGACTTGTTGATACACGAATGCAGCATTATGGATTAAAAAATACTGGGATTTCCATTCCAGAATCAGAATACATTTCTGGTGAAGTTGCAGTAAAAGATGCCGAAGGCCAGCTTTGGGGAGCAATGATGGGACCATTCGGGGGATGTTTTGCCTTTCGTAAAAAATGCTTTGAGCCCATACCAGCACACTTTCTTGTCGATGATTTTTTTATTAATATGACTTGTATTAAAAAAGGTTTTCAGTGCATTAATCAGAAGGATGCTTTAGTTCTAGAGGATGTTTCTAATGATTCTTTCATCGAATTCAAAAGAAAAATTCGAATTTCTTCAGGCAATTTTCAAAACTTAAAATTTTTCTGGAAACTTTTGTTCAAGTTTAATTGGGTGTCATTTACTTTTATCTCACACAAGGTTATTAGATGGATTTTGCCGACATTTTTATTTTTTATGGTCATTTATATTGGTCTAAATAACGATGCATCTGGCTTACATCAGTTTTTATATTATCTCTTGTGGCTGATTCCACTTGTATACTGTGTTGATTTCATGGCTCGCAGAAACAAAGTGCAACTTATATGGTTGCGTTATCCCATTCATTTTATCAATATGAACGTAGCGCTATTCATTGGTATGATTCGATTTTTTATGGGCATCCGATCTTCGATTTGGCAACCTACGAAAAGACATCAATAAGCAAGTTATTTTTGGGATTAATTTGCTAAAAAAGACTGCATAAAGCCAAAACCAAAGCGTGGTAGATTTGCTTCAGTTAACATTAAAATCACAAGATCAAATTTCTGAATTTCCGCACGATAATCATTCAGTTGGTCAATAAATGTAGTTTCCTTTCCTGGAATTAATCTTTCATGGTTGTAATACCAAAACTCACCACCTTTAAATACGTGCTCCATCATGCCCCAATTATACATGCCATAGAAAAAACTATCACCAATTACGAGCGTTTTGGGCAAGCTCTTTTCATTGTCAATGGGAATAATTTCAAATTTGGGATAAGCCATTTTAAAATCGGGTAAATCTCTAAGTAAATTCATGCCCAGTTCTATGTCATCATCGCGATCTCTGGGGTGTAAATCTTGTTCTATGCGCAATAATTTAAGTGTCGGTATTGACTTTTTTGTCAAAAAGGCCGCGCGATTAATTAGCGAGTCAGCAACTAAATATTCACCATAACTACTCCAATGAATTCCTGTTTTAGGGAACAATGGAAAAGGTGTTCTTGGTTTTAAATTCATAAACCATGTCTGCACATCAAATAGTGGCACCTTAGCGCGATATAATTCACTGACAAATTCAGAAAAATTAGTAGCATTATTATTCGAAACCTTGTATTTACTTGGCATTTTATCTCTAAAAAAAGTTCCTTTTCCTGGTGCCAGACAAATGAGAAGTTGTGTGCCATTTTTATTCAAAGCTTCTTGAACGGATGAAATGCTTTTTACAAGCCGTTGAATGGAATCTCGACCGAGAAAATCTTTACCACTTGCAGCCAACAAGTAATTTTCTTCGAAAAGAAAGCCTTCCTTTCCCATTACAACGCCATTTGCCATAAACTCACCAAAAAGCCTATCAAAAATTTCATTATATAAGCGAACCGTAAAAGGCCGCAAGCCAAAATGATCTTTGATATAAGCTTCTTGTCCTTCTTGAAATTTCGCCGTGTTCCAATTTTTAACGCTAAATTTTATATTTTCTGAAGTGGGCTGAACGCCCCCTAGTGGCCTAAGTTTTAAAATATGTTCGTTTTGTTCAAGCCATGAAAACAGCAATAAGAATATAACTGTTAAGAACAGCCCATTTTTAAAGATGTTATTTTTTCTTATCTGGGCCATTAGAAGCGATAATAAATAAAAGGGTTGAGTTCTGAAGCAGATAGAAAGGTAACGCTGAGAAGCAAAAATATCAATGAAAAGATAGTTAATGCCAAGGCGCCCATCGATTTCAAATGATAATCTTCTTGGGTTAGAAAAGCTGTTTTCTCGAGTAAATAATTTGTTCTACCAATAAAAGAAAAACATAAGGCAAAGAAAAAAATATACAAAAAGCTTTGATTTAATTCAATATATTTAAAATTCTTAAAATCAAATAGTTGATAATAAAATAATTTTGCATTTTTCCATCCGTCTATTCTGAATAAAACCCATGCCATGGCCACAATAAAAAAGGTAAAGGTGGTGGAAAACATTTTTGGCACTTTGCTTAAGAGATTGAGCAAGAAAAGCCTGTCTAAAATTAAAAATATGCCGTGAAAGGCGCCCCAAAGTACAAAGTTCCAAGATGCTCCATGCCAAAGACCAGAAATTAAAAAAACAAGCCATAAATTCAAATACAATCGCCAGCGATGCTTTACTTTGTTGCCGCCAAGTGGGATGTATAGAAAATCGCGCATAAACGCACCTAGTGTAATGTGCCAACGACGCCAGAACTCTGTAATGCTTTTTGAACTATATGGAGAATCAAAGTTTTCGGGGAAACGAAATCCCATCATGCGCGCCAGGCCAATGGCCATATCAGAATAGCCAGAAAAATCATAGTAGATTTGAAATGTATAAGCCAAGATGCCTACCCAAGCTTCACTTGTATTAAGCGCTTGTAAATCTCCACCCATGTATAGATCCGCCTGCTTTGCCAGTACATTGGCAATCAAGACTTTTTTAGCCAAACCTAAACTAAAGCGAAATAAGCCAATTAAACGATCATCAGAAGTTTCTTGCCGAGAAACAACTTGTGAAGCCACACTTTTAAAGCGAATAATTGGGCCTGCAATGGCATGAGGAAAAATCAATTTATATAGCAAGTAATGGTCTGGGCGTCGAAATGGTTCATGCTCTTTTCTATATACCTCTACTGCATAGGTTATTGTCTGAAAAGTAAAAAATGAAATGCCTATAGGTAGTGCAACTGTAGTCCAGGCAAGTTGCTCCACGCCTATTGAATGTAATAAAGCGTTAACATTTTCAATGAAAAAATTGGCATATTTAAAATAAGCCAGCAATCCGATATTTAGTAGTAGTGAGCTAAATAAAAAGAATTTCCTCCTCTGTTGCTCTTGGGCCCGATAGATAGATTGCACCAAATAAAAGTCAATGATACTAGTTGTTAAAACAACGTATAAAAAATTAGGCGCCCCCCATGCATAAAAAAGTATACTAACTAAAAGCGCCCAATAATTCTTTGCCTTTTGCGGCAAAAAGAAAAACACCAGCATAAAAACCGGCAAAAAATACAACAAGAAAAAAATGCTGCTAAATACCATAGAGAAATCGAAAATACACAATTATCCTCAATTCCATATCGGACGTGAATACCGCCCTTACAATAAGCTAGGTTCACATTGTCAAAATAGATTTTTGGTTAGTGTACAAAAATCGGCCAAAAATGGTAATCAGCGATAAGCACATACGGCTTGCTGAAAGTCAATGGCATAGAATTAGACATTTTTCATTTGTGAACCAAAATCAATAGTTTCAGGATAAAATGTAACTTTTCCCGTTGTAATGTCGTGAATACCTCCAACAATTCCAATTTGGCCACTTTCTATCAAATCTTTAATTATTGGGCTTTGTTCCTTTATTGATTTTACTGTCCGCTTAACATTTAGCGTTGCCACCTTTTCGACAAACTCACTGTTGTTAGCGTTGCGATTTTCTTTGGTGGTTTTTTCATCTTCTACTGCTGGCCTTATTTTGGTAAGCAATGCTGTTAAATTGCCTAATTCCACATTGTCGCAAGCGCCTTTCACCGCCCCACATTTTGTGTGACCTAAAACAAGAATAATTTTTGAACCGGCCACTTTACAGCCAAATTCCATACTCCCTAAGATGTCCTCATTGATAATATTTCCGGCGATACGCACACTAAAAATATCGCCAAGTCCTTGATCAAAAATTAATTCAGCAGATGTTCGGCTGTCGATACAACTTAAGATTACAGCAAAAGGGTGTTGCCCGTCCGAAGTTTCATTAGCTTGTTGCAAAAGATTTCGGTTTACTTTAAGGTTATTTACAAACCTTTTATTTCCTTCTTTTAGTAGATCTAAAGCCATTGAAGGTGTTATGGCTGCTTGCATTTCTTTAGATAGTGTTTTCATCTTTACTTGGATTTTTATTTTTATAATGAATAGAATTTTTCAGTTTGATATACTTGTGGTATTTCTTGCTCTTTTAAAAGTTGTTTAATATTTATTTCAATTGTCCTGGCTATTGCTGTCATTGCCGTATCCGTTGGTCTATTTTCAAATGGATCTTGCATGTGTGTGGCGGATTTTTCTAATAAAAAGAACACTGTCGAGATTGCAAGTAAAAGAGGTGTTTCAAAAAGACCATCTACCCGCAAAGAAATGGCAAGAGTAATTACAAAAAGATAGATGAATGCATGCAGAAACATTCGGTATGTAACAGGAAATACGGTTGTTTTAATTCTTTCTGATTTTCCTTGAGAATCACAAAGCCGAACCAAGGTATTGTCGAGGTGTATTTGCGAAAAAATGTCTAAATGATTCTTCTCTTTAAGTTCTCTAATGTCTTTGCCATTCAGATTTAGCAAGGCTAACGGTTTGTTGTTGTGTTGTTTAATTTCTTCAATATCTTCCTGGGAGAGGAATTTGTCTAAATTCTCAATAGGATTTTGCCCTCTTAGTGATTGACCTAATGAGTAACACCATGCAATTTGTCTATATGCTATTTTTTTAACCATAGCCTCATTGCCTTTACTCGTTAGCGTTCTCAATTGAATAACAAAACTGCGTGAGTCGTTTACTATTGCACCCCAAACTTTTCTTGCCTCCCACCATCTATCGTATGATTGACTTAGATTAAAAGAAAGTATAATTGAAATTGCTGTTCCTATAAAGGCAGGAATTGTAAGTGGCATTTCAGGCAAATACATTTCGAATCTGTTCGAAAGGAAGACAACCAACATGGAAACAATGAATACATAAACAAGATTATATTTAACCTTGTTTAATATGAAGGAGAAAGGAATTCTTTTGTTTAGCAGCATTTTCTGTTATTTAATATGCGGAGCAAAGATAGTAATAGTTTTTATAATAATAGTAATACTATTATAAATAATTGTAAAAAATTTATTAATTTAGCTTTTTCTATGAACACAAATAAAAAACTGCTAAAATGAAGCTACAGGTGCAGATAGAAATGAACGAAGCCTTGTTCCTTCGAAATCCAGAAAGTTCAGAGTTAGGAAAAAATATTCTCAAACATGGGGTTCAGTTAATTCATAAAACAGGTTTTGAAGCCTTTACTTTTAAGAAACTTGCCGAGGACATTGGTACAACTGAGGCCGGAATATACCGATACTTTGAAAATAAACATAAGCTCTTAGTTTATCTTGCCGCTTGGTATTGGGCTTGGCTTGAATTTCAAATTATCTTTCAAACCAACAACATCAAGGACCCCACTAAAAGATTAAAGAAGATAATAAACTTATTAGCTAAATCTGTTGAAGATGATGAGCAGACAAGTCATATTAATGAAAGTTTGCTTCATCAAATAATTATTTCAGAAGGTTCAAAAGCATACCTTACCAAACAGGTGGGTGAGGATAATAAACAACATTTTTTTAAGCCATACAAAGACCTGTGTTCGGTAATCGCTTGTATAATTTCGGAGTGCAGTCCTAAATATAAATATCCAAAGTCTTTAGCTTCAACCATCATTGAAATGGCACATTTTCAAAATTTCTTTATGTATAACCTACCTTCACTCACCGATTTTGGTAAATCAAAAGAGGAAAGTAAAATAATTGCCTTTTTAAATGATTTGGTTTTCACTAGCTTGAAAAACTCTTAGTTTTCTATTGTTACTTTGATATGGATTGTTGTGAAAGAACGTTAGGTAGAAAAAGTTCAGCTCTTTTGATCGCTAAGTTTTGGACTTATTCTATTACATAGATTAATATTGCAGTTGGCAGTTTTCCTTCTGTATTATAGAGAATATCTCCATATGAACTTGAGCCTTTCCTTACATTTTTCCCGTCATAGTTATAAATGACAGTTCCATAAGAGCTGGAGCCTTGCCTGATATTTTTGCCATCCCAGTTATAGAGCACATTTCCATAAGAGCTTGAGCCTTGTCTTAAATTCTTACCATCCCAGTTATATAAAACATCCCCATAAGCACTTGAGCCTTTTCGGATATTTTTGCCATCCCAATTTACTATCACATTACCATAAGAACTTGATCCCTGTCTTAAATTTTTACCATCCCAATTGTACAAGACCTCACCATAAGTACTAGAGCCTTGTCTAACTTTGGTTTGAGCAAATACTGTTGATAATGTGAAAATTGTAATAAATAGTAGAAACGTATTTTTCATATTTTTTATACTTAAATATCTAATGTTTTTTTTGAGAAAGAACTAAAATACATTATTTTCAGAAAACCCAAAGAAGAAAGACTTGGTTAATGGATTTTGAAGCCCATTTTCTTGAGGAGAGTGAGGGATTACGCCTGGCAATTGCTCCTCCTTGCAGCCCTAGGGTCGAACCAGAGGATTTTCATCCCAATGTTTTCAAATAAAAAAAGCTTCAATTATTTGAAGCTCTTTCTTGCGGAGAGTGAGGGATTCGAACCCCCGGAACCTCTCGGTTCAACGGTTTTCAAGACCGCCGCAATCGACCACTCTGCCAACTCTCCGGGGCAAAAGTAGTAAAACTTCGGTTTACTGCAAGGGGTTTTGAATTTAAAATAGCTAAAATTTTCGTGCTATTTCATTTTCCAGGCCTCTTCCATGCCAATTCCTTTAAGGATGAAAGGTTTATATTTTTCAATTCGAGCTGTTCTCGTAGCAGCCTGTTTTGCCTCAGAAAAATGCCGTACGTAATTTTTTTGCCTCCCCGGTGTTAAGCAATGAAATGCTTTTTTGAAATGCTCATCGCTTTTAAAGATTTCTATCAATTCTTCTGGAAAAATTAAATCTTGTTGTGGTTTTGGGGCTACTTTTAATCCTGCTTTTTCTATTTCCAAAGCTTCAAATAAGTAAGCTCTAATTAAGTCTTGTTTGTCGATGAGTTCAGCCAGATTTGTACAGCGCAACATGCGCGAAGCATGCATGTTTTCAGTTTGTTGAATTAATATTTTCTCCGGATCTGAAAGCAAAGCACCCTTGAAAAATGTAAATCCAGAAAAATCTTTAAAGCTATGTAAGATGACGACGTTTTTATTTTTGTAGCTATAACAGGGAGAGCCCCATTTCATATTTTCCTCTTCAAATACTTCTTTTGCCAATCTTCTGAGTAGTTGAATTTCAGCCTGATGGCGTCTTACAGAACAAGCATCTGTGCCAAATTTGCTACATCTGCCACAGCCGTCTGATAAAAATACATCAATGGATTTGGTCATATTCATGGGTCAAAATTACAATTAACAAATTTGCGTGCCAAGACCTTGTGTATATTTGTGTTATGAAATTAAAACAGGTACCGCTTGATCGGCTCAATGCTCTGAATAAGGGAACACTTATGGAGTCATTGGGTATAAAATATATCGAAATTGGCGAAAATTATGTGAGAGCAAGCATGCCTGTAAATGCACAAACAAAGCAACCCATGGGCCTATTGCATGGTGGAGCAAGCGCTGCGCTCATGGAAACCGTTGGTTCTTTAGGATCTTTGTTGCTTATTGATTCAAAAACACATTATTCTGTAGGCCTAGACATCAGTGCTAACCATGTAGGCGCTATTGAAGACGGTGAGGTATGTGCCGAGGCCAAACTCATTCACGCAGGTAGAACGACCCATTTATGGAGCATAGAAATTAGAGATTTACTGACACAAAGACTCATTTGCCATGGCAAACATACCGTCATGATATTGCCAAAAAATTAATAGCATGCTTAAGTACCGATTTCCGGGTCAAGAATTAATACAGCTAGAAGGTGACTTTGTACAAATTGAAGAACTTGGTGATCAATCATTTATTGTTAGCAGTTTCGACCAGACTTTAAATTACATGTGGTCTAAAACGGCAATTTGCAAACCAAAGCAAAGTGAGATACCATTTTGTATTGAGCAGCCTGCCTACCTTTCTCAAGCAGAACAAATTATTGCAGATCTAAGTCGTGGAATTGCAGACAAAATAGTTTATTCGAGAATTAAAAAATCAAATGCCAAAATAAAAGACCCCCAAAGGCTATTTGAACAACTCTTAGACAAATATCCAAATGCATTGGTCTATTATTTTGAAAATACCATACTTGGTTCATGGATTGGTGCCAGCCCAGAAATTTTAATTGAACGCTATCAAGAAGGATTTAGAACCATGTCTTTAGCCGGCACCAAATTAAGTGCTGAAAACCGAGACTTTTCTTTCAAAGAATATAACGAACACGAGATGGTTAGTGAATTTATAGAGGGTCAATTGCGACAAATCCCGAATGCGAATATAAAAATCTCTGAAGTTCAGCATTACAATACAGGGCCTGTAACGCATCTGCTGCAAGAATTTACTTGGCAAATGCCAAATTATGTGCTACCCCTCTTAATCAAACACCTTCACCCTACACCAGCCGTAGCTGGCCTTCCAAAAAAAGTAGCACAAAATTATATTTTAGCAATTGAATCTCATCAAAGAGAATTGTATTCGGGAATCATAGGAACAAGTATTTTGGGCAGAGAAAGGCTTTTCGTCAATTTGCGCTGCGCACAAATCATAGACGGTTATTTATATTGCTATGTTGGAGGAGGTTTTACACCTGATTCAAAAGCACAAGATGAATGGCTAGAGACAGAAAATAAAAGTCAAACTTTGCTCGATCTGCTTTGAATTGACGTAAATTTGCCACATGCTAAGTTCGGACAAACAACTCATTCAATTTGTGGTCTCAGCAATGGTGCATCATAATATTAAAAAGGTTGTTTTATCGCCAGGTTCAAGAAATGCACCTTTCGCAATTGCATTTGATGCCCATCCACAAATAGAAACGTTGGTTGTACACGATGAACGCTGCGCAGCTTTTATAGCACTAGGCTGGGTACAACAAAGCAAAACTCCAGTAGCGCTTTGCAGTACCTCTGGCTCTGCATGTTTGAATTATTATCCTGCCATTGCAGAAGCATACTACAGAAATATCCCACTTTTGGTTATCACTTCAGATCGACCATCAAAATGGATTAACCATGGTGACGGACAAACCATTGTTCAAAAAGATGTTTTCAAGAATCATGTTCATCAATATTTAGAATTTGACGAAGAAAACTTTGAATTAAATAACGCGTCTGTTGAGTTATTACAGAATTTTCTAAATCAACTAAATCAAAATTGGAAAGGTCCAATCCATCTCAATACGGGGCTCAATGAACCACTTTATGGAGAGGCTAGACTAAAAAACATCATTTTTCCCGACCCAACTCGAAATGAGCCAAAAAGAGATTTCCCCGATTTCCATCCACTTTCGGATCAAAAAATAATGATTTTGGTGGGCCAAATGGACCACAATCCAAAATTAGAAACGAGCCTTGGAATATTGGCACAATTTAGCAATGTCGTGGTATTAGTCGAAAATACCTCTAATCTTAAACATCCTTTATTTAATCACTGTATTGATCGGAGTTTAAACGGCATCGATAAAAGTGACAAGAAATATCATCCAGATATATTGATTACGCTTGGTGGCGCAATTGTTTCGAAGCGAATTAAAGCTTTTTTACGTCAAATTCCATTGAAAATTCATTGGCGCGTTGCATTTGATTTTCCAAAAATGGACACCTATGGCCAACTAAGCGCTTGCATCTCAATAGAACCTGAGAAATTTATATCAGCTCTTTTAGAGGCCAGTTTATCGCTTAGCACAATTAATTTTCAAGGGTGTTGGAAAGCAATCGATTACCTTTCAAAAGACAAGCAAAATCTCTTTGTAACTAATCCAAAGGAGTTATACGACTATGACATTTTCAAGGCGCTTCAAAAGCTGATTTCAGGGCCTTATACCATACATTTAGCAAATAGCTCAGTGGTGCGTTACGCGCAACTTTTTGACCCGCTAGATGAGGTGACTTACTATAGCAATCGAGGCACGAGCGGAATAGATGGCTCGGTTTCAACAGCCATTGGTGCCGCCTTGGCTTCGCCTCAGTCTAAGCATATTTTGATTTGCGGTGACACTTCATTTATATATGACAGCAACTCCCTTTGGACCTCCCCATTTCCGAAGAATTTAAAAATCATTCTAATCAATAATCGTGGCGGTGGAATATTTCAAATCATTGAAGGTCCGGCAACCTCCGTGTTGCGCAGTAAATATTTTGAAGCAAGCCATGATAAATCACCGGGTAAAATCGCAGAGGGCTTCGGTTTTAAAGTCATGTATTCAACCCAAAAAGATTTAATAGATTCCGTATTAAATGAATTTTTATATCACTCTTCTCATCAGATTATTGAACTAACCACACAGCAAGATAAAAACGCGCAAATTTTAAAAGATTTTTTTAATTTCATCAATTCATAAATAATGTCAACAGTTACAGATTTTTTTAGCATTTTGGGCACCACTGTAGGTTGGGGATATTTATTTATCTTGACGCTTCTCGAAATTGTACTGGGGATTGATAATATCATTTTTATTTCAATCATTACAGATAGCGTGCCTAAAAACAAACAAAAACGCGCAAGACTTTTAGGTTTAAGCTTAGCGTTCGTATTGAGAATTATTATGTTAGGGTTTGTTTCCTGGATAATGCTCGACAGAGCACCACTTTTTGAATTTGCCAATATAGAATTTACTGTCCATAGTTTAGTGCTTATTATCGGTGGACTTTTCTTAGTGTACAAGGCAGTGAGCGAAATGCATGTCAGTGTTAAAGGAAATTCACTAGAAAATGAACAAAAATCTTACTCTACCTTTACTGCAGCCGTGAGCCAAATTGTATTTATAGATTTCATTTTTAGTTTTGACTCAGTAATTTCTGCAATCGGTATGACCAATAATATTGCAGGCAATCCCATTGTTATTATTGTTTTATCGGTGTTGATTTCCATAGTAGTCATGATGCTTTTTGCAGGGCCTATCAGTAAATTTATCAATGAAAGGCCCACCATAAAAATGATAGCGCTGTCATTTCTAGTGGCAATAGGTGTTATGTTGCTTGCCGAAGGTTTTGGGGAACATGTACAAAAAGGTTATATCTACTTTGCGCTTGTATTTGCAGTAGCAGTAGAAATGCTAAACTTGCGTGCGCGCAAGAACAATGCTAAATGACCGATAATTTTGGCATTATAAATTACTTAACTCGCCTTAATTTGGACTTAAAAATCTGAGCCACCATTTGAATTGGTTATTTTAGCTTTCTTCAAATTTTCTAATTTGCCAAATTTATAGGATATAGAAAGGTAAACCCTTCGTGTGAGCCATTTGTACTCACCCGATTGATAAATTCCGGGTCTATCAATAAAATAATAAAAGCCCTGCCTATTAAAAATATCGGTAACCCTAGTCCCTATGACCCAATTTCCATTGGCAAATCTTTTTTCAAAAGCCATATCTATAGGGCCTTTTCGCTGCACAGTGCCTTGTAAGGTAACTCTCGGACCATTATAATTTACGCTGAGCTGAAGGGTGGCCGTTTTATTCCAAAATTCATATGAAGAATTCCACTTTATATTGTGATTAAATCCCTTCCTATTGCCTAAGGTTGAATCTTGGCTATAAAACCAAGTGTAATTGCTATTGTAAGAAATTGTAGAACGAAATGCCTCAATTGGCTTGAGATTCATGATCATTTCATAACCCAAAGATTTGGTTTGTGCTATATTCATAAAAGTTACCGCGCTTGTATTGTCTGGATAAAACTCTTTGATTCTAGAAATTACATCGTTAGCCATCCTAAAATAGAGGGCCGTTGAAAAAACCAGCTTCTTTTTTTCCAAAGAATATGCAAGATCAAAGGAATGAATAAACTCAGGTCTTAAGTAAGGATTTCCGCGACGTAAATTAAAAGGGTCTGAATAATTGGTAAAAGGATTTAAATTGCCAGCAGATGCTCTATTTATTCTCTTTGAATAGCTCACGCTCAATTCAGATTTTTCTTTCATCTCATAACGCAAGTGAGCCGATGGGAATAAATTAAAGTAATCATTGACAATCCGTATGCTATCAGAGATTAAATTTGGAATTTGAAATGCTTTTTCTGTGCGTAAACCAATTTGCGCTTTTATCTTATTAAATTGTTTGGCTGCAACCCCGTAAGCACTATAAATCTGTTCTTTGTATCCGTAAAGAAAATTGGCCAAAGTATCTTCTTGAAAATCTACGGGAACCACATAGGCCGATTCAGAATAAGTATCTACCAATTGATCTCTAAGTATGGCTTTCAATCCCGATTCGGTGCGTATTCCCAAATTTGGGAACAAATAAATTAAGTCTGCCTGAGCGGTGGTGATATTATTCTGTTCGGTGTTAAATAAACGCTGAAATTGACTTGGCTGAAAAGATATGAGCGTATCGACAGTATAATAAATATTGTCATAGTAACCTTCAATAAATTCTTTCCCTAAAGAACTACTCATATCAAAGACAAAATTTCCCTTTTCTGCTTTGAAGTCGTGCTTAAAGTTGAGGTTAATATCATAATTATGACGATGCGTAGGGTCATAGGAAATACGTTCCCATAAATCGGTAAGCTGATAGTTGGTATCCAATTGCCCATTCCATAGATCGCCGGTGCGATCTCTTGTTGCGAAGGCACTTGTCATGATCATCCCAAGGGTATTTTGTGGATTTAAATTTATATCTGTGCCAATTCGTATCGTTTGACCCGCATCGAGATCTGTACCTATTCTATTTTGATCTAAAATAAAAGTGCCTGAACTCAAATCTTGGCGGATGTCGTTGTAATTGTTTCTATAACCTTCTAAATATCGCGCATTATATGAACCAAAAACATTGAAATTGCCGTTTCGATAACTCAAACTTGCATTTCCTTCTCCAACATTGCCTCCGTTTAAATTACCTGTAGCCAGATTTGTTGAAAGCAGACCATTAAATCCGAGAAGTTTATTCTTCTTCAAAACTATATTAATTATTCCAGAGGAGCCATCAGGATCATATTTGGCAGAGGGGTTTGTTATTATCTCAACGCGCTCGATGGAATTGGCTGGTATAGCATCTAGAAGTGTTTTGCCATTTCCACCGCTCAATGAACTTGGGCGTCCATCAATGAGAATTGTGACTCCACCTTGACCTCTAAGTAAAACGCCTCCATCCTGGTCTACATCAACGGAAGGCAATTTATTGAGAATATCGTTAGCAGTTCCACCATTCACATTCAAATCTTGTGCAACATTATAGACCTTCTTATCAAAAGCCGTTTCCATTAGATCTTTTTGCCCACGAACCGTGATATCTTTCACGTCTTGTGATTTTATGGCAAGCAAACGGATGGTACCAAAATGGTAATTCTCTTGATCTTTTTTTAATTCAAAAGATTCAGATTGGAAGGTCTGGTATGAATTAGAACTTATTTGAATCATGTACACCCCAGGGGCTGAAGTAAGATTAAATTTACCATCAGAAGAAATAATCCCACCCTGTATATAGGTAGTATCTGGCATCTGAAATAATTTAAGCATAATTAGGGGATCATCTTGATCTTGAATTTGATCTAAAAGAACAACTTTACCAGAAATACTTATCTCATTTTGAGCATTTAGAGTATTAACACATAATGTAAATAATACAAAAGTTATTGCCAAAGGAAAGAACATGCGTTTTAACATAGCGCAAAAATAAGCATTTCATAAACGAAAATGATTTATATTTGCGTTTCAAAAAAATGAAATATGATTGAGCAATTGAGCTTTGATGACATTAAAAACAAATTCAATAGCAACAAAAAATTTAAATTTGGCACGTATATTGTCGGTGGACTTATAGTACTAACTATTGTTTATTTTTCATATCGTCAGTTTATTTGGCTCCCTGCCAATGAAAAATCTAATGATGGTTGGTGGGTTGCCCTGAACTATATTTCTAAAGATTCTACTGATCAGGCCATTGGCATTCTCAAACCTTTTGTAAATAACAATGATGGTAAAACTGGTGGAGAAATTGCACAGTACTTATTGGCTACTCAATACATGAAAAAAGGAAAATATAGCGCTGCAATTAAAGAACTTAAGGGTGTTGATTTAGAAGATACCTATATTGCCACTTTGAGTGTTGGTCTACAAGGAGACTGCTACAGTCAAATGAAAAAATATAAGGATGCAATTGGGGCCTACCTTGAAGCAGCAGAAAGAGAAGATAATGACTTCACCACACCTATGTATCTTTGGAAAGCAGGACTTGTCTGCGAAGAAATTAAGAAAAAAGCGGATGCCTTGACGCACTATCAAAGAATTAAAGATGATTATCCAAATTATGCGAGCACTAAAACTATTGATCGCTACATTGCGCGTTGCGCCTCTAAATAATCTCATTTATGGCTACTGCTGGGAATAACCTCTCCGCCTTTGAGCCTAAGAAACTCACCAACTGTGCCGGTTTTAGAATCGGCATTGTTGTTTCAGAGTGGCACCAAAATATTACAGACCAATTATTAGAAGGCGCGCTACAAGTATTGGATACCATTGGTCATTCAAAAGATTTGAGACAAATTATTCGGGTTCCTGGCGCCTTTGAATTACCCTTTGGAGCTCAACAATTATGTAAAAAACATAACATTGACGGGGTCTTGGCCATTGGTGTTGTTATTCAAGGTGAAACACGTCATTTTGACTTTGTTTGCAACGGGGCAACAAATGGACTTATGGAGGTCATGCTAAAATATGACAAACCCATTGGCTATTGTCTGCTAACAGATAATAATGAACAACAATCCATAGATAGATCTGGAGGAATCCATGGCAACAAAGGAATTGAAGCTATGGTTGCGGTTTTAAAAATGCTTCAAAACAAACAAAATGACACTCATTAAATCGATTTCTGGAATTCGTGGCACGATTGGTGGGCGTGTAAATGAGGGCCTCACCCCTATTGATACCGTTAAATTTGCCGCCGCCTATGGGACGTGGCTAAAAAAACAGTTCCCAAATCAAAAAATCAAAGTCGTTTTAGGAAGAGATGCACGCATTTCTGGTGAAATGATTGGCGCTCTAGTTAGAAATACATTAATTGGACTTTCCATTGATATAATTGATCTTGGGCTTTCAACCACACCAACTGTTGAAATCGCCGTTCCTATGGAAAAAGCGCACGGTGGAATTATTTTAACCGCTAGCCATAATCCAAAACAATGGAACGCCTTAAAATTGCTTAATGCTAAAGGAGAATTTATTTCAGGTAGCGATGGAGAACAATTGGTTCAAATAGCTGAAAAAGAAGATTTTGATTTTTCAGGTGTAGATGAACTAGGCATTGTCACTAATGATTCAAGTTATCAAGAAAAACATATTGAAGCCATTTTAAATCTTCCACTAGTCGATAGAGAATCTATTAAAGAAGCAAACTTTAAAATTGTATTTGATGCAGTAAATTCTACTGGCGGAATCTTTGTTCCTGCTTTACTTCAAGCATTAGGAATTGAACAGATTATTGAACTTAATTGTGAACCTAATGGTCAGTTTGCTCACAATCCGGAGCCCTTACCAGAACACTTAACTGAATTATCTTCTTTGGTAATAAAAAATGGCGCCCATTTGGGCATTACCGTTGATCCAGACGTTGATCGTTTGGCACTTGTTTGCGAGGACGGCAGTATGTTTGGAGAAGAATATACGCTAGTAGCGGTGGCTGATTACGTTATAAACAATACGCCTGGGCCTACGGTTTCTAATTTATCTTCAACAAGAGCGCTCCGCGACATTACAGAGGCAAGGTTACTCCCCTACGCAGCAGCTGCAGTGGGAGAAGTAAATGTGGTGGCAAAAATGAAAGAAGTCGGTGCCGTTATAGGAGGTGAAGGGAATGGCGGAATAATATACCCAGATTTACATTATGGACGAGATTCACTTGTTGGAATTGCTCTTTTTCTAAGTTATTTGGCAAAGCAGAAAAAAAGCATGACTTTGCTCAGATCTAGTTTTCCAAATTATTTTATTTCAAAAAATAAAATAGATCTCGCACCAGGTACCGATGTAGATGCTATACTAAATGCCTTAGTAAAGAAGTATGAATCTCATGAAGTTGATACAACTGATGGTGTCAAAATCTACATCGATAAAGAATGGGTACATTTGCGTAAAAGCAATACAGAACCTATCATTCGCATTTATGCTGAATCTAAAGATCAAATAAGCGCCACAAACCTAGCACAACGCATCATTTCAGAAATACAAGCATTCAGTTAAGTTGAGAAAATTTACTTGTTAAGTTGCTTAAAATGTTCGTATTTATCTTTGATAAATAGAACAAGTTCCATTTCAGTGGCAGTTTTAATAAACTGCTCATCGATATTTAAAAATGTTATAAAAGCATCGAATTGACTTTCTGTCAATTCGATGATGTCAAAAGCCACATATAATCTTAAAAGTTCCTGAACAATGCGGCGCTGGTCATCTTTGAATTGTTGTTCGGCAATCCATCGTTTGTTCTGTTCTTTTTTAGAAAATGCCTGATAAAGCGCCGTTATTGGGCTCTCTAATACATTCACCCCTGTTACTAAACGCGTTTCGCGCATGGCTAAATTCTCGCGTTCTTCTTTAATTTGCTCCAAGGTTTTAAGTGGACGAACCACCACATCGGGAATTTCTTGAGGCAATCTCTCTACATAGGCCAATACTTTGGTCTGACAATTTTCATCTGGTGTAACTATAAATTGATATACAGGATAACCCTTTGTAGACAAGGCAATGAGATCACCTTGGTTGGCATATACCGAAAATTGACCACTCGGTTGGCCAAAAACACCACGACCAGTTGTTTTATTAACCACCATCAAATTATAAAAGTTTTGTAAACGTAAAGTATCCAGAATTCTCCCACTTACGAGTACTTGATCGCATTGAGCGCTTGAGTTTTTAGCAACTAAGCAGACAAAAATGAAAAGAAAGATTGTATTAAAATTCTTCAAAATACCAAGTGAAATCGAGAAGTGGGCCTAATAGCAAAAATACGGGCAAAAGCATAAAAAGTAACCAACTGGCAATTAACAATACTTTAAAAAGTAAGGTGGTATCGCGATGATATGGCACCGATAACACTGAATTTACATGGCTTGCCACCAGCTCCTCAGCATTTTCTTGTTGATGCCCTATAAAGTCTACTAATTTTGGATTTTCTTGCAAAATCACCTGTTTAATTTGATGATAATTTATATCTGAAAGATCCTCATAATTACATTCATAATTTATTTGTCTTTCATCTAGAATTTTTCGATACAGAAAATTTCTTTGAAAACTCCGCACTTTAAACGACATTAAAAAACCAAAAATGATGAGTATCCAACTCCCAATCATATATCCAACAATGATCATTACCAAGGATGAAAGCAAAGAAAATATCAACAAAAACAAATCTCGTTTTCTGCGAACAAATAACTTAAAAAATTGGCCTCCATCCAAAGGATCCAATGGTAGCAAATTGACAACATTTAAAAACAAAAATAAAAAACTGAGTTTGAGCAGCCCGCTGTGTTGCATATTCTGGGCCAAGAACAAGAGAGAAATACCCAAAATTATACCAGGGTATGGACCAGCAGCAATAACAAAAAAACTTTCTTTTTGTGAATATTGTTTTTTGCTCCCTTGAACAAAGGCACCCATTAAGGGTATAAAAAGCATGCGAAGATTCTCATATTTATAAAATTTCATTATTAAATAATGCCCTAGCTCATGAATAAAAAGCACCAAAACTAAAAAGAAAACAAAATCAACCTCGTCTGAAAATAAATACAAAAAACTTAAGGCAAATACCAAAATGGAGAAAACCGTCATGCCCCAATTGCTTTGAATCTTCACCTTCTCAAGCATAGGCTTTGGCGGGTACCATTCTGAAGGGCGTTCATTTTCCATTTTACATACCAGGCATATTGCCCAGTCCTTTAAGTTTGCTCATCATACCCATCATATTTCTCGGATTGCTCATGACTTTCATCATTTTACGCATATCTTCAAATTGTTTGAGCAGTTTGTTTATTTCTTGGACATTGGTTCCACTGCCCTGGGCGATACGATTTTTACGCGATTGATTGAGCAGGGCTGGATTTGATCTTTCTTTTGGGGTCATAGATAAGATGATGGCTTCAATACCTTTGAAGGCATCCTCCGGGATATCGGCATCCTTTACAGCTTTTCCCATTCCAGGAATCATGCCCATAAGATCTTTGATATTTCCCATTTTTTTTATTTGCTGTAATTGCGCCAAAAAATCATTAAGATCAAATTGATCCTTCATGATTTTCTTTTGAAGGCGTCTAGCCTCCTCCTCATTAAATTGTTCTTGTGCCCGTTCTACCAAGGATACCACATCACCCATCCCTAATATTCTATCGGCCATTCGCTTAGGATAGAATACATCAAGCGCATCCATTTTCTCTCCTGTGCCAACAAATTTTATTGGCTTATTTACAACAGCCTTAATAGAAAGGGCCGCACCCCCTCTTGTATCGCCATCCAACTTGGTGAGCACTACACCATCAAAATCAATACGCTCATTGAATGATTTGGCCGTATTAACAGCGTCTTGCCCTGTCATGGAATCCACTACAAATAGGGTTTCAGAAGGATTCAAAGCAGTTTTAAGCGCATCTATCTCATCCATCATTTGAGCATCAACTGCCAAGCGTCCAGCTGTATCCACTATAACGACATTAAAGCCTTTGCTTTTAGCATGCGCAATTGCTGCATTTGCAATTGAGATTGGGTTTTTTTCTTCTTTATTTGAAAAAACTTCTATCGAGAGTTGCTCACCGAGCACATGAAGTTGATCAATTGCTGCAGGTCGATAAACATCGCAGGCTACCAAAAGTACATTCTTGCCTTTTTTGTTTTTTAAATAGGATCCTAATTTGCCACTAAAGGTTGTTTTTCCCGAACCCTGCAATCCTGACATTAATATAATGGCAGGCGAACCTTTCAGGTTAATGTCTACCTCATTTCCTCCCATGAGCTCAATGAGTTCTTCATGGCAAATTTTGATCATAAGTTGCCCTGGAGAAACTGCATTTAGGACATCACGTCCTAAGGCTTTTTCTTTAACCGTACCTGTAAATTGCTTGGCTGTATTGAAGCTAACGTCAGCATCTAGTAATGCCCTGCGTACCTCTTTTAAGGTTTCGGCAACATTAATTTCGGTTATTTGGCCTTGTCCTTTAAGTACTTTAAAGGCTCTTTCAAACTTATCTGTAAGATTTTCAAACATAACTTAGTGGTATCTTACAAAGATAAGCAGCTTAATTGAATTTGAACTATGACTAGACCATCGTTAGTGCATTGTCATCTATCATTTTTCGCAAATTTAATAATGCGTAACGCATTCTACCCAAAGCTGTATTTATACTCAAACCTTCGGATTGGGCTATTTCCTTAAAGGAACGCTCCTCAAAGAGTCTCATGTATACCATTTCTCTTTGACTTTCTGGTAGATAGGACATGAGATCGTGTAGTTGTGCAACAATCTCTTGATTTGTTGCCTGTTGCAAATAATTGGCGTCCTCGGATGCTATTCTGTGGAAAATATTAAATTCCTCCGACCATGCATTTCTTTCGGAAATGAAACGTTGCTTATTTTGCTTACGAAAATGATCGATTATTAAATTGTGAGCAATTCTCAAAACCCAAGGCAAAAACTTACCTTCTTCCTGGTATGCGCCAAGTTTTAATTTTTGAATCACTTTAACAAAAGTTTCTTGAAAAAGGTCGTTGGATAATTCAGTTTCTTTGACCTTGTGGAAAATAAATTTGAATATTGCTTCTTTATGACGGTCTAATAAAACACCGAAAGCTTCTTCATTACCTGAAATATACGATTGAATTAAAACAGAATCGCTCAATTGTGAATAGTTCATACTTTACGCTTAGTGCAGAAATAATTTTTCAGCTGTTAAAGGTAAATTTGATCTATAAGCGCTTATGTTTTTAAATGATAGAGCGAATATATGTAAAAATTGAAAACAATAAAAAAAAATGACAAAAAAGATTGTTTACTTTTGGATTCAAATTACTACAGCTATGCCCTTATTGTCATTAAAAGCTATTGAAATGCCTGCTTCGCCAATTCGTAAATTGGTGCCTTATGCAGAAGCTGCAAAAAAATCAGGTAAAACAGTTTATCATCTTAATATTGGACAACCCGATATCGATACTCCACAAACGGCATTGGATGCTATACACAACTTGGATCATCGTGTTCTTGAATACAGTCATTCAGCCGGATTCGAATCATACAGAATTGCTTTAGCAAAAAATTATCAAGTTGAAGGCATCAACGTCAATGCCGAAGATATCATCGTAACCACTGGCGGATCAGAGGCTTTAATATTTGGCTTGATGAGTACTTGCAATCCTGGCGATGAAGTTATAATACCAGAGCCTTTTTATGCCAATTACAATGGCTTTGCAGTAATGGCAGGGTTAAAAGTTGTACCGGTTACTGCACATATTGAAAATGGCTTCGCATTGCCTCCAATTGATGCGATAGAGAAAAAAATCACACAAAAAACAAAAGCCATTATCATTTGCAATCCAGGGAATCCGACAGGGTATTTATATACTCAAGAAGAGTTAGAACAACTCAAAGAAATTGTTCAAAAGCATGATTTATATCTTTTTGCAGATGAAGTATATCGAGAGTTTTGTTACGATGGTGCAAAGCCATTTTCTACTATGAATCTTCAGGGAATTGAACAAAACGTTGTCATGATTGATTCTGTTTCTAAACGATATTCTATGTGTGGAGCGCGCATCGGAGCCTTGATTTCTAAAAATAAGGATTTGATGCAGGCCGCTTTAAAATTTGGTCAAGCGCGCTTATCTCCCCCTACTGTCGAACAAATTGCAGCAGAGGCAGCGCTCCAAACGCCGAAGCGTTATTTTGACGAAGTAGTTGCAGAATACGTATTGCGTCGCAATATAATGGTTGAAGGACTAAATAACATTCCTGGCGTATTTTGCCCAAAACCAAATGGCGCTTTTTATTGTGTGGCAAAATTGCCAGTTGAAAATGCCGCTCATTTTTGCCAATGGTTGTTGGAGGAATTTTCATTTGAAAATCAGACGGTAATGATGGCTCCTGCAGATGGGTTTTATGCAACACAAGGCGCAGGTTTAAATGAAGTAAGAATCGCTTATGTACTTAAAAAAGAGCATTTAAAAGCTGCAATTAAATGCATTGCTGTGGCTTTAGAAGAATATATTGGTACAACGAATTAAAACTGAACACTATCCAATTAAAAGCGTTTTAATTATAATGAAACAATTTGAGGTTCCTACATTTTATCGTTCTAGCATTTTAGCTCGTGTAAAGGCGATACGAAAAGAATTAGATCCACGCAAAAAGGACTTCAGTCCTACTGAAGTTAATCTGGGTAGTTTTACTTTTATTCTTGGACGGCACTTTGGATTTTGTTATGGTGTTGAAAATGCAATTGAGCGCAGTTATAAAGCAATAGCAGAAAACCCTGGTAAACGAATTTTTTTACTCTCTCAAATGATTCACAATCCTGCAGTTAATGAAGATTTAAGAGCCAATGGAATTGAATTTTTACAGGATACACAAGGGAATCAACTTATTAATTTCGAGGAACTTTCTTCATCAGACGTGGTGCTTATTCCTGCGTTTGGAACAACAATAAAAACTCAAAATATTCTTGAGAATCTTGGTATCGACGTTAAGACCTACAATACCACTTGTCCTTTTGTAGAAAAAGTATGGAACCGTTCGCAAAAACTTGCCCAAGGCGACCACACAATTATTATTCATGGAAAATTTGATCACGAAGAAACTAAAGCTACCTTTTCACATGCTCAGCAAAATGGTCATGTTTTAATCATTAAAAATATTCAAGAAGCTGCTTTTTTGGCTCAATGCATACGCCAAGAAAAAACTAGAGATGAGTTTGAGTTCTTTTTTAAAAGGAAGTTTACTCCTGGATTTAATCCATCAGTTCATTTAAGAAAAATTGGCGTCGTTAACCAAACCACGATGCTCGCTTCAGAAACACAGCAAATAACAGAATTTTTACGCAATACCTTGATATCTGTTTATGGTGCAGAAAATATTAATAAGCATATGGCCGATACACGAGACACACTATGCTATGCGACAAATGACAATCAAACCTCAACATTGCAACTTCTCGAACAACGCGCCGATTTAGCCATTGTTGTTGGTGGTTATAATAGTTCGAATACCACACATTTAGTAGAGTTATTGGATCAGAATTTTAACACCTATTTTATAAAGGATGCCTCTGAAATAAAAGGAAATGATATTTCACATTATAATATTCATCATAAGGAAATGCAATTTAAAAAAGACTTTTTGTCTAATGAGAAAAGACAACGAATTGTCATTACCTCAGGTGCCTCATGCCCAGATAGTATTTTAGAGGATGTAATTAAGAACATACTTAAAATACGTTATAAAGATCAAGAGATAAATGAATTGATTAATAACTTTAAAGCATGAAAATTTATACCAAAAAAGGAGATAAAGGCATTACAGGACTTTTAGGGGGCACACGTGTTTCTAAAAATAACATACGCATTGAAGCCTATGGTACGATTGACGAACTTAATTCATATCTTGGATTGATAAGCTCTTTGTCAATTTGTGGTTTTTATAAAGACCAAATTAATGAAGTACAAGACCGTCTTTTTACAATGGGATCGCTTCTTGCTTCTGATCCGAATAAATCTAACTTGCAACTCCCAATGTTAGATTTAAAAGATATACAAAAACTAGAAGCGTGGATTGATGAATTTGAAAAAACAATTCCCGCACTCACTTCTTTCATACTTCCTGGTGGGCATCCTACTGGTGCGCATGTCCATGTAGCGAGATGTATTTGTCGCAGGGCGGAAAGAATAGTGGTTGCCCTCAGTGAAATTGATCAAGTGGACGAACGAATTCTATCTTATTTAAATCGTTTGAGTGATTATTTATTTGTATTATCAAGAAAATTGAATTTTGAGCAAGGTTCAAAGGAACAACTATGGTTGCCTAGAAATTAATTTTCCTTGTTTTTTCAAATAGCTCTTGATTTTTTGGAAATAAAAATTACTTTTGCCAAAAAATAATACTAAAATTAATCACTTATGTACTGGACACTGGAACTTGCCTCCTATCTCGAAGATGCGCCGTGGCCTGCCACAAAAGAAGAACTAATAGATTTTGCAATACGCACAGGTGCGCCGCTTGAAGTTGTTGAAAACCTACAAGATTTAGAAGATGAAGGCGATATGTATGATACGATTGAAGAAATTTGGCCTGATTATCCTTCTAGAGAAGACTTCCTCTTCAATGAAGATGAATATTAATTAGATCTTTAAATTTTCTTATGTTTAGTTCCATTGCGGAGCTTTATTATCTGAGGAGGTGTACAAAACCCAAAATAGTTTTTGGGTCTCCATTTTCAGTTTGACGATACTCTAAAATATAATTATACGTACCATCAGGACATTTAGTTCCGTCCGCAAAAGAACCATCCCAGTAGGCGGTATAATCTGAGCTATAAAAAATTTCCTCACCCCAACGATTAAAAATACTAAAACTATAACCTTTGGGAATAAATCCTGTTGAAAACACCGGAAAAAAGACCGTGTTAAATTCGTTTTGGTCAGGAGTAAAAGCATTGGGTATATAGACAGCAATATTATTCATCACTGTTGCACTAAGTAACATGGAATCTACACACCCTAAATCCGTTGAGCTAATTAATAAGACGTCATAAGTGCCTTCTATGAAAGGCAACTCAAAGTCAAAACTATTACTTGAATTCTCAAATTCATAACCATCGATGTTCCAATAATGATTTAAATTCCCGGAGGTTACGTTGTAGAGCGTTATTACAGGATCATCAATTTCGACTTGATCGGGATTAATGTAAAAATTCACAACCGGGATTGGATCAATTTGAACTGTTGCTTGCACCGGAAGGCTTGAGCAAGCATTTTGATCTTGACCAATTACCGTATATGAGGTTGTCAGAGACGGACAAACAGTTATACTGCCATTAGGTTCTTGCGGCACATTCCAATAATAATTAAGCGCACCACTAGGCAAAATATTAACACAGGTATTAGCACAAACAAAAGTATCACTCACAGTCACCACAGGTAAGGGCCAATTCGTAAGCGTTAATATAATCATTGAATCACATCCGTTTTGATTATTTAGGTGTACGGTATATACCCCAGCGTTTGTTAAATTTAAGCCATTGAAAGATAAGATTGAGTCTGCGCAAATTGTCATAGATAATAGCGTAGTATCCGCCTCCATTGAAACATTTAATATAACAAGTGAATCACATCCATTCTGATTATTCAGTAATGTAGAATATGTGCCTGCGCTAGTGATATTTTGTCCGTAAAAATTATAATTTGAACCGACACACAAACTATAAGCACTCGAGGTTGTATCTGCTAACCATAAACCAACGTCAATTTGGTCTT
>Ga0222714_10000887_pt1 | contig 34043 bp, 60 predicted proteins | sample C33_3DmetaG_FD_165048 | JGI IMG/M metagenome (GOLD analysis project Ga0222714, IMG submission 165048) | Estuarine water microbial communities from San Francisco Bay, California, United States - C33_3D | ecosystem: Environmental > Aquatic > Marine > Unclassified | place: USA: California... | reverse complement strand
ACGAAGATTAAGAGCGAGTCCAATAATACCGATAGAACTTGTCCAGAGACCCATGACGGGAACAAAGAGCATAAAGAAATGCAACCAACGCTTGTTACTAAAAGCAATACCGAAGATCTGTGACCAGTAACGGTTCGCAGTAACCATCGAGTAAGTTTCCTCCTCTTGCGTAGGTTCAAAAGCCTTAAAAGTATTTGCTTTTTCTCCATCTTCATACAGCGTATTTTCTACTGTAGCACCGTGAATGGCACAGAGCAGAGCACCGCCAAGAATACCTGCAACACCCATCATGTGGAATGGGTTGAGAGTCCAGTTATGGAATCCTTGCAGGAAAAGAAGAAAACGGAAGATTGCTGCTACACCAAACGAGGGTGCAAAGAACCAACTAGATTGGCCCAGAGGGTACATCAAGAACACAGAAACAAATACTGCAATAGGACCAGAGAATGCGATGGCATTATAAGGACGAATACCAACCAATCGAGCAATCTCAAACTGACGAAGCATGAATCCGATCAGAGCGAAAGATCCGTGAAGTGCCACAAAAGGCCAGAGTCCCCCAAGTTGGATCCAGCGGACGAAATCTCCCTGAGCTTCAGGACCCCAAAGTAGAAGAAGAGAATGACCCATAGAATCTGCAGGCGTTGACACAGCTGCCGTAAGGAAATTAGCCCCTTCAAGATAACTAGACGCCAACCCGTGGGTGTACCAGCTTGTAACAAACGTTGTGCCAGTAAGCCAGCCACCAAGGGCAAGATAAGCAGTGGGAAAAAGTAGTAGTCCAGACCAACCCACAAATATGAAGCGATCGCGTTTAACCCAGTCATCAAGGACATCAAACCACCCCCTTTGTGAAATTGGTTGTGAAAGAGTAGAAGAAGTCATAGCCTCCTTTGTTATTTCTCATATTTATCTTAACATTGCTTAACAGAGAAGTCAATGAGTGTTTGTGCTCAAGTAACCAATCATCTTTTCCAGGGTGCTGATGTTGTCACCAACCTCCCCTAATGCAATGTTACATCGTTTACAAAGTATCCCTCTAACTTTACCAGTGGTGTGGCAGTGATCTACCACAAACTTTCCATGCTTACCACCAGGATCAGTAGTGTGACACACAGCACACTGGTTGTTTTGCTCTGCAAGCATCTGAGAATATTCATTGAGAGTTATGCCGTAATTTCTTTTTAGATGATTGTTTTGATAAACACTTGGATCATTCCAATAAGTTTTAGCAACTCTACTTTTAGTGCATTCTTTACAATGATTGTGTCTGGTATTAGGAGAAGTTTTACCACCCCTCTTGTAGAAATCATTAATATCTTTAGTTATACCACATTTACTACAAGTTTTAGTGCCAGTGGTTTGAGTTGTTTTTGCCATGGTATTCATGCATTGTCGTGCATTATTATTTATAAAAAAAAAGGATCCCGAAGGATCCTTTGCACGACAATGATTTATTTATCAACCAATGGTAGGTGCAGTCAGAGCAACAGGAGTTGCTTCAGCAGCAGCGAGATCCAAAGGAAAATTGTGGGCGTTACGTTCATGCATAACTTCCATCCCCAGTCCAGCACGGTTAAGTACATCTGCCCAAGTATTCAGGACACGACCTTGTGAATCAACGATGGACTGGTTGAAGTTGAACCCGTTGAGGTTGAACGCCATTGTTGATACGCCCAGGGCAGTAAACCAGATACCGACAACAGGCCAAGCAGCAAGGAAGAAGTGTAGCGAACGAGAGTTGTTGAAGGAAGCATATTGGAAGATCAGGCGTCCGAAATAACCGTGAGCAGCAACAATGTTATAAGTCTCTTCTTCTTGACCGAACTTGTAACCATAGTTCTGTGATTCAGACTCAGTGGTTTCACGAACCAGCGAGGAAGTAACCAGAGAACCGTGCATTGCACTGAACAGAGAACCACCGAACACACCAGCAACTCCAAGCATGTGGAAGGGGTGCATCAGGATGTTGTGCTCTGCCTGGAACACAAGCATGTAGTTGAACGTACCAGAGATACCCAGAGGCATTGCATCAGAGAAAGAACCTTGACCGAAAGGATAGACCAGGAACACTGCACTCGCAGCAGCAACAGGTGCCGAGTAGGCAACACAGATCCAAGGACGCATACCCAGGCGGTAGGAAAGTTCCCACTCACGACCCATGTAAGCATAGATACCGATCAGGAAGTGGAATACAACCAGTTGGAAAGGTCCACCGTTGTAGAGCCACTCATCTAGGGAAGCAGCTTCCCAGATTGGGTAAAAGTGCAGTCCAATAGCATTGGACGAAGGGATAACAGCACCAGAGATGATGTTGTTTCCGTACATCAGAGAACCAGCAACGGGTTCACGGATTCCATCAATGTCCACAGGGGGAGCAGCGATGAATGCGACAATGAAGCAAATGGTAGCAGCAAGCAAGCAGGGAATCATCAGAGTTCCGAACCAACCGACATAAAGACGGTTATCGGTTGAAGTTACCCACTGGCAGAACTGTTCCCAAGTATTCGATTGTGATTTTTGACGTGAAAGTGTAGCAGTCATTTGTTTAAGAGAGTTAGATAAAAGTTCGGGGGGACGAACCGTTACGATTATTCCCCACAGCACCCTCCACTGTGGGTATGAGAGACGTTTTTATACACCCCATAGGTCTCGGTTGATGGGTGTTTAACAATGTTACAAATCTTAGAGATCCGTCACATTTGTTTACCTATTTATCATACTACGGTTTGCCGCCCCCGTCAAGCCCCCTAAACAAGGATGTCCTACTAAATAAGAATAGTGTTTATCACATAAGAAAAATGAAAAGACTTCTATTAGCCTTTTCGTTATTCTTCGCAATCCCAGTTAATGCTGCTGAAATCACATCAAGAATCACTGACTCCGTACAATTGAAAGTTGATGGTGCTGCTGTTCAATCAACCCGAATCGGTGCTTCATATTCCGCTTCAGGAACTAATATCCAATCCACATCGTTTGGTGGTGTAGGTGGTGCTGGAACCTACGATATCAATACTCCAGGCCAAGCATTCTCTTTCTCAGAAAGTATCAATGCTGCAGATGCTGTTGTAACTGATCAAACCGTTACGAATGGCGTTATCGGAACTCCAAATCTTTATGGAGATAGCGTAACCCAAGTTGGTGGTGAAAAAGGAACTCTTGCAGGTACTCTTTCCCCAACTGGTGTCCCAACTGTTACTGCTGGTGGTGCAGGTACAAGTGCAACTGCTCAAAGATCGATTGAGTTAAGCGTATTCAAATGAGACATTTAACTCCCGCTTTGCTTTTAGCAGCGGGAGTCATCTGTACTCCCGCATATGCTGAAAGTGTTGTGCCTAATTTTACCAGAGGCACGATTACAGCAACAACAGAATCAACAACCAAAATCATAGAAACGATTCGTCAAGTTGAGTATACAACTGGCACATCATACACTGTGACTGGAACTAATATTAACATTCCTGGAAGACCAACTCAGGATTCAAATTATAGTATCATGACACAGGGTGCTCCATTCCAGTTCAGTGAAACCTATCTCGGACCTGGAGTAGCAAAAGAAACATGGATCGATCGCACCACAGAAACTCAGTCTACCACAAACTCGGTGTCTGTCTTTACTCAATAGGAGTTATCTTCAGTGGCACGGCTTACGCTCAATCTGCTCCTAGCAATACTAATATTGCTGGCCCTTCTGCTTCCGCTACAGGTAATGTTACTAACCAAGCTGTCCAAGTCTTACAGGGACCGTTTGCCCTCAACACATATGGGGGAGGAGTTAGTTGTCAAGGACCAACAATGAGCCTTTCTCCCTTTGCGTTAGGGAACTTTAATAGTAGTCAAGATCCTGCAACATACCAAACTCAAAATGGAAACTTCGGTGTAAGTTTAGGATTTAACTTTCCTCTTGACGGATCACTACAAGAGATCTGTAAAACAAGAGCAAAAGTCGAAATACAAAGACAGCAAGCTGAGGCAGATAAGGCAAGACTTGACTTTGAGTTAGTTAGACTACTCAAGTGTGGTGAAGCAATAAAGTCTGGCATCAGTTTTCATCCTGATAGTCCTTATCATAAGATTTGTGCTGATGTTGTTGTGAAGTATCCATCGGTCAAGCAAGCAGCGGCACAATGAATGAAATACCAACTATCAATGCCAAGGGAATTACCAATGTACAAATAAATGCCAATGGAATACCAAACATTGGCATTAATGGTCCTAGTGTAATCCCAACAATAGATCCTCCTGTAGTTAGATCTACAGAAGTACCAGTCGTGAGGGGTCTGGCACTACCAGTATTTCAAGCACCAGATCCCTCTATTAAATACCCAATCATTAATGTTCCAACTCAAGAAGAGTTTGATGCTGCTGTAAGAGCAGAAAAACAAAAACAACAAGAGCAAGAAGGTAAAACTAGGGGACTACCAGATACTACCCCCCCTCCTCAACTGCCTCAAGTCTCTCAAACCCCCCCCTCTCAAACGCCCATTGCTGAAATACCAGCAGAAAATAAACCTCAACCAACCTTTACTGTCGGTGGAATCGATATTAATTTACCTGACCCTTCTCTTGTTGCTACGGCTGGTGCTGTCGCAGTAGTCACAACTGCTGCAACTATTGCATCCACAACTGTTCTTAATGCATTAAAAAATGCTGCGGAACCACTAATCAAAGAAGCAACGAAGAACAAATTTAAAATCAAAATCAAACAAGTTAAACCAGTTTTACACTATGTCTTAGCAGAAAAAGGACACATAGATGTGTTTGAATATTCTGCAGATGGAACAAGACTCGTTGATCAAGTTGATAACGTAGAGCAATATATTCGTGACCAAGTTGAAATCAATGCACTTTATGAAATTGATAACAAGATTATTATTGATGATGTTATAGCAGATAAGTTTACAAAAGAGGGGCAACAGAGATTTAAATCTCTCTTTGCCCCTGCTAAAAAGATTGCTAAAAAATTATCAGCAAAGTTTTCTATTTAATCCCAATCAAACTTAGAAATAATCCATGCAATAACAATAACAGGAAGTTGAACAAACATATTATAGAGAATATCAAGAAAAATATTATCCCTTTCTTCCTTGCGTTTTTTCTTTGCTGGTATTTGAGTCATTGTATTATGAAGTCAGATTTCTTCTAAAACAATATCATATAATCCTGTCAGATTCGATTGAGTCATCGCAACTTGAGGGTCTGTGAATAAGAATGCTCTAGACTTATCTCTGGTCCACTTAGGACTGTCGTTATAGTTGTCTTGAAAGTAATCCCATTCAGAGTTATAACCCATCTTTTTTGCGATGTACTTTTTCACTTTTTCTTTCCTCCATTCTTTGCTTTCTTAGCAGTTGCGTTTCCAGAGTTCTGCTTTGCGTTTGCAGACTTACCTTTTTTATTTTTAGGTTTGCCCATTATGCACCACCTGTACGTGGTTGTACTTGACCTTCCAGAACTTCTACTCTTTCTTCAAGAGTTGGTTCGACAGATGCAACAACTTCAGGTGCTGGTGGTTCTGGAGGAGTAACTACAAACTCTTCTCTTTTTGGTTCATCTTTTTTTTCATCTTCATCACCGCCTTTCTTCATTGTGTTAATACCAAAGGTTGCAGCAGATGCTGTAAATACGGTGGCAATAAAAGTTGGGTCCATCTTGGCAAGAAGACCAGCATAACTAGCAGTCAAGAGAGCAGCAGACCAACTCAGAATAGCAACACGAATAACAGTACTCATACATTTACCTTTTTTTTCTTCCATCAGTCCTAGTGATGATGTCCACTTTATTTAGTTTTTGAAAGACTCAGAATCATCTTTTTCGTCTTTCTTTTTAATCACTGCTTCAGTTAAGAATGAAGAGAATGCTGCCCATAGAATATTACTGTAAACTTGTTTAGCACTATTATCTAACTCAACGTCACCCTGACTGATAATACCAACTGAGTCAATCGCAGTCAACATAGCAGCAGACCAAGCAAGGGCAGATAATCTAACTATCAAAAATATTTTACGCATTTCTCTTTGCGCTTAAAGCATTGAAATCTTTTTTCTTCGTTCCACCATCATATTCCCATGCATATCCTTCAGCGATCATTTGATTGTTTAAAGAGGTTTCTTCCCCATTAATAAACAAGTGACCAATGATACGACCATACTTTTCTGTACTATCTGGAAGTTCTGTACGGATGATAATATCTTTGGCACCTTCTAAATGATGCTTCAACCATTCTTTTGATTCGAGTCCATATTTCTTTTCATTCGCATCTGAAGTGCGTGACTCAGGAGTATCAACCCCAGCAAGGCGAATTCGCTTAGTGAGAGAAATATCAAAACCCAAATCAATGTCAGCATCGATAGTATCTCCGTCAACTACCTTATGAACAGCACGAATTCGATAAACGTAAGGATCTTTTTCTTGCATTAGAATGGAAGTTTAAAACTCCCAGTATTTAGTTTAGGAATAGGTAGTTTTTCAAACGCTTTATTAACTTGATTCTCAACAACCTTACCAACAAACTCTTCTGGATTGTTGAGTATTGCTTCTGCTTTTTTATAAGTTACATAAGCACCATAACAAAGTGCTCCACTAATCGCCAGACTTGTTGCTGACAGAATGATTGCTAGATTTTTCATTAATGTGCAGTACCATTTCCGTCGTATTTATCTGAATCATAGTAACCTCCCTTTGTTCCAAAGTATAAAGTTGCTAGAACAAAGGGAACTACTACAATCAATAAAAGTTTACCCAATAGCATTAATACTTTCCTTCCACACAATATTCTGATTTTTTGTTTGGGTGATATGGATACTTACCCTCTTGAGGTTTCATCCACCCACAACCAATCAACCAATCCATAGTCATTGGTGTTGGTCTCATCTGTTCCCAGAGTGGTCCTTTGGCACACATCTCCAACTTTTCAGCAGTCACATTTGATTGTTCTTCTGCCCAGTTAGCATCTGCTTCCCATGGAATCGCACGAGATTGCCCCATAGATTCATAAGCAAGTCTAGTAGTTTTCATTACCCAAGCAGGAATCTCATGATCTTGATGAACCTGTGCCATGAAAGATGTTTTTAATCCACCACCCATACAATCTTGAACAACGTGCCATCCTTCATGTCTCATCGTTCCTAGGAACTCTCTTGGATCTTTAACAAGTTCTTCATTCACAAAGAACCTATTATACTCTGGTTTGTATAAACCTACAGTTCTTGGAGTAAAGTAACGTGCTGGTCCAACATAAACTGGTACATTTAGTTTTTCAAGAGCAGTTAAGATTGCTTTGATCTCTTCTCGGAAAGGATCAAAACTAGCATCTTCAAGTAGTTTTGATTGTGGTGTAAGTTGTTCTACTCCTTCTGTGCATTCTAACAGGATCATACATCCCATTGCTGCTAAACTATATGGAGAAACTGTCGGTTGTTTCTTCATCACTGATTCTGCTTTCACTGAAGTCATCGTGAGAAATAATACACTGCTCAACGTTAGAAGTTTCTTCAGCATCTTCTAGTGTCTCCAAGTATGCTTGTCTTAATATGTAGAAAATAATGTACCCTACACCGATTAATCCTAATACAAGAAGTAATATTACACTCCAAACTGGTGATCCTGTCATTTTTCTCTGTGTATATATGCTATTCCAATAATCGGAAACATCACTAGAGCATAACAAAGAAATCCTAGAAATATTTTATTGTTTAGTAGGGTTTCAACAATACTAACCATTTTGTTTTCCTTAGTTAGAATACTCATCAATAATATCTAATATTCTGTTTAATGTTACATTAGCAGAATTTCTTTCAAAATCATTCCATTCTGGATGAAATGATTTTTCTACAATAAGTTGATGCTTTAATCTTAAAACCTTTGCTTGAATGTCAATCTTATGTAAAGAACCCCTGGGCATAAAAAAACTCCACTCAAAGATATTTACTCATGAGTGGAGTTTGATTTTTTTGTTTGTTAGGATAATAAGACTTACTTCACAAAATTATTTCTAAGATATTTAAGTACGGTATCAGGATCACTGACTTCATATGGATCAGTTGGACAGTTTCCAACTTTTCCTGGCTCTTCAAACATTATCTCAATAACACCATCATTAACAACAGCAGAATAGCGCCAAGAGCGCCAACCGAAACCAAGATTAGATTTTTCCACAAGTTGATTAATAGAACTAGTGAACTTGGCATTTCCATCTGGAATAAGTTTTACATTTTCAATGTTAAGTTCTTTAGACCAAGCATTCATGACAAATGCATCATTAACAGAGATACAATAAACTTCATCAATACCTAAATCTTTGAACTCCTGATATTTTTCATCGTAACCAGGAAGTTGATAAGTAGAGCAGGTGGGAGTAAAAGCACCAGGAAGAGAGAATAATACAACTCTTTTACCACCAAAAAGTTCTGCAGAAGAACGAGTTACAAACTCTCCGTTCTCACGAAAAATAAAATCAATAGCAGGAACTCTAATCATTTTTTACCTCACCAAATACCAGGAATAATTTGTCCAGTAAAGGCATAACTGCCCATGGCAGCAACAATACCGATCATTGCTGCCCAACCATTAATACGTTCTGCTTTTTCGTTCATTGTTTTTCTCCTTGATAAGGGTGATGTTGTTTAAGTTCAGGGTTTGGTTGTGAAGGAATAACAGGATTCCTTGATTTGTTTTTGATTACAATAAATGCATCGTTCTGATACGATACAGTTCCAAAAGGTTTTGCCCATTTAGGATTTGCATCTGGGTGAGTAGCAGTTCCTGTGACTGCTACTCCACCAATCTCAACAGATAGTTCATCATCACGATCCCATCCAAGTTTTTCAAGGGCAATTGCAAACTGCCCTAGCATACCAGCACTATTACTCATAACAGTTTCTTCTGGTTCAAGATTTCCAATCACAGGTTCTCTTCCTGTTCAGTAAGGATTACACAATCACTAGTAGGATATGCAGTGCAGGTCAAGATAAATCCATCTGCAACTTGATCATCATCTAAGAAAGTTTGGTCCTCATTATCCACAGTTCCTTCGATTAGTTTACCAGCACAAGAACTACAAGCACCAGCACGACAGGAATAAGGAAGGTCAACACCAGCTTCTTCAGCAGCGTCGAGAATATATTGATCCGAAGCACATTCGATAGTTTGTTCGGATCCATCAGGGGAGCGAAGAGTAACGTTAAATGTCATTTCAATAAGTTTCTGAAAGTTGATCAACAGCATAACCCAAGATCACAAAAAATGCAACCGTGGTGATTGTCCAAAGTGCTTCAGTCATCAGAAGATACCGAAGTAGAGGTTACCAGTGAGAGCATAAGAAATGAACCCAGCAACAACACCGACCATAGCCCAGCGTCCATTAGTCCTCTCCTTTACTTCATTTGGAGTTAGCATTCCATAGTTTTCGTAGTACATAGTGGGTTCTTTTGCCCACATATTTTGCTGTCCACGATCATTAGTAGTTACAGTCATTGTAGTTTTGTAAAGAACTGTTACAACAGTATATAGCAAACTTAAAGAAAAAACAAGGGGGGAAACCCACCCTTGTTAGAGAATGATGACAATAATAAGTATTAATACTTACTAAATCGATCAGAATGTGAACTTGGTCTGGATTACACCACCCCAGTTGTCAGATGCATTTTGGAATGCCTGATTGTTAGTGACATACAGCAGAGCAGGAGTGATGCTGATGTTGTCACTCACGCGATACTTGTAGAAGATCTCAAGCATTTGTGCCTTCTCAGAGAGACCAGAAGCATTACCAGGTTGACCATAAGCAACACCAGCACTGTTACCCTTAGCAAACACATCGCTCCACTGAAGACCAGCAAACCAAGTTTGGTTATTGGTAGCAGCATTAGGAGTTGTAGGACCACTCACAGTGTTCCAACCATAAGCACCACTCACGGAAGGAATGATACCAGAGGTCTTGGGTTGCCAATAAGCATTCAGAGCATAACCATTGGAGGTCTGGTTAGAAGCAAGAGTGCCACCATTGCCAGCAACACCATTAAAGGTGCGGACACGAGTGCCAGCAGTACCATAACGATAACCGAAGGCAGCACCCCACTGAGGAGCACGATAACCAAGTTGTGCAAGAACGTTCAGAGCACCTGCTTCATTGAAGACACCAGTAGAAGAATCAGCACCGTTCTGAGCAACATAGTTCAGACCAGCAACAATACCATTCTTACCAGCGTACTGAGCACCGAAACCAGCACCAGTTGCCTTGTTATAGACACCAGGAGCACCGCCAACAGTAAAGAAGTCAAGAACTTCAGAACGATAGGCAGAAGGAATCCAAGCCATCTCAGTGTTACGAACCAGAGGTCCAGCAGTCAGAGTTACACCCTTAACAAGTCCAGGGGTCTGGTAATATAGTCGGTCAAGAGTAACGGCATTTGCGGTACTCTCTGCTTTGTCAAGTTTGAACAGTGAAGATGAAGAACCAAAAGGTTGACTGGAGAAGTTACCCGAACGCAGACGAGTGCGGAGCAGATCTTTACCAGTGAATGATGTATCAAAGTTCAGGCGAAGATCATAGTTGAATGCAGTATTACCAACGTTAGTTCCATTAGTAAGTTTTGCACCAGGAACACCACCAAGAACAAAGTTTGCTTCGCCCTTAAGTTTAGTGGTGGTAGAGAACTGAGTTGCTTCCAGAGCACCAACTTTGGTTTCCAGATTAGCAACTTTACCCTGAATAATGGTTAGTTCATCACGGAACTCATTAGCAAGACGTTGAAGTTCATCAGTGTTTTCAGTTACACGATCCAGACATGCATTGAGCAGTGCTGCTGCTTCATAACGGGTCATTGCACGACCACCACCAAAAGTACCATTAGGGTAACCAGCGACACAACCATAACGATTTACGAGGTTGTTAAGTGCTTGATAAGCCCAATCGGTAGGTTGGACATCAGACAGTTGGGTAATGCTTGTAACTTGTTCAGCGGAAGCATATTGGTTGACTGCTGCCATATTAAGATCTGCCGCATTCGCAGCAACAGGAGCAACCATTCCCAAAGCAACAGGTGCAAGCATCAGTTGTTTGATTTTCATAAAGGTTTGTTTTTTAGTACTAAACGACATACTGAGTTTCCGTGCAAATAGTTGCGGCACGGACACGTCAGGGTATTTATTTTAACAGTCTCTTTAGATTCTGTCAAGTGTCTGGGGCATCAAGAGCATGAGTTTCCCAGGTCAGCAGGGAATCGGGATCAACTTTGTTAGATTCGTTTGACCACCATCCATAAAGTGCTTCTCTAGGACCACGATGAAAAATATCAACATGCTCTGGATGGATAGATGATCCCATTTCCAACTTATAAAGAAGCAGAGGGATTGCAAATGAACGACCTGCATTGTAGATCAAGTCATCTGCAACTGGACGAGGACGAACTCCATTATCCAGTTTATATTTTTCGCCACGAACATGAAACTTAATTAGTTTAGATGCATGATGACGAGTGATAACATAGCAAGCAGTTGAAAAATCATCAATATATCGAGGATGAATATTTGCAACTAACTTGCGAGGATTAATAACTGCGAGTTGAATCACATCAAAATCATATGGTGTTTTTGCCATGAAGGTTCTCCAGTCCCATGGCCAAAAGCGAACTGTTTCCAAATCACAATCATCTTCCATAATGATTGCATATGGAGCATCAGTTTCATAATAAAAATGTTTGATTGCTTTCAGATGAGATGTAACACATCCAATCTCACCTGAAGAAATATTTGGGTATTGCCCATATATGATGTCACTCAGATCATCATTTCTACCATCATATGCAGAGATCTTCGTATAATCCTTAATCTCCCAGTAGTCAAACTGGTCTTGCATATACTGTAGACGCTCTGGTTGACCATCTAGATTGATCAAATATAAAGGTCCAAACCCCTCAAGTTTGTACGCTGATTTATTTTTATCTCTTAATGTAGCAGTCATCAGTCTCCAGGAATCACGCGGTTACTATCTTCATCAAAGTGTTGTGTTGAGAACTCAAAGAGTTCAGAGTCTTCTAAGGCAAGCATTTGATGCCTTAGACCAATAGGAATATAAAAGGTATCTCCAGGAGATAAAATAACCTCCTCAGCGGAGTCCCTATCATCACTCCCTGAGAACTTTAGCAGAATCTTTCCAGATTGTAAATAAAAAGTTTCATCTTTTACTTTATGGTAATGCCATGAGCATCTTTTACCTTCTTTAATGAAGAGAAGTTTTCCACAATACTCTTCTTTATTTACAATCCAAACTTCATGCCCCCAACCCTTAGGGACAATCTTTGAAGAACTCTTTGTCGTTAATAGCTTTGTCATCGATATAAAAATCAGCCGATGGTTTTCCTAAAATCAGATCATGAAACTTACAACCCCAAGAAACAAGTTGGTTGTAAGTAATATCATAAAAGTCTCTTTGTGCCAGAATCCTAGAATCCTTGTGTCTACCCATTCCTCTAGCAGTAAAATATTTAATGATATGTCCTTGATCGTACAGTCTATTTATTTCTGCGATTCGATCTAGTTTTGGAATACTACTTTCGTAGTTACCATCTTCTCTGCAGACATCTTTATCACAAATTGTTCCGTCAATGTCTACGCAATAAGTTAACGTCATCCTTAGTCAAAACGTAAGTTCCAGGTTGTTGAACTGCAATACCAGCTGCCTTATTGGCATATGGGATTGCTTCTTCTATTCTACCATACAACAAATAAAAGTAAACAAGAGCTGCCATGAAGGTATCTCCAGCGCCTACAACATCATGTACATTAACTTTCTCTGCTGGGAATAGTTGTCCAGCAAACTCAGCACCACTAGATCCTCGTGTGACAATCACGTTTTGATGATAATGAGATAACTTTTTAAACTCTCCCTCATTAACTTTAATAATACAGTTATATCTTGGGAGTTCTGTTTTTTTGCTATCAATAAAGACTGGACACTTTGCAGTTTGAACAATATCAAAAAGTTTACCTTGAGTTAGATAACCTTTATTATAATCAGATATTACAATAATATCATAGTTTCTATAATCGTTTTTGTCGTATGGAGCAACATTAACTTCTCTATCAACTCTTAGAATCTGTTGGTTTGATTTTTCATCAACATATCTTGTTTTGTATACAACTTCTTCATTAGTATGAATAGTTACATTCAATCCAAACGCAGTAAGATTATTAAAAACGTTCCACGCCATTCCACCTTTTGATTCTGTCCTGACATACGACATCACAGGAACTGGTGCTTCAGGATTTAGACGAGTACAGTTTCCATAGACATACTCATCTATACAACCATCACCGATCAGCAATACTTTGCAAGACTCTGGTGGTTGAGTAGTTTCCGACCCTGTTGAAAAATTTAACTTCTTTGGCATACTTTTCTCCTACAACTTCTCGCCCTCTCCAATCACCACCAATCAAAAGTGTGTCGGGAGCGTATAGTTCAATCAACTGCTCCAGTTCCTCTCTTGTATTAAAAATCAGAACCAAATCTATGTATCTTATAGATTCTAGCATAGATTTACGAAAATGTTGATTGTTGATAGGTCTGGTTGAACCTTTATCTTTTTTTACCTTCTCATCACTATCAATAGCAACTATTAGTTTGTCACCCAGAGATCTTCCTACTTTAAACAACTCAATGTGCCCAGGATGAAGAATATCAAAACATCCATTAGTGAATATAGTTTTTGACATATTCCTCCACCGTAGTAAAGTTATAGTTTTCTAGATAGTTCATCTTAGCACAAGTGTAATACTGATACTTACCTTTAAGATGATCAGGGAAAGGAATATATTCTATCTCTCCACCCAGTCTATCAATGATTACATCTGCTACATGCTGAAAAGAAACAGGTTTTGCTGTACCTAAATCATAAATGCCAGTTGGCAACTCACTGTTTAAAACAATATCTACAAGATCTTTAACATAAACAAAGTCTCTTTCCACCCTATCAGATCCTTCAAATAGTCTGATCTTTCCAGTATTTTTAACATCGTTAACAAACTTACTTACAGGACTCGATTGATTTTGCTTAACCTTATGAGTTTCATGATCACCGAAAACATTAAAGTATCGAAACCCTTGAATCGATTTAAATTTACTAGCATTTTGTTGAACCCAATAATCGATTTGCAACTTTGAGATTGCATAATAGTTTAATGGATTCATTATAGAAGTAAGTGTATTTCCATAAACAGATGCTGAAGAAGCATATTTAACTGGAATCTGATATTCTATTGCTTTCTCAAATAACTTTAGAGTGAAGTCTACATTATACTTGTGTATTTTATTAATATCTGTTTCTACTGTGCTAGAAATTGCACCTTGATGGAGGATGAGTTTTACCTTATCCCAGTCTTTATATTCTCTAAGAAATGGATATGCTCCATCCATTTCAACTCTATAAACATTCTCTAGGTCAAGTGATTCACAAAAGTTTTTACCAATAAACCCATTATATCCAGTGAGTATGATCATGGTGTATATGTTGCGTATTGAATGTTATCAAAGATAAAAATACCTTTGTTGATGTGATACTGATAATCATCCTCTGGCATAATACAATAACTTTGCAAGTCTGGATTGTATTGATTTTTGATTGCAGAACTCAAATGACTTTGACCACTATGCACAGATATTAATCCAAAAGCAGATGATATTGCATCAGTATATGCAAAAATATTTACAATAGGAATCTTACCGTCAACTGGAACAGGGTAAGTTACATGCTTTCCATCATGAGCAATATCGATTCCTTTTCTTGAGTTAATCTCATTTTGAAACTCAACTTTTGCAAACACTTTTTCAGGGTGTTCTTTTCTAATATCATCATAAACTTTCAGAAGTTTTTCATGATTATAGTCTCTTGTAATAGTAGAAATATCAACAAGGATTACATCTTTCAAATCAACTTTATTTGGTTCATAATATATCTTAGGATACTTACTTACTGGATGTAATCCATGGAGTTGTTCCCAACTTGCAATAGAGTTGCCAGCAACATTCTCAAATTTAATCTCTGGAATATCACCAGCATTCCAGTGACCACCTTTGATACCTTTAATAAATGGATTAGTTCCCCATACAAGTTGTGCAATCTCTGGATTACGAAAAAAAGCACGGTCCCACACATATGTGTCTCGACCCTGCTGTATTGCAAACTGTTCTGGCAAAGTAGAGAACTGGAGATTATCTCCCAGTCCTCCATGATAAGCTGCAATCAAAACATCGCTCATATGTATTGTTCCCAATCAATCGTAGGTGAATGAAGAAGATCGCAGTGAGTAGAGTATCCTGGCATTGGAGTAATAAGTCTACGTCCCATACTCCCAAGATGACAAAACTTAGCATGATCCATTGAAATACCATCTGGAGATGCATCACTGAAATGTTTATGAATACCATAATCTTGTTTCAAAGTTCCTAACTTAGCAGCATAAGTGTTGCAAGTAGAAGGAACAGTTCTCCAGTGAACAGAATCACTAACCATCACTTTTGATACAAGGTCATCATAACCTTTATCAATATATTTGTCCAGATGATCATACAATGAGACATAATTTGTTGGAAGAGTGAACCCTTCTAAAAGAATCTCACACCAACCAGGACGATGGAGATAATCATCTTCAAGAAAATAAATGATAGTATCATCAGGAGCATCAAGTCCAACTGCAATATCTACCGTCTTAGAAAAACTTCCTGCCTCATACCCATAGTTAATAATCTCTACATTAGGTTCATTTGCAAGAAATGTTTCATTGATTGATCCATACTTCTCATCATAAATGATTTTATAGTCAGCCAACTCTGGATTGATCGTTTTTTTAAAGTTCTCAAAGACTTTAATCTTATCAAACCAATCTGGCCTTTTCCTATTTGCAAGAGCAGTGTTAGGTGAATAGAAACACTGTCGCATCAATACTTGAATCTTTTTCATAGATTTGTTCTAATTTTTTGATTATAACTCCAAGAAGAGGAGAGTAGTTCTGAGTTTACACCCATTTCATTCAGGGTATGTATAAGAGCGTTAATATCTTTTGGAAAGCAATATCCGCCATATCCAAGTTTACCATCTGGACCAGGAACATTAGTATGATATTTACCAATCCTTACATCATCAGTTATAGCGTTTCTAACTGTATCATAGTCCATACCAAGTTTCTCACACGTTTCAAAAACATTGTTAAAGTAAGATATTTTTACAGACAAATAACAGTTTGAAAAATACTTAATAGTCTCAGATTCATCTGAAGAAACAACGTAATAAGAAGACGTTATCCACTCTGGGAATACTTCAAATAAGAAATCAATAAGTTCTTTGCAATCATCTTGCTGACCACCGAAAACATTTCTATCACAGTTTAGAAAATCACTCTTTGCGTTAACAGCAGTAAGAAACTCTGGATTATGTACGATTCTTAAATCAGGTCTACTTTTAGATATATTCTTTGTTGTCCCAATAGGAACAGTAGACTTAAGAACAAACAATCCTTTTTGATTTTTAGGAACCCCTTCAAAAAAAGTAGTAACATAAGAAATATCACACTTACCATCTTTCATCATTGGAGTTGGTAAGCAAACAAAAATAAAGTCTGATGATATCACATCATCATAAGAATCTACAGTTTTCTCAGGAAGAACATCAAAAACTTTTACTGCTGCATCTCGTTCTTTAAAGTTTTCGTAGATTGCATTACCTACAAATCCATTACCAATAACTCCTACTGTTTTCATTACTTCCAATAATCATAAATGTCTTTTGTGATTTCATAAGGCATATCTTTAACCTTACGATTAGGTTGCTTCATTGCCCATACAAACATTTCTTCAATCAGTTCTTGAAGATTAGTGTTGTCCTGGAATCCAAGAAGTGTCTTCGCTTTTGTGTGATCACAGTAAGCATGTTTTGCCTCATGTCGTGCCTCTCCGTATTCAATGGGCACATGATACCCATACTTTGCTCCAATCGCTTGTACAGTCTCTGCGACCTCGTTTAGAGTGAAATATTTGTCTGCACCAATATTAAATGTTTCTCCGTCATACCCCGTCAACAAGCGATCAAATGGTTCCATATAATATTTGATATCAGAGAACGCACGAGTCTGCTCTCCATCACCATAAACAAGAATAGGTTGACCATTCAAAGTCTTACGGATAAAAATACCAATAACATTTCTGTAACGATCCCAGATATTCTGATACTTACCAAGAACATTATGAGGTCTAATAATATTGTACCTTAAACCAAACTGCTTTCTAGCAAGTTCTAAGTCAACTTCTACACCATACTTCGCTACTCCATAGGGGTCAATAGGTCTAGGAGTCATCTGTTCAGTGAATGGTGGTTCTTGATCACCATAAACTGCCATCGTAGATGTAAAAATAATTTTTACATCATGAGTGATACACTCATTGATTAAGTTAGCAGAACATACAAGATTGTTTCTATAGTTGTAGTTGCGAATAAAAGGAGAAAGACCCTCTGCAGCATAAGCAGCAAAATGAACACAAACATCTGGTTTGTGTTCTTCAAATAACTCTACAATCTTTTTTCTGTTTTCAATATTCAGTTTCACAAACTTAAAGTTTTCTCCTTTAGGAACAAAAGCTTTGTACCCACCAGAAAGATTATCAATACCAATTATATGATGTCCTCGATCAATCAGATGTCGTGAGTAGTTTGATCCAAGTAGACCTGCACATCCCGTTACAAAGATTTTCATTGATACTTCACTCCCATGAGTAAATGTTTGTTTGCAAACTGACTTCCATGCCACCCAAAATGCTTATTAGGATCAAACTCAATGTACTGATCCCAATGATTTCCATCATATTCAAAACATGGATTTTCATATGCAAACTTTACAGCAAGTTCAAATGGGGCAAACTTAATACCATATTCGATTGCCTCATCATACTTACGAGTGCATAAAAAAGTATCTTCACCAAGAGGACCAGTTTCATCAAACTGATTTGCAAACTCTAGAAACTTACGACTACGCAAAGAAAAACCACCATTACCTACGCGATTCTTAGGAAGATTTTTCCTTAGATATGGTTGTTGTTCTGCAAGTTGTAGTTGAATCCAACTTTCTTCTGTTGGCCAAGGTGCTCCGATATAATCATAGTTCAAAAACTCATCATCCCAAAGATTTGGATTGATAATATATCCATCTTCTTGAACTACCAGAACATAATCATTATCAGTATGTTGAATCAGATTCAGAATCTGATCATTATATCCATGCCAATCTAGTTTCTCTTCAAGTTGATGAAGTTCAATATTGTAATACTCTGTTGGTTCAATATGAGAAACTAAAATAGACTTACCAAAGTTAAAAAACTTTTGACAATGATTAAGTGCAGCAACAGATGCTTGTGGATTTACACAGTTGATTGAGATCAAATCAATATTCAATAAATCTTTTTTCATGGTAGATATCTATCCTCGTTTTCGTACTTTAAATCTAACAGATCTTTGTGCCTAGAATAAAAGATTTTAGCATTCTTTTGATTAGATCTCAAGAGCCATGCTGCTGGACCACCATCAACACGAGTCCCACCCCATTCATCTTTTGTTTCAAAATCAATCCAATAGCATCCACAAACTTTTCCAAGTTCTTTGTGCATCCTATACATCAGATCATGATCATCCATATCTTGTGGGGAAAACTCTTCATCAAGATAGTTCAGTTTCTTCAGATCTTCATGATTAATCATGAGAGGACCTCTGTTTACACTTGCCCTTACTGCAAATACATCTCTAGAAATCTTTCCCCTCTCAGCATGATCTGTATGGATTACAATATCAGACCAACAGTTATCAAGATGTTCTTCCATATGAACATGAACACTGTAAGGATTGATTACCCAGTTATGAGCAGTTCGTGAGGTAACTGCAAATACATCGTCGAATGCATCAAATGGTTTTTGCATCCTTTTGTTCCATCCTTGTTCTCTGATAATCATATCATCTTGAACAATAATAACATATTCTCCTTGTGCTGTTTTAAGACCAACGTTGTTTGCTTTTGTCTCAAAAACATCTGGGGTTGTAATGATAGTATGTTTAATGGGTTTTCCGTAAAAATAATCCTCTACAATATTAAAAGATTTATCGGTACATCCATCAAGTACAACGATCAACTCATAATCACCTTCAGTAAATTTTACAATACCATCAAGGACTTGTTGGATTAACCACTCTTTATTATGAACTGTCAGAATGATACTATGCACTTGCAACCTCCGTCAGTTCTTTTTCCATCTGCTTCAGGAACAAATCAATAGGACGATTCAGAGTAAACCCGTTTTCACGATTGCGCTCATACCAATAATCATAGTTGCATTCAATATATCCACGGATCTCTTGTCCAACAACAGAGAGTTCATGTTTTACAGCAAGGTTAGTAAGAATGCTTTGATCTCTACGATGCTCTTGGAATCCATCAAAGTTTTCTTGTCCAGATACATTGGGATCATCGGTTAAAATCCGACGATCTGTGCAATATTCTAACCACTCTTTCACAACTTGCTTTGACTTTTCACATACTCTCCAGAAACAAACTCCTGCTTCTAACTGAGTAACATCCCAATAATCTTCAGTATCACAATCCATGTAAACAAAGCAGTCTCTCTTTGTCCAGTTCTTATTGGGAAATCCACCAAGAAGAAGAAGACATTCATCTTCTCCCATCATCATTTGAACTGCCTCTAAAAGTTGAGGATGGAACATATCATTTGTATCACAATACATGATAAGATCCCCATCATCCAACTTATTCATGGTCTCAAGAATGATGTAAGGTTTCCATAGAAAGTATCCCTTACCAATACTTTCTTTAAAGATATCTTCATTCTCTGTATAGAAATCAGTTTTCTGAATATCTTCCCAAGTGTAGGGATGCAGATTCATCTTACACCTTTGTTTAGCATAACCACCAAGAAGATTCTGGCGATCATAAAAGTTTTTATCTGCAAATGTTACTAGATTCCAAGACATAATCCACGCTCCTTCACGTAATCTTGATTTTTATAATACTCTAAGAGTTGTTCTTTTGACAAGGTTTTTAAATATTCCCACAACTCAAAGTTGTGCTTCATATGTGGGTTATTGAACCATGAGTTGGGTGTTCTCTTGTGCTCAAAATGATAAGCATAGTTATCAACTCTTTGAATATTGTATCCAAGAGTTTGCCAACGATGATGACGTTCAAGATCTTCTGGAGCATAAGCAATAAAACCTTCATTCTCCAGTCCACCACTTAAGTATGCGTCTTTCTTGAAGAACTGGCACATACCGTACTCTGCCCATCCTTCACCTTGTTGATGAGGGTAATAAAAATACTTGCCATCAAGTGCTCTTTCATCAAATCCAGATTCGATATAAAGTTTTATTTCTGGGTGCCGTTCAAAATTCTGAATAGCAATCTCATGCTCAAAGTTAGTTTCCAACTTTACCTTTCTTTCTCCACGCTCACCAAAACGATATGGATAAACAACATCACATGTCTTAAGTTTTTCTACCGCATCAAGATAACTTGAAACTGGAAGTACAATATCAGTATCATAGTTAACTACGATTTCTGTATCTGCCATCATCACCATGTCGTTTAAGACTTTTGTGCGATGAAAAGCATCATCATTCCGACTGTGCTTTTCAAAAACATATTGCAATCCACTTAGATCAGGAACAATACGTTTAAGAACTGGCAGTGCCCATTCTTGGAACACAGGTTCATCATCAACTTCTTTGATAATCACATGAGTATCAAATGTATTGAGAAGAAAAGCAGTTGTTAGGATTACGTTCCGCAGACGATCATCTGTTTCAATCTGAAGGGGAACAATAAATGTTACGTTTTTTAAATCATGTTTCATAATACTATCCAGGTTTCAGGGAACAAGTCCTTGATATCGTGATGTTGATTATTTGGTCCAAACCATACTGATGGTGCTACAACTTTTTTATCGTTATTTCTACACAACCATGCACCCCACCAACTAAAGGTGCTATTAGCAATAATAAAATCTTTACATTGACTCATCAAATAAAGATCATGATATGGACTATTCGTTTCACAAACTAAGAAACGATCACTCTCAAATAAGTCTTGCTCCTTACACCACTTTGTATCATCAGAAAATATGACTACTTGCCGATCTTCATCAAATTCTTGTAGTGCCTTTGCATACCAATCAAGAGAAAGGTTATGGTGATTACCACTATTTCGTAAAAAATCACCTCTACGTATATGTAGGGCTACAGAACCATCGCATAGTTCTAGAACTTCTTCACACTCTTTGATGATATTTTCTTTGAAAGAAAAATCCTCAAGAATCTCATCTCTGATATGCAAGAAGTATTTTTCTGTTTGAAAATATCCTGCAATACTTACCTCATCTGGACACTGATCAAACAACTCTTGATCAAAGTTAAAAAATCTCTCCTGGAGAATTTGTCCAGAAGAGGTTACTCCTTTGTTCTTAAGGTAAGGTAGATTAAAGGGAGCATAGAGTTCAATACGAAGTCTATTACCCAAGAAATCGACGATTAACTCATCATGATCTGGAATACCAAAGTCATACCCCTTATGCTTTGCAATGCCTCTTAGAGAGGCATACTGGAACATCTGATTGCCCAGTTGCCCCATCTTACCAAGATAGTCAAGATAAATCATATTGGTTTTCTAATCCATTCAGAAGGTACAAGATCTGAGATGTCTTGAATATTTGCCGCATCTCCAAACCAACGATCAGGTGCAACAACTTTCTTATTTGGATTGTTGTTTAACCATGCACCCCACCAAGAAAATGAAGAGTTGGCAGTAATATTATGACTACAGAGAGTCATTAAACACAAGTCTGTATTTGGAACAAGTGAATGACGCATCTGACCATCAGCATCTTTATGTAGATGATTATAACGCTCTTCATTTTGAGAAAGCAAGAACCTATCACTTGAGAAGATTTCTTGCTGACCACACCACTCAATATCGTCAGAGAAAACAAGAACTGGCATGTCTTCAGGAAACTCCTCAAGAGCAGCAGCATAATAGTCAAGAGAACATACTGGATGATAGTTCTGCAGATTTACATAGTCTGTTCTACGAACATGAAGAGCAATACACTCACCAACATCTTTGATCATCTCTTTACATGGTTCAAGAATCTCATCTTTAAAAGTAAAGTCTGAGCGAATCAGATCTTCTACATTCTTAAACCACTTTTCACTTTGAAAGTAATCATCAAGATTACAATCGTCAGGACATTCATTAAAGAAATCCTCATAGAATCTAAACTCAGGAAGTTTATATGAAGGAAACTTATGAGGAACAAACCCAAAGTTTTCTTGCTTCACACTCTCCATTTTGAAGCAATCAAACAAACCATAGTTTGCTTCATACTTATCATCTGGAGGAGGAATCACAAAGTCGTATCCACGGTGAGATGCAATGCCGCGAAGTGCAGCATATTGAAACATCTGATTACCAAGTCTACCGTTTGATCCAAGTCGGTTATAACCAATCGTCATTTTGCACCTTTCAGTTTGATTTGTTCACAAATCCATTCATATGTCTTACGAATACCTTCTTCAAGAGTCTGAGAATAATCCCAACCCAGTTTTTCACGAATCAAATCATTATTAGAGTTTCGACCACGAACTCCCAGGGGAGCATCAAGTTTGTATTGCTTCTGTACTACCTTACCAGATACTTTTGCAGCAGTTTCAACAAGTTGATTGATTGTTACCATTTCTTCAGAACCAATGTTGATTGGTCCAATAAAATCGGAGTCCATCAAACGACGAGTTGCTTCAACACACTCTTCGACATAAAGGAAGGAACGTGTTTGAAGACCATCTCCCCACACTTCAATAGCACCACCTAGTTCTGGAAGATATGCTACCTTGCGACAGATTGCAGCTGGAGACTTTTCTCTTCCTCCTTCCCAGGTTCCTTCTGGACCGAAAATATTGTGGTAACGAGCAACCCTAACTGGAATGTCATGATTACGATGATAGGCAAAATACAGTCTTTCTGAAAAAAGTTTTTCCCATCCATACTCAGAGTCTGGAGCAGCAGGATAAGCCGATTCTTCACTACAGTTAGGATTTTCTGGATCAAGTTGATTATACTCAGGATAAATGCAGGCAGAAGAAGAATAGAAAATCTTAGTTTTGTTTACCTGTTTGGCATCATTCAGTCTACGTTGAACTTCAAGAACATTCAGGTTAATCTGTGACGAGTTGTGCATGATTTCCGCATCATTTTCTCCAGTAAAGACGAATCCTGCTCCACCCATATCAGCAGCAAACTGATAGATTTCATCAAAGGTATCAATATGTTTACTAGGAACAAAGTTATAGAAATTATTATAAGGACCTTTATATTGAAGTACCTTTTCTACAAATGCATATTCACAAAGATCACCAACAATAAACTCATGTGCTGCTGTTGCTGAATATTCAGGTCGCTTCAAATCAACACCACGAACCCAGTATCCTTCAGATACCAGACGCTTTACCATATGACTTCCAATAAATCCACCAGCACCAAGAACAAGTGCTGTCTTTTTAAACTCAGACATTCTTTAACGAATCACTAGCGATATTTATTATCGCACAAAAAAAGGGGTTTTGCAACCCCTGTAGTATTAACCGTAATGTGATAGAAAGTATTCGTAAGTTGATTTGATTCCATCCTCAAGAGATATTTTAGGTTCCCATCCAAGAGATTTAATCTTATCAACATTTAATACTTTACGTGGTGTACCATTTGGTTTAGTAAAGTCCCATTGAATATCTCGATCATAACCAACAACACCAGCAATAATATTTGCAAGTTCCCAAATCTTAACATCCTCACCTGTGCCAACATTGATATGTCCTGCTTCATCATACTTTTGCATACAAACATAACATGCTTCTGCAAGATCATCGACGTGTAAAAACTCACGCATCGCAGAACCATCTCCCCACAGCAATGGAACATTACCATTCTTTAACGCATCATGAAACTTTGCAATCAATGCAGGAAGAACATGAGATGTTTTTAAATCAAAGTTATCATTAGGACCATAAAGATTTGTAGGCATCAAAGAGATTGCATTAAATCCATACTGCTCTTTATATGCTTGGCACATCTTTACACCTGTGATCTTAGCAATCGCATAGGCATCATTTGTGGGTTCTAACGGACCAGTCATCAGTTGGTCTTCTGTGATTGGTTGAGTTGCAAACTTAGGATAAATGCAGGAAGAACCGAGAAAGAGAAGTTTTTTGACGCCAAAGTTATAAGACTGTTGAATAAGATTAGTTTGAATCTGTAAGTTCTCAGTCAGAAACTCTGCCTTATAGTTATTGTTTGCCATAATACCACCGACCTTGGCAGCAGCAACAAAAACATATTCAGGTTCTTCTGAACAAAAATATCTTTCAGTTTCATCTTGATTTGTAAAGTCAACATCATCACGAGTACCTTTGATAATGTTAGTGTATCCTTTACTCTTAAGATTTCTCACGATTGCTGACCCAACCATTCCGTTGGCACCAGCAATCAAAATTCTAGAATCCTTTTTCATTTTTACACATATCCTCTACGAGTTGATCAAAAGATGTCTTAGGATACCATCCAAGTTTTGTTCTTGCTTTTGTAGAATCTCCAAGAAGAGTATCCACTTCAGCAGGACGAAAATACTTATCACTCACTCTTACAATAGTCTTACCAGTCTTAACATCTACACCAATCTCATTAAGTCCATCACCTTCCCATTGAATATTCATATTAAAGTATGGAGCACACTTTTCCACAAACTCACGAACAGAATGCTGTTCATTTGTAGAAACAACATAATCATCCGCATCTTCCTGTTGTAGCATCAACCACATTGCTTCAACAAAATCTTTAGCATGTCCCCAATCTCTAAGAGCATTTAAGTTACCCAAGTAAAGTGTGTCCCATTTACCCTCTGAGATATTTTTAAGTGCAATCGTAATCTTACGAGTAACAAAAGTCTCACCTCTTCTTGGAGATTCGTGATTGAACAAAATACCAGAACCAGCGTACATATTGTACGACTCACGATAGTTTTTAGTAATCCAATATCCATATACTTTTGCACAACCATAAGGTGAGCGTGGATAAAATGGAGTTGTTTCTTTTTGAGGTATTTCTTGAACTTTACCAAACATCTCAGAAGTAGATGCCTGATAGATTCTTGTTTTCTTTTCTATTCCTAGAAGACGAACTGCTTCAAGAATACGAAGAGTTCCAAGACCATCTACCATACCAGTATATTCTGGTAACTCAAAAGACACCTTTACATGACTTTGAGCACCAAGATTATAGATCTCATCAGGTTGAACCTTTTGAATCACACCAATCACATTGGTAGAGTCAGTCAAATCCCCATAATGAAGTTTAATTTGTTTGTAAATATGATCAATCCTATCGGTATTAATAAGTGAAGACCGTCGTACAATACCATGAACTTCATATCCTTTCTCTAAGAGAAGTTCTGCAAGGTATGAACCGTCTTGACCTGTAATACCAGTAATCAGTGCAACTTTCATACTACTATTCAACTTATGTTAGTATAACAAAAAAGGATGGTTTATGCAACCACCCTGATTAGGGACATGCCCGCCACTTAGTTTTATTCAGATGGAACTAAGAAACCAACTCACACAGAAGGGGTTTTATTTTTATACCCCCATGTCTCTGTCAAAGTATGACAGTTCGGACACAAAAATCTTAAGTTTTCTTTTCTATTATCTTTATTATTTCCATTTATGTGATCTACTTGAAGTGTTAGAGAGTTTCCCATCCAACTATTAATATCACAAGAGGAACATTTGTATTCGACTCCACTATCAATAAGACGTTTTTTTAAACTTCTTGTATCATGATATTTACCATTTACAAATACATCAGTATCAGATTTACGGGTTGTGGTGCCAACACGACGGAATACGTGCGGGTATTCCTCAAATTTGATACCTTGCTTTTGTAAATAGTTTTTTGCTGATCTATAAGTAGCAGAAGATTTGTTAGTGTAACCAACCTTCTGGCAGAACTCCCAAAATGTAAATGATTGAGACAGCAAAAAACGGAGTTGCTCAACAGAATAACGAGAAAGATACAAAGATTTAGACATGGTAAGAAGAAGTTTTATAGTATATATAACACTTACAACTTACGAAAGGGGTAGTTTAGATCCACCACTTGCCCTTTGACCAGAGGCAAGAAACTGGACACAGGAGATCCATGACGCACCACCATTTCTTTGACTGGAAAATGGAAACCAGGCGGGAGAGATTCCCATCCGCACCACCAATCCTTTGAAGAGAGATTGGAAACTCTATGGGTGAAGGGGGGTTCCCGACCAGGGCACGTTTAACGTCAGTCCGAGACGGGCATTTTGGGGTGACTCCACCACCTGTTTTATTTTAAAACAGGAAATCAGAATGACATTTTTCTTGCCAATCTATCCATTAGATCTTCAACTTTTGCCTCAAGAGCAGCAAGTCTATCTACATCTACACTACCACCTCCATTACATGGAGTATGTGTTTGAGATTCAAGTGCTTGAAGACGAAGTTCAACACTCTTATCATATTCAGACATATATGGTTGCTTTTCTGCAGATTCTGCTGCGGATGCTTTAGCAGATGCTACCTTAGGTGAAGTTGCCATGTTACTTAAAAAATACTTCTAGGTTATTTAGTTTTAGTTGTCTTTCACATAACAAGGAACTCTATCAGGATCCAACCATTTGGCATATTCAATATCTTCCATTGCTAGAGAACATTGCATACCATTATCAAAAAGATAAATGTCGTTCCAGCGTTTCGTGTAGTAATTTTGTTTTTGTAAACGAAGGTCTGGGTTACCATTAATCTCTAAGATACCCACTTCAACAAAGCGGTATCCATCACGTTCAAGAAGAACTTTAGGTTTCATACAACCTCGACAGATTCAAGATCCTGAGCAATGAACTCCATTAGCATTTCATAATCATCAAGAGGATCTCCAGAAAACACCACTCCTTCGTTTTCGTAGTAGCGGCGCACCTTTTTATAAAGTTTCGGATTCTTTACATCAAGGTAGAATTCTCCATCGGCGGCGTGACGAAGAGTTTGAACATCTTTCTTGAACTTAGAAGTGAGAGTCATTGTTTTGATTGTTGACCTTGTTATTATAGGAGAATAAGGTTTGAGAGTCAAGTAGGACAGTTTTGATTCTGTCCATGCTGATTGTGGGGATCGAACCCACCTATATCCGATTATGAGTCGGGTGCTTTCACCAGATAGCTAAACCAGCATTCGCTATTCGCAAATAGCGAATAGTAATAGGGACACTTGGATTCGAACCAAGACCTCGCGCTAATCTGGCGCTAATACGGAGTATAAGACCGCTGTTCTACCGTTGAACTATGCCCCCAAGTAAACCCCAAAAATCAGGGTGCTTCGTTGTTTAACTCGGTGTGTATTCGTATCAGTTCTTTTATATCTTCGTCATATGGAACCATGACTGCGTTTCCATGCTCACTTGTTATCACGAAAGATTCTCCTCCTTCAACTCTATTCATCAGATTATCAAAGTCTGCTTGAAATTCTTCCACTGTAAACTTCTCTAGTAGATCTGTGCTAAGTAAGTCTTTAATCATGGTTCATAAATGACATTTATGAGTCGGGCATAAAGGATTTGAACCTTTGACCTTTCCGCCCCAAACGGAACGCGCTACCAAACTGCGCTAATGCCCGTTATAATGTTCTATTCTATGACAGTTAGAACAAACAACTTCGCACTTATTTAGTTCTTCCAATACATTTTTCCAAGATCTTTGTCTAGCAATAATACATGGTTGACCTTCTTTATCATCAATGGGGTGATGAAACTCAAGTGCTCTATAATCGTTATATCCACAACGATTGCATTTAAGAGTTTTTTTATACTCTCTAAATTTGCTCATGCGTTTTTGTGCTTCTTTAGTTTTTTGCTTAGAGTAACACTGAATGCATTTGTGCCTATAATAGTTGACTCCTTTAATATTACCAGCAAGAGGAAAATCTGTCAAGGAATGGACTACACCACATTCTTTACAAGTTCTAGTTATCATTTTGGGAAGAAAAAAAGCACTCCCAAATATTTATAACTTAGAGATCAGAAATAGTATATTACTTTTTACATTTAGTGTCAAGTTGTTCAAGGTACTCTTCAAAAAATGATTCTATATTATCTATACCCTTATTTCCTTGACTTACCCAGTGATCACAAAACTCATAAACTTGTCTGCAGTGATTATAAAGATGATGAGACAATGCATGAAAAACCATTGCTCTAAGTTGCATCCTTTCTTCACTGTATCTCCAATCAGTATCTCTTAAATCGTCTGTGTGATCGTTCATTCTAAACATTTACATTCCTCTCCATGTCTTATATTCGTGATGAAAATATTGGTCTACGGTGTTATCTAAAGGGGCATTTACATCCCACTCTGCCCATTCTTTACAAAACTGTTTTATATACCCATCATTCAAAACACTTCTACCATAAGTTCTTACAAAACAAGTCATTGCAAAATGATATCTCTGTTTAATGCGGGTATGCATTGTTCATGCCCCATTGAATAAAAAGCACAATCGCAGAAAAAAGTAAAATAGATGAAAGAAAAGTTCTCATTACATTCCTCCGTTTCTAAATCCAACAATGTATCCTATTATTAGTCCACACATAAACGCTATGAACATATACAATATGTGAGACACAAACTGAATAAAAATTAACCAATCAGTCACAGTCATCTTCATCTTCATAAGTAGATGGTTCTTCAAAGAGTTCTGTCATTTTAGCTTGAAAGACTCTTTCTCTTAGTTCTTGGAGATCCTCTTCTGTTAAAGATATCATTTGTCTTTTAAAAGTTCTTCTACTCTTTTACGCATGTTTATACTATCTTGTTTAAGATAGTCTCTCAAAGAATATCCACGTTGACCTTTAAGAATACATGTGCCTTGATAGAACATCGTAGCGGCAAACACTAACAGGAAAACGATACCGATTATTTCAGGGTAATGTTGAGCCATGGTAGTAGTGGCGGTATTACTCCAATGAGTCTAAGCAGACCCTCAGCAAAAAGTGCAAGAACAACCCAACCAACACACATACTGATAATCGAAGCATTACGATTATGGCGTCGTATTGCAGCATCAATCATCTCCTGCACTTCGCTATGAGTTGCATAATCATCGTCGTGTGGTTGCATCATTCTGGGAAATCCTCACCAAGTTCAGTCAATCTCTTTTCCCATGTTACCCCACCATCTTGTCCTTTGCATGGGTTTATGCAGGTTTCATCACCATGATTGTTACAAACTAGTCCTGCAAGATCAAGTTCATTTCCTTTTTTTCCTGTTCCTGACCAGTAATGCTCATTATTAATCCAGATAGCACCACACTTAAGGCATTCCTTCCTCTCAAGTTTGAGGTCGGACAGCTCTTTGTCAATCATCTTTATACTCCTTAAGGAAGTTTTTGAAATCGGTTGTATCCTTAATAAGTTGCCTTTTAAGTTTCCAACCCATCCACTTCATTTGCAACTTAATAAACTGCAAACGAATAGTTACATCAAGATACGTGAAAACACGGAGTGTACCCTCCACACCAGCATACGCAATCATTAAAAGAATGATGACAAGAGTTAAGTAGGTACTAATGACCGATGCATTCATGTAAGAAAAATCGATATAATCTATGTATTTCAATGCTACCAAATTTACACATTTTGGCAAGTATAAATGACTACTATGTGTTGAAACTCAGAAAGTGATTAAGAAAATATTAACGGTGAGAGAGGGATTTGAACCCCCGATGGTGTTACCCATGCCTGTTTTCAAGACAGGTGCAATAAGCCAGACTCTGCCATCTCACCTTATCGTTGTTATCATTCCAGTGTCTAATAACACCAGCAATGATAAAAAAGTTTGTAGTTAGATAACTCAAAAAAATAATGGTTCTGATGATTGCAATAGTGTCGGATTCTTTATCGCATTTAGATGCTTTTTCTCCTAGTGCTTTTGCCCACCAGCGCCAAATATTTTTTTTCTTCATATTATCGGACTTCAAAATCTAACTTACGAACTTTTCTTGTTCTTCTAGATTCTTGATATGCAAGATCTGAATCAGACAAAATTGGTGATCTTTTGTCTTCTTTTACAGAGTTTAACATGATTACTTTGGATAAGTCAATAGCAGTAATCGTATCCCCCTTCAATGTAGCCATATTAGGACAACCACAAGAAGTGGTCTTTGATGGATGACTGATTAACTCTCTATTACATTCTTTGCATCTTATAGAAATCATTGCTCATTCCTTTAAAAAAGATCTTAACATCCAAACGAATTTACCATGAGACTCCATAAGATCTTGAATAATATTAGTCGTTGCATACTGATTTAAACTTTCAGATTTTTCTGAAACATTGGTAAGCATTTCAATAAATTTTTTATTGTCTGCTAACAGTTGACTAATCATGGTTTTATCAGTCAGATTATCAGAAGCTTCTGGAATAATAGAAGTTTGTACAACTCTACTAATAGGTCCAATCGCTTTCATGCGAAGGTATCGCATGTTTTCTGTAAGTCTATCAATCTCAGCAATCATCGCAACATACTGCTCTCCGAAAAGAGCATGTAGTTGATGAAAGTCAGATCCTACGACATTCCAATGATAAACCCAAGTCTTCTGCATTAAACAGAAAAGACTTGTCTGTGTTCTATGAAGAAGTTGATATAACTCGTCCATTATTTTTTCTAAGTATTTATGATGGGCGATACTGGAATCGAACCAGTGACTTACCACTTGTAAGGAGGCCACTCTACCGCTGAGTTAATCGCCCTTGTTTACCTCTGTCTGGGAATCGAACCCAGTTTCCAAGTGCATTGTCTGCCTGTCCTTACCAATAGACTACCAGAGGATTGGTGAGTCGGATATGATGATCCCGACTCGTATGGAAGAACCTAAGTCCATCCAACTCCACAACCTGGATTCGAACCAGGGACCAGTCGATTAACAGTCGAATGCTCTACCGCTGAGCTATTGTGGAATACGAATACTTGCATATTCAAATATTTTTTGTGGTATGTTAATACCTAAAGCATTTTCAAATCCACGAAATCCTGGTGATGAGTTTGCTTCACATACTCTATACCCATCTGGGTGAAAAAGCAAGTCTACGCCAGCGATGTCTAAATCAAGAACTTTTGCTGTTTGTATGGCAAGTAGTTCCATCTTATCATCAACATCATAGGCAGTTCCAACTCCACCACGAGTAATATTTGCTTTGAAAGAACCATCCGTAGACTCTCTTTTCATCGCACCTACTACTTTACCACCAATCACGATAACACGCAAGTCTTTACCACTTGAATATTCAACATACTCTTGAACAATCATAGAGTTTTTAAAATCCAAGGCAGAGATTAACTCAGATAAATCCTCAAACTGTTTCCTATCATGACAAAGATAAACTCCTGCTCCATATGATCCAGTTACAACTTTTACTACACAAGGAAATCCCACTTGTTTTTCAACTAGATCAGGATTACTTGGAAAACGAGTAAGCATTGTTTTTGGGATAGGGATGCCATGCTGCGCCAAAATTTGATTGGCATACATTTTATCCTTTGCTGCTATGATAGCATCAGAGTTTGGTAAAGTAGGGACGTTCAACCTTTCAAACTGTCTTAGTACAGAAAGATTAAAGTGTCCTGTAGAACTTCCCGTTCTAGCAATCACTACATCAGGCAGAGGTACTATATTGTCTCTATACCTAATAGAGTTGCGATCATCCCGTGAAACTATAAGATCAACTTCATCTGCATATACTACAGAAAAATCAATCTCCATATTTTCTGCGACTTCTATAAAACGATCTCGCTCATATGTATCTTTAGTACGACGATTCGCAAGCATCCAGGTTTTCATTATATACCCAAGACCTAAAAAAACAATAGATCCCCAAATGAGGATCCTGTTTTATTTATGAATGATGGAGCAAGTGTGATACACCTCAAGGATGTAACAGTGACTTGCCCTCTATCTTACCACGGCATTCTGGTTTATCTTTCCAGCGCAAGTGGTAACGACTCAAGTAGGACTCGAACCTACGACCGACTGCTTAGAAGGCAGTTGCTCTATCCAACTGAGCTATTGAGTCATGAGACAATCATACCATTTTTAGATTTGATTGTCAAGTGGGAAATGGTGGATTTGAACCACCGACCTCTGCGTTATCAGCACATTGCTCTACCACTGAGCTAATCTCCCTGGCGGAGGATGTTGGATTTGAACCAACGGATCCCTTTACAGAGATCAAGAACTTAGCAGGTTCCCGCTTTAAGCCACTCAGCCAATCCTCCAAGGTGGGCAGGGAGGGATTTGAACCCCCGTAGGCAGAGCCAGCGGATTTACAGTCCGCCTCCATTAACCACTCGGACACCTACCCATTTTCAATCATTTATATGATGGAAATAATCATCCTCAGAAAGTCTTTGTATTACTACGACTTCTTCCTCATCATCATAATCGCTTTGAATCCATTCTTTAAACTCTTGAGAAAGAGCCAGAGCGTCTCCAACTTTGTTATTGTACTTTAGAAAATCTACTCTGTCAACTGACCATTCGTAAACTTCTTTCACAACCGTTACAAAGGGTTCCATTAAGCAAGTGAATCATTACCACGTCATAATATCAGTCTGTAGGGCAGGTGTCAACCCATGGAGCACAGATCCTCATTTCCCCACCAAGCATCTTTTGTGCTTCACTACCATCCGATGCTTTCTCAACATACTTTGGTTTATACTTTTTATTTGCATCTTCGATTAAGCGATTATATTCTGGAATCACTTCATCGATTGCTCTAGTTACGTCCCTTTGCACTCTCCTTTCTATTTTGTCAGGATCTTTAGTAATAATCTCATTGAGTATAGTTTGTGGGAAATATTTTCTTTGAATCTCATCCAGTAAATCCCAAAGTCCATTTTCAGATACTCCAGTACATTGTGAAAGTGTTGCTACTATAGCACTTACTACTATACTGGTAACTATTATTTGCCTTTTATCTGGTCTCTTCTTTCCGAAATTAAACTGAAACATAAAAAAGGGAGTAGCAACACTCCCCTATATTTATTATTCAGTTTTATATTCTATTGTATCAAACTTCTACCGTGATCAGTTTGGAAGCATATTCATGAGCATACGAAGTGCGGGCACCATGAATGCCCCAACCAATCCAACTATACGCATAGTTCATGTAACGATTGATGGACTTACCAGGAGTTTTCATCCTATCCTCAATACGTTGCCATTGAACCTCAGTCGTTAGATAACGAAGTTGCGTGTGAAGTGCTGATGGTGAACCACCATACTTCTTAGCAAAATCACCCAATCCATAATATCTGTTGGCAGATGTCCATTGAATCAGTCCGTAACCGCCTCCGCAGTTACTCCAACTGGTTCTGCTACCACCTTCGCAAATATTAGGCACGAACATAGATTCCTGCTTAATATTCCCCATGATAGTAGCAAGGGCGTTTCTGTCTTTAATACCACGATTCTGGAAGTAATCCAGAGTAGCATTCTCATATTCATTACACCCTTTACAAATTAGCCTTTTCTCTTTTGGCTTTGGTGGTGCAACCTCTAGGATTGCTGTCTTCTCAGGTTCAAACTCTTTAATGATTGAATAAGGTTTTGCATCCACTGGGGGAGGCGGACCTTGCAGTTTATAACTAGAGAAAGGCAGTGATGCCGTACTGGTTGTAACCGTTGCCAAAAGGGGCAGGGCTACAGTAAAGAAGTTTTGCATTAAAATCGATTGAACTCTACATCCGTATAGAAAGGGGGTACACCCTTTTCTCAAAGGGCACTTTCCACGGCTCTAAATGTCACATCAAGGACTAATAACGAAAAACCCACCATCTAGGTGGGTCTATCCATAATAAGTTAATATTTAGGTTTTGTCAAGG
>Ga0222714_10000885_pt1 | contig 34079 bp, 20 predicted proteins | sample C33_3DmetaG_FD_165048 | JGI IMG/M metagenome (GOLD analysis project Ga0222714, IMG submission 165048) | Estuarine water microbial communities from San Francisco Bay, California, United States - C33_3D | ecosystem: Environmental > Aquatic > Marine > Unclassified | place: USA: California... | reverse complement strand
AGAAAACTGTTTGGAAAGGAGCAACCTTTAGTCTGTTATTGTCGGAAAACTGAGGTCTCCAGTCAGTCTGGTTTCCCCAGTGATCTGCGATATTATAAACCTCAAAGAGACTTCTCTCCTGGTTTAGAAAGTCCTGTGTGTTCTTATTCCACTGTGCCATTAATCACTCCAACCTAATCTTTCTGGTTGATATCTCTGTGCGTTTTTGATTCTAGAAGTATTTACCTGACCAGGATAGATCTGATGAACAATCGCTCCAGGATACTCTCCTTGAATTTGTTCTGCGAGTTCATTCTTAGAAATCATTGTACCTTCTACTTCTAGACGGTACATCTTTCCTTCCCAGACAACATCAGCAAAGAAAGATTCTTGTGGTTGTTCTGGTTCTGGTTGAGAACCCCCAACATTGAGGGTTCCATTGAAATCACCGTTGATGGTGATATTTTCTGATAGAAACTGTTGGAAACTTTTCATTGATCAGCACTTCCAGCGACGACGGGCTTTGCAAATTGCTTTATCGGGGTCTTTTGAGCAATCGATGTTATGCATGTCTTGCTGCCCCTTAGAGCGTGAGCAGAAGGACTTTCTGCGCTTGGCATCCTTACTACCTGGTTTTGGATCACCAGTTACAGCAGTCTTGAGTTTGGAACCTGGATTCTCACGGCGATATGCCTTAACTGCTGCGGGACTCATACCATCAGTTTTATCAGACTTGTTGACTTTCTGCCAATCTTCACCTAGATCTTCTCTCCAGTTTGAGAAATTTTCTTTTGCGGTTTTAGGTCTAGTCATACTGTAAAGTCTTTTGTTGCCTACACCGGGAATAAATTCTCCAAGTTCTCCTTTTGCCTTATCATTATTATCTACATCACCATCAGCATCAGTGTCAATTCTTTTTGATGCTTTACTAACTAATTTTTTAAGATTACTTCCGGAAGGGACTTCATGTGGTGTGTGTGCTTGTTTATGAATTTCGTTTATTTCTTCTTCCTTAACACAATTGGGAACCATTTTTTCTCCCTTCTTTTTCATACCAAGTTGTTTGTAACCAACCCAACATTTTTCATCAATAGGTTGTCCACCTTTAATTGGTTCTGGTTCAATAAGATTTACTGTTTCAATTTCAAATGCTTTAAAGTCATCTCTCCAGTTTGAGAAGTCATAACTCTCAGACTTGTTACCCCAGTTATCGGCACCTACTTTACGACACTTGACTAATGCACCAGAAGCATATGCACTTGGCCAAACACTATAGCGCGACTTTACTTTATTGTAGCAAGCATCTTTCTTTCCACTACCCTTACCTGGTTTGTCCTTTGCTTCATTAACTTCCATTTCTTCTTTTCTTACCTTTCTATCAGTTTTTACCATTGTTGGTTTAGAAGCACCTGATTTTTCTTGCTGACCTGGATCCTCTCTTCTTTTAGCAGCAGCGGCAGAAAGTCTTTCCTTTTTGGACATACTTGCTCTCTTTGCAGAAGATACGCACTTAGGAATGCCTTCACCTGGTTTATCACTGGCACAAGAATCACCAGTCACCACATTGACCCAACCTTTCTTACCATCTTTTGATTTGGATTTGCCAAACCAATCACGGAGACCTTCTTCATTAACTACTTCTTCACCCATACTGGCACCATTACCATTGCCATTACCATTTGAACCATTCGAATCTTCGGATGAATCATCATCTACGGAGTGTCCATTTTCTTTACGAAGATATCCTGCTGGTCCAACAACCTTAAATCCCTTGGGAATTGGTTTACATTTTTTGTCAGTATAGCAATAGTAGTGTCCAGATTTACACCTACCATTTGCCTCTTCTTTCACTTCTCCACTATCAACATAATCTGCTGCTGTGTCAATATAATCTGCTGCTTTGGTAATTTTAGATTGCACCCATGCTTGCAAATTACCCTCACCTTTTTTACCCATCTTCTTCTGAAGACGTTTTGCGGCGTTCTGAATAGTTTTTACCTCAGAACGAGCCATAGAATATTCATGATCTTTCTTTTCTTCTGTCATTTTCTTTTTTCGCCCTTGGCAGTGAGCACGTTGACTAAAACCTTTTGGGTTGCCACAATCAATTGATTTTTTATATTTTTCGGACCAACCCATCAGAAAACAAGTTTATTCTTTATTATTTAGAAAACCTTGTTTAAGTAATTTTTGCAACTCAGATGTTGATCCAACAAATACTGCGTTATTGGTAACGTTATTCGTCGTTTTTACATTTTCATCCTGAACATCTTTTAGTTTTTTCTGCAAATCAATCAATTTGTCTGTTGTATCGGCAACACTTTTGATTAATTGTCCGGCAACTTCATATGCTCTTGGACTCCCACCTTCACCAGCAAGTTCCATAATTCCATTAATTGCTTCTTGCCCCTTCTCAATCAATGAATATAAATTTGCGCGGGTATATTCATAGTCCTTTTCAATATCTGGACCCTTTGGTTTAACAATGTCTATCTCCGCAGAAACATTTTTAGTCTCCACAATACTACTCTCAGTGTTGAGAGCCTTGTCTATAGAATCATAATTATTATTCATAATTTATCAAATGTCTTCCTGCTGAGTAGGACTATATGTTTTGGAGTCTGTAAAAATTTCCCATGATTCGTTAAATCCAAAATCATCACTTGGTCCAGCAGAAATTGGATCTGGTGTAACAGTATACCTCATTTCACGTTTTGCTGTTGCTATATTGGTATCTGTGTGAATATCTGCTTGTACCTTACGAATGATACTGTCTGTAGAATCTGAAACAGGTCCAAACAGATAAGTTTTAGCAGTAAATCTTAAAGTATATATCAGAGCCCTTCTAGTATTAAAATCTCCCTCATAATCATCTTGGAAATCTATGCTATCCAAAACTATGGGAACATCTCTCTTTTCCCCGATAGAACTTACTAAATCTATTGTTAAATTAAATGCTGGTTGGAAAAATGGTAAAATCTGCTCAATTATTTGAAGTGCATCGTCATTTAATTTGCTAAAAATATTAAGTTCAAATCCAATATTATATGGAACTGGCATATAAACTTTTTTTAAATTTGCCCCAGCGGATGCTTTAAAAGTTTGAGTGACACCTGCCTTTCTGGCAGGATCATATTGAATAGAAACCATTTCAAATGACATTCTTGGTAGAGTAATAGCAATAGATTTATTCAACTCTGCCTGTTCCTGTATTTTTGTCAGAAACTTTTGCATCGGACCATAGGAAATACCTACTTTAGTTTCATCTAACACATTCCCATTGTCCTTGGAGTGTCTAATATAGACATTATTAAACAACGTTCCAAATCCAATGATTGTTTTTCTTATAATCTCGTGATAAAAGTAAGTACCTAACATTAATATTCTCCGAATGGGTTAGACTCTGTAAAGTCTAAAATGCCGTCTGCTTCAGTTTCAATCTCTTCATTTACATCATATGGATTATCATAACTTTCACGGTTGTATGATTCTACAACATATGAGGCAGATGATATTCCTCCAACTACTGTTTCTCCAACAGAGAAGTTTCCAGTATTTAGGGAAACTTGCAAGTCCACAGGTGCAAACTGAACACTAATATCAGTCCTTCTCTTAAAGTTTCTAACTCTTGCAGTAACACCGGAGGATTGTCCCGTTACCTCCTCATTGTAATAGAAAGTTCCAACTCCAGATACTGGACTTGAGATGGTTACGGTTGGTGCCTGTGTATATCCATATCCAGCATTTACTATCTGAAGACCAGTGACTTCTCCACCAGACACAGACGCCTTTGCAATTGCAGTTTGTCCAATAGAAGGTCCAGTTATGGTTACAGTTGGTTCGCTACCATAATATCCTTTTCCTTGATTAGTAATAGAAAATGAGAGTATTCCACCAGTTACAACTATTGCGGTAGCAGCTGCTCCAGAACCGCCGCCGCCACTAATAGTAACCGTTGGTGGATCTGAAGTTGTGTATCCAAATCCAGTGTTTGTTAAAAGTATTTCTTTTATAGACTGTACATTTCCTACAGAGGTGGTTATAGCAACAGCAGTTGCCGTAACTGTTCCGACACCAGAAGATGGTGGAGATATAGTAACAGTTGGTGTGCTTGTATAACCAGATCCATCATTAGTCAAAATAATTTGACCAATGGATGGTAAGTTGGTTGATATACCAGATATATTTGTATTTGCAGTTGCCGTGGCAGTTACCGCAGTACCAACTAATCTTAAAGTTGTAATATATCCTTCGTCTTCTACAGTGTTATCAACTTCGTCAATAGCGGTGTCAATAAGTTCATTTTCATATTCATAAAGTTCACAATTCAATTCATAAACATAATTTTTGCCTAATTGGTAAAAAGGTTTTTCAGACTCTACTCTTTTTATCTCAAAAAGTCTTTCTCCGAGAGGAAAATAAATCAAGTCTCCTTCTTTTGGTCTCTCAATCAAGTCCGCAAAGTCATAATCTAAAATCCTACCTTCTCTAATACCAGAAGAGATACCTTCCAAAAATGGAGCAATAAAGTCTTCGTATCTTTCCCTAGATATAGTTAAACTAAGTTCATTTTGCAATTTGAGACCAAATTTAGTCATCAAATCACTTCCTGGAGCATATCCATCATAGTTATTGATATATGCTTCAATCAAAAATACATCATCAAACTTTGATGATTGTATTTCTCTGATTATATTATCAGTTTTGAAAATCTTTCTTGGTAGGTAGTATACCTCAACACCGTATACAGTGAGTTGTTCGTTAATTAGATCTTGAACAAGTCTCTGTTCACCTGGAGATCCTTGTAGGAAAAATGGATTTAAAGTCATAATTATCCAATTAAGTCCATGGGTGGCAATTCATACTCTGAAGACATTCTTTGTTTTATTTCCTCAAGGTCTCTTACGCCATCCTCATAAAGTTGTCTTCCATTTAATTCCGTTCCTCCAGGAAGTTTTACTCCTTGAAACTTAATCAAATTCTGACCCCATTGTCTCTTTATGAGAGCAGTAAGGTATTGCTTTACAAAACTATCATTATATACCTGAGTAAATGAATCGGGGTCTAATGCTCTATAACATTCCAAAACCAAATAATCACCAGCTGCTTGAGATCCCCAATCAATATCTAGGTACAATCTATCTTGTCTTTTATTAAATCTAACTTGTTTGTCTGTTGTCAATAAAAAGTCAATATCCTCAAGATATGATTTGACCATAGAATACTGTAAAAGTTCTACAGAATTAAAATAATAAAGGTCATTTAAAAATAATTGATATTTTATACTGAACATTCCGCCAGAAATAGAACTGGTGTCAAATTTAAATATTTTCTCAATTCCTATTACAGAATCTGGAACTTGTATATAATTTGAGTTTTCATAAAAACTAAACGTAGTTGCTGTTCCAACAATCGTTGAGGTTCCAGTTGTTGTTACAATTCCAACTCCATCAGTATTTTTTGCTCTACCTCTAGCAAGATCATCATCAGTTATTTTGTACTTTAAGTACATCTTTTCCACACCATCATAGTGACGTTCATTAAAATACTGAATGGCATCATCTACTAAATCATCAATCTGCTCATCGTCAACGTTTATTTCTAATACAGGAGCTCCAAGTCTTCTCAAACAATAATCAATAAGTCCTTGTCTAGTACTTGGTTTTGCCATCAGAACTGTCCTCCATCAATTGTATCTGTCCAAACTGGTATGCCACTTGCATTTGTTGTTAAGACATAATTACTGGTGCTTATTCCAGATTCTGTACTTGCAGCACCAATCAGTTTTCCAGTATCATCAAAATATGCAACTCCATTAGGACCATCAAAATCCCCTACTTCATAAAACAAACCATCAGTTACTGTTGCAAAACCAGTAATTGATACATTTCCAGTGGTAAACTGATTCCCTTCAAATGTGGATATTCCAGAAACATATAAATTTGTTGAGGTTACCAGACCAGAAAATCTTGCATCTTTCCAACGTTTGCCGTCAATACCCAAATCATAACTAGCATCATCACTTGGGTTCAGATCTGATACAAATTCACCGCCGATATTAATATCATCAGTGTCTTGATCACCGAGATTGATCGTTCCACCCCTAAATGTGACAATACCAATAAATTCGGATGTACCGTCAACCTTAAGATTTTCAGCAACAGTTAAATTATTTTTTACAAATAAGTTTCCGCCAGTTGTAGTAATACCGCCAGAAGAAGCAAGTGTTGTTATTCCAACTGTTTGTAAGTTGCCATTAACAACAAGATTATTACTTACGTCTACAGAAGCATTGATGTCTAAATCTGAAGCGAAGGTAGAAAGACCCGCAACATTTAGTTCATCTAAATCTGATAATCCATCTACAATTAAGTTGGAGGAAATATCTACCGATGCGTTTACATCTACGTTTGATGCAAAAGTTGATAATCCAGAAACATTCAGTTCATCAAGTTCTGATAAACCATCAACATCAATAGAAGCATTGATATCAATATCAGATGCAAATGTTGAGATACCAGAGACCTCAAGATCATCAATTACTAAGTTTCCATCAATATCAACATTACCATCAACATTTGTATCGCCAATAAAAGTAGATACACCAGAAACAAATAAGTCAGTTGTTGTTACAAGACCAGAGAATCGTGCATTTCTCCATCTTTGTGTTGTAATACCAAGATCATAACTAGCATCATCACTTGGGTTCAGATCTGATATAAATTCGCCCCCAATATTGATGTCATCGCTAGCAGCATCACCAAGATTTATAGTTCCTCCCCTAAATGTTACAACTCCAATAAATTCGGATGTACCGTCAACTTTCAGATTATCCTTTACAAATAAATCACTACCAACATGTAAATCACCACCAGTTGTTGTGATTCCTCCAGCAGAAGCGAGTGTTGATACTCCACTAACATTCAGTGACTGTGCTGTTAGTGGTCCAAGAATGTTAAGAGATGGTGCTGTTATTCCATCTGAAGAACTTATAGTTACACCAGTTCCTACGGTTATGACGTTACTGTCACCATTTACGACAATGGTTCCGGTTCCAAATGTTACGACGCCTACTACTCTTGCGTCACCACCTACATTTAAATCCTTTGCAATACCAACACCACCACTAAAAATTACTCCACCAGTTGTTGATGAAGTTGATTGTGTGGTATTGGAAAATGTAACTATTCCTGTAGCAATTAACGAAGACGAATCAATCGTATCCGTCATATAGAACTTCTCATCCGAGAGGTTCCAAACAAGAAGCACCCCGTCCTTTGTCTTTAGGGTGGTGTCTATGTCATTTAAGTTGACTATTCGTGTTGGGGGTGCAGAAGCGTTAGATAATACCCTAATTACGTTCTGTGACCCAATCCTGTCGTTAATATTAGGCATTACCTGGTGACTCCCCCGCGTACTAGTGCTGACCCTTCAACGGCTTTATACTCTCTACCAGAATTTAATATCTTCACATCATAAACATATCGCCCCGGTTTTAAATCAAGTGTTTGAGTACCAGTCAATGAAATTGTAATGACACCACCTTCAGCATTACTCACTGTAGATGCAAAAGATACTTTAGATGTAGATCCATAATGTTTTCTTAGTTGCCCTGAAGTAGTAGTGCCAGTTAAATCCAATGGAGAATTTGTTCTAGTATCTTCCAGCTGGAAAGACGTGTCAAAGTCAAATCCCTGTTCAATTACAATGTTAGATACATAAACTGCCATTATTAGATTTAAAAGTATTCCTACAGATATTTATATTTGCAGCACGTCCATTAAATTATTTCTTATTTAGTAATTCCTTTAATAGTGATTTTATCTCATCAATATCATTTTTCATTCTATCCAATTCCTGTCTTTGCATCTCTTTATGTTGTAGAGAATTTACATATTGATTATATGAAGTGGTGTCACAGTTCACTATGGCACCACTTTTTTCATCCCTGTAGAGATTTTTATGTCCGTCAACTCTTATCATACCAGAGCGATTGTCCTCAAATCTTTGATTCTTGGAGCATGTGCCTGATCAGTTCCAGACAATACAATTTTAATTGTATAACCAGTAAACAGATCTAAATCATTAGCAGTGAATTCATACTCAAGATATTGATTTTCCAAACTTGCAGGAACAAAGGTATCAGGTCTTCCACTATTTTTAGCAGAATCAACTGGAGAAAGTGCTCCATCAGCACCAACAGTTAAGTTATCATATCCAGGGAACAACTCAAATTCTTGGGTAACTTCACTAGAGTCTGCTCTAATTAAACTATAAAGAACTCTAAAATCAGCAGATTCATGTCTGTATGCTGCAAGTATCACTTTTAAAGAAGTTGAAGCTTGTGTAAGATTTACAGTATTAGAAACGTAAACCGCTGAATGTGGATCAAATAATAGTGAATTTACTCTATTATCTGTCGTATAGTCCGAAATAGGATTATTTAATCTATTCAGTCTAAATTCAGTCAGTGCAGTATCAGTGTAGATTATCGGTGATAAATTGGTATCTGATGTGTTTAATGTTATTCCTGTAGTGAAAGACTTATTTCTAGGTAGATTTGTAAGTCTCGTTGTTTCATTAATGTTTGATGCTACAAGTCTAACAGAACTCAGTCTATTTACTTCATTTATCTCAACATTTTCAAATCCATTGTCAACAAAAGATGATTCATTTCCATCTACACTTGTTCCTGTAGTCGTTCTTACGGATGCAGTTACGGAAGTTGAGGAACCTGGAGTCAAAATATCATAATTTGGAACAATTTCATTGAATTGAATATTTTCAGTTGCTTTACAATTTGCTCCTCCAAGAGATGCTTCGGAATTAAATGAAAGTTGAGGAGTTCCAGATGTATCTCCATCATTTGATCTGTCAGATCCATTAGTAGACATGTCAATCGCAATATGATATTGATCAATGTCATTACCCAAAGAACTTACGTCATGAGTAACTCCATTAATCCTTCTGAGAGATACACCATTAAGTTCATACTTTGTAACTAAAGATCCAGATTCATGTGGTTGAACTTTTCCTTCTACAGATCTTGAACTTATCGATAATGTTCCACTTCCAACATCATTATATGAGATTATCTCATCTCCAATTTTGACATATCCAAGATAAGAACCTGAAACAGTTTGACCCTCAAATGTGGCAAAGTTTGATGTACTTGCAACACTAATAGTTGCTGTCTCATCTATATTGAGAGATGAAGATAGTGTTGTGGATGGAACGTTTGGTTCAATTCTAGAAAGAACAACCTTGTTCGTGGAAGAATACATTCCATGATCAAAATGACTTACTCTCAGATAATTTCCAGAGTTCAGATTTGCACCTTCCGATGTCCTATCAGTAATTGTGGTTGCTGCAAGAGATACAATAGTTCCTGCGTCATTATAGTAACTAACTGCTGCACCAACTTGGAATGACTTAGATGCTCCTTTTTCACCTTGTACATTAGAGAGATAAAGTGTATCTAATCCACTGATAGACTCAATAGTAAATCTTGCATCTCTTCCAAGAGTTGTAACAATTCCAACAACATCACCAACTTGATATCCATTTCCTGTTGCAGTTGTTGCTGCAATACCAGTAACGGCACCACCAGAAGCAGTAATGCTTAATCTGAGACCAGATCCACTACCAACTATATTTGTGGTTTCTAAGTTTGAAAAAGTTCCTGTTGGGTAGTTTGAACCACCATCAGTGATTGTAACATTAGAAACTGAACTTCCAGACCCTACAACATAACCATATCCAAATCCATTCGAACCGGAAATTTTTCTACCAGTTGTTAAAATTCCAATAATTCCAGTATCAGTGACCGTTGTGATTCCAAGAGTTAATGTTTTTGGTAACGTTGTAATCGGACTATTATTTAATGTTTCAACATACCCATTACTTTCATCCAGAGTTGGGTTATAGAAGAACGCTGTTCCAGTAGTTGATGTAAAACTTGCCTTATATAATTTAAATTTAAGATCTTGATACTGATTAGCAGTCCAAATAGACCCATTTTGAGATTTAAACAAACTTCCAAGGGCAAACTGTTTGGAATATATGACTGCTTCCGCATCTGGGAGAGATTGTGTATTTATAGTTCTTTCTCCCATCTCTGCTATCCACAATTCATATTCATCAGTGGTTTCTGCAACAGCAACAATCGCATATTCTTGTCCAGGTGCTAAGAAAATTGGATAATCAAATCTTACTGTTGTTGCAGTTGTACCATTTGATGAAACGTTTACTTCAGGTGGTGTTAGCGTAACTGGATTTCCAATGATTGTTCTAGTTGGAGTTCCTAACTCGACCGTTCTAACTTCAATTCTTACAGGATCATTTCCAGATGGTTTGTTGGCAAAGAACAGATCTACAGCAGTCAAAAATGCTCCATTAGCATCACTATTTTGTCCATTTAAATCTGGTGCATCAATTGTTCCACCGACACTAAATGATTGTGCAAGTGGATCATAGAACGTAGTAGTGGTTCTTACTGTTTGACGTTGACGAACCTCAAATCTACCTTCAGATCTATATGATGTTTCTGCTGTGGATTGCAATTTACTTCCTGGAAGTGGAACTGCATTGGTTTCACTGTTAGTTAGTTTATATGTTTTTGTACCTGTTGTAATTCTAACTGCAGGCGCTGGAACTGTAAGTGGATTTCTTAGGAAAAATGATCCGTAAAGACTTCCATAATTATCACTAATCAAACGTAGATCCTTAACGTATGCAACAGCACCGCTCGTTTGTCCAACTAATTTTGTTCCTGCTTTGACATATCCATAATACTTACCCTGTGCTTCTTCGGAAAGTGCAAATGTATCAATATTTAAGACTTTGGAAGACTGACTATATGCTGCAGAAAGATTTTCTGCTTTTACATATGGGTTTATATTGAAAGTCTTTGATGGTGAGTTAAAAGAACCCTCTTTATGATTTCCAGAACACAATCTAAATCTAATCAATTCATTTCCATCACTATAACCAATTACAGTTTCTCCAACCTCAAAAGATCCGACAGATCCATAGTTTACTAATGTGGAATCATTGGAAATTTCAAGAAGTTTTGGTATAAAATCCACACTCCCATTTCCATCAAAGAATTGGTAGAATTTAGTTAATGGTTTTAAATTATTTGCAGAAAATTGAGTATTTCTGGAACGCATATATTGTTCGTTACCAGAAGAAATTATGACATCATTTGACGTAACTGTTGTGGCAGTTGATCCCTGACGATTTACATCAGGAACTCTTCTGGTTATTGAAGAATTCGACTCAGGAATTCTTATAGTTCTCAACCAACTATCACTAGATGGAGACAACTTAACAAATCCATTGTAAGAAACTACATGGAATGGATTAACATTTTCTACTTTAGTTGCGAGAGGTTGTTCAATCCATCCAACACTATTGTACTTGAGTGTAATAGCATTTCCAGTTTTTTGGACATTAGAATCTAACAAACTAAAGTTAGTTGAAAGGTCTAAATTTTCATCCGTGATATCTGTAGATGGTGCAATTTGTCCTTTAAGAGTATTACTACTTACAATTGTTGTTAATTCTTGCGAATCAGTGTTGACTTGTATTGAGGAAACATTCAGATTAATAAGAGAATTGTTTTTAAAGTCATCTACAAAGAATCCAGTTTTAAATCTGTTATTTCCTTGCGAATCTTGGACCTGAAGTGTTTGGGTATTAACTTCCAAGAGAGAAAGTGAAGTAACTCTTTCCAAATTTTCAATTCTATCTTCAAGTTTACCAATATCTCTCATTGTATATCTTCTATTATCAACGAGTGATATATTAGCGTCATTGGGATCATAAAGATATGCTGGAAGTGTAATAGTTCCCAGTTCCATTAATCCATTGGGATTATTATTTGATGGAGCTTTTGGATTTATGCCAGAAATTCCCTTTTGAACAATAAAATTGCCAAAGGTGTCCAAATAAACCTTATCAATTCTAGGTAAATAATAATTATATCCAATCAGAGAGGTCTCTTTTGGTTTTAATATGAGTTTTGGTAGCGTACCAAAACTTCTTGAGTCGAAGTCAAATGGCGATTTATTAGTTACAGTAAATTGAGATACTCTTGGTCTAAAATCGAGGGTATCCGATGCTCTTACTCTTCTTGGTCCTATTTCGGGGATATCCTCCGCAAATCTATCGTCACCATAACTCAATACGGTATAAACATCTCCATTGTCTGCTGCAGGTATTGTATAATGATCAAATATAATTTTTAATCTTCTTGATGGTGTTGGTGTGGAAGAACTTCTAATTAATCTAGAGTAATCATAATATTGTTCTTTTTGACCCTTATCTAAAATAAAGGAAGATGTTATATCTTTATATGATCCCTTAGTTAATGACTGAATTTGTACCGTATTATTTGATTCCTCTAATGTAACTGATTCCCCAGAAATAAATCTATCTTGATTTAAATAAACTACAGATAGAACAAGTGCAGATGGTTTAGCAACAACTCTTGCAACTGCATTACTAGAAGAACTGATAATATTTTCTCCAATAATAGCATTACTTACAACAGATGCATCGAAAAATTGAATTTGATCTAAGATCGGAGAATTTTCATCTAAAGACTCAAGAATAGCAAGAACTTTTACTACGTCTGGCCAATTTAATGAAATTTCTTCATCTTGAACTCGTAAACCATAATTTGCATTATATGTTAATCCATCATTAACAGAAGTATTAACACCTACGCCAGACTGTGGATGTTTTGAATATATTACATCTAGAGCAGCACTTCTCGTGTAATCTTTAATTTTACTTTGAATACCATTTTTTGTCAGAGACGTATTAACAACAATGCTTGATTGTGATGGTGTCAATCCATTAATAGTTACGGTATTTGAACTTATTGAAAAAGCATCTGATGTTACAGTGCCAATTCCACCACCTGTGTAGTGAATTGAATATCTTTCTTCATCAAATGGATCAAAGAATGCACTAGTGATACCACTAATAGACGAAAGATTAAAAGTTAATACGCCAGAAGAGTCTGTGGTTTCTCCTGTAATTTGTTCGGATATTTTTAACGTAGAACCTGAAAGATTAACAGACTCAATGTTGGAATCTGGAAGTTCTGCATACAAATATGCTCTTTCTTGATTTCTTAAAACTGGTATTCCGAGTTTGATTGAAGAATATGTTCCATTAGAAACAGATCCAGCATGAACGCCAGAAACAGTCGTAGAAGACGCTAATGTGAGAGACGTGGTATTATTTGCAGTGACTCTATTAAATGTTTCATCTCCAGATGATGTTTGATATCTAATAATGTCGCCAACTTTAATACCAGTAAAAACTTTACCTGGACTTACTAATGTATTTCCACCACTGATAGTTCCAGCAACAACACCATTTGGCAAACTTATAGAATCTAAGAGAGAATCTGCTGTAAATGTTGGGAAACCAGATACACCTGATTGAGAAACTGATTTAATATCTCTTGTTCCGTATACTATGACTGATGAAACTGTGGCAGAGACATCAATACCATTGATGGTAAGTTGTTCCCCAACAGAAAAAGTCCCAGAAGTTTGTCTAATGTTTACAGTGCTGCCAGATCCAGAAGAAACTGCATAACCACTAGCTCCACTACTCTTACCTTTAATGTATGATGACGTTATTAATCCTAAAGGTGTTACCGGTGTGTTTAATGTTAAAGATGTATATGTTTGGATGTCATATAGATACAAATCCCAATTTGTTGATTCGTCTTGATAAGAAGATCCTGTTAAATTAAATGTATAGACTCTTGCATCACCAATTTGTGTTCCTCCGCCCGCAAATTGGTTGAATAAGTCAATAGATTCTTTTTGTTTTGGTGCGCCAGATGCATTATTAACTCTCAAAAGATTTCCCATCTCAAAGGGAATATTTGCAGTTGATACGGTTGCAGTATCTCTGGGTTTTTCTACATCTATAATAGTAGTAGAAACTTTTTCTACATTATAACCACCAACATAAGCTTCTCCTGGAGAAACTTTTACACACATTAAATCATCTGATGGTGTGTTTAATTGTTCTGTCGATTGAGTTTCAAAAAATAATCCATCATTTCCCAATTTATCATTGAGAGAATTATGTAATGAAACTTTAAAATTGTCTAATGCATAGTGACCAGATTCTTCATATGTTCTTTCCGCAATATAATCGCCAAGTCTATTGAGTTGAGTTTTATTCTCAATTTTTTTTATTCTTCCATCTTCTATTCTAAGAAGTTCTATAAAGTCCGTATCGTTAGTATCTGTGATTAATTTTTTTGTTAATGTTAAATTTATTTGAAGTCTATCTGCTCCAGGTGCTGCAAAATTTGTAAATCCCTTAGCATTATCATATAAGGAAGAATCATCCTTTGCACCAATTAACAATTCTTGTACAGATAAACCAACTCTATATGATGGAGTATTTGTATAATAGTCTAATATTACTGTTTGTTTTGAAACATTTGCAAAGAATCCTCTAACGAAATAAACTCCTTCTCCTATGGACGCTGCTGATCCAATAGAAGTTGCATTGTTGTTGATTAAGGATGCAAAAGGAGTTCCGGCACTAATATTAGTATTTCCATAAACTACATTTTCGTCCGCATATAAAGATTCTCCATCTTCAAATTGATCAAAAACAAAATTATTATTAGAATCTACGTATTTTACGTAGATTGTAACGTCTTCAACTGAGTTACCATCAGGTAGAGCAACATATTGGATAGTTGCAGTCGTTCCTGAATTTTGACCTGTTATTTTTTTACCTATGAATTCATTGATGTATAATGATATGTCAACACCAAATGTGGTGGAATTTAATTTTACGGCATAAAACTGACCATCATATGCAACATTTCCTGGAATTACAACTGTACCTTCCTTAAAAGTATAACTTCCAAAAGATTCAATTTGGTTCTGAAGTATTGATTGTAAAGTAGTCAGTTCTCGTGCCTGAACTGGATATCCTGGCTTAAATAAGACTTTATAAAAGTTTTTACCCGAATCAAAATCATCAAAATAAGGGTTGATATTTAAGTCTGTTTTTTGTGCCATCTTTTTTAGAATTCCAGAATGATTTTAACGTCTTCTTTTTGCCTAAGATTTCTTTCAACTTCGGGTCTATTATCGATGTAGATAATATCGCCCGTCTTTTTATTTATCTCTGGATTTGCAAGTCCACCCGTAAAGGTTACTCCGAGATTAACTCCATTTTCAGAACTTCCAGTAAATCCAGCAGAAACTGTGGTACTAGTTGCTGATGTAAAGGAAATGCTATCAGTATTATTAAATTCTATAATTTTAGAATTTACACCAATAGTTGTTCTATCTTCTTGACTTACACCATTTGTAAGGAAAAGTGATCTATCTTTAAAATACTTTAAAACTTTAGTGGTGCTGTCATATGAAGCAACGTATCCTTTTGCAATCTCTGACGCTGATTGAGTTTGAGAAACTGTTTCTCCGACAGTAGGTGTTCCTGCATAAGAGGCGTCTAATTTTAGTGCATATAGACCAGAATAAGTTGATCCAGTAAATGTAGAAACTCCTGCATATTCTTTTGGATTTTTCACAATCCCAACTTGTGAAAATTTAGTATCAACTGGAAAATCTTTAGTTGAACTATCAAATCTGGAGTAAACTAATACTCTATCTGCTCCAAGTTCGGTGTAGATATCATATCCATGACCTTTTGATGGTGGTATGATTGGTATTAAGTTTGCTGCACTAGATATTGTTCCAGTTCGTTTTAAATCAACTATACCAAAAGTATATCCACTTCCGCCAGAGGTTATGTTTGTTGATGTAATTGTACCATTACTATCAACAGTTACAGAAACCTTAGCACCAGATCCATCTCCTAGAATATCATATGTTCCATTAGAATAACCTGTTCCACCACTCTTAATATAAACTTTCTTAATTTGATTATTATTAGTGTCTGAATCCCCAGCCTCTCTAACTGACTGAATTTGTGAGTCTGATGTAGTTGCCCAATCGTTTGGAACTACAATATATTCGGTAGAGTCAAACTTTATAACGTCGCTTGGGGAGATTGAGAACAAATACTTCCACAAGTATCCATCAGAACCTGCAGAAAATGGTTGCAGATCTGTAGATGTTGGTTCAAATTTTGATCTGCTTCCAGTAATATTTGTACCCGATGATCCATTATCAATACAGATATACACCTTATAGTCACTATTAATTACATAATAATTTGAGTCGTATAACCTACTTGTTTGGGAATTTGGTGTTGGATTTGATACACTATAATCATGCCTATACATGTCATAGGCAGTGTTGGTTGTCCATTGAACTTTTCTTATAACTCTTCTAATATTTGCACTCGTGACTCTCTTACCAAACAATCCAGTATCTCTATAATGAGACAAATATTGCAAATTATCTGTAGGACTTGGTGGTCCACTGGATGAAGTATTCCAATCAGAAGTTCTTCCAAATCCAGTGACACTTGAATTTGGAAGACCTAAAAACACGTAGTATGAATTATTATCATCTAAAACTGAATCTACAAAATTATTCGCATTCAATATTCTAAATTGATCTGTTACGACAGCAGCCATATTAACATAGTTTTTTAGATATTTATAACAGTTTAGGTAGAGCGCCAGTAGACCTTATACCAACATTCCTCCTCTGAATAGTTGGATATGTTGATAATCCCGAAACTAATCCTCCAGTTACACCAATAGATATTGGATTAGAAGATCTAACCAAACCAGATGTATTTGACAATCTACCCCATGAATATCTACCAACTGGATAACTAGAAGTTCCAGTTGTATTAATTCCTAAGAGAGATGAAGCGGAATGAACACGACAAGTAATAATTCCAGTTGAGTTGTTTATCGCCTCAACATGATAAACATTATCCAAATAAGTAGTTCCTATTCCGATGACTTCACTGTCCGAATTTATAATAGATGTTACACCATTTCCAACTAAAGTATCAAATATGTAAATAGGATATCCAACTTGTAAGTTGGAAGAGACTAAAGAATCTAGGGTAAATTCTATTGCCAAATTTGGTGTGGTAGTTGATGCTATTCCAACTATGGAACCAGAATCACCTTGTATTGTTGTAAAGTTAGATACTAATTCTACAGATCCATTAGCACTGGTTGATATTCCATTAACAATTAAACAATCAAATGACGACAGATCTGGATTCTCATATCTAAACAACTCAACAGTATCTACGAATACCTGAGTATCACTCGTTGACAAACCACTTATTATATTTGCCGTTGGGAATACAAGAGATTCAATTGAGTCTCTAGATTTTGATACGAATTCTCCATTAATCTTTTTGTCAACCTTTTGTTTAGTCCAACTAAGTGATCTATATTCTGTGCTAATTCCAGGACCAGGATACAAATTCGTCTCAAATTTATCGGAGAATGATAAATCATATATTGTTCTCTTGTCTTGAGCCAATATTCCTGGATAATCATTACTCTTAAGAACCTGAACAATGTCACCTTTTTTCAGAGTTTCTGAGACTCCAGTTATAAGTTGGACATCAGAATTTGTGCCAGTATAGAAATAAATTGAGATTTTATCTTCTACTTTTGGTGCGGTTGTAAATTTAAACGATGTTCCACCATCAAATTCATAAGAAATACCTGGTTCTTGGAGTACTCCGTTTATAAAGATTAATAAGCAGTTTACCAGACTTATTCTAGAATCAAGATCTTTCTCAAAACTTAGAAGTTCTCCGTTATAGAATAGTGGGAATGTCGTTCTTACACCATCTTGGTAATCGGAAATAGAATCTATAAAATCTAGTTCACCAAATTCCCATGCTGCAAATTTATCAGAATAAGTTTCAATAACGGTTAGTTCAAATTCTGAAATTGGTGAGGAAAGTGTAGAGTCTGTAACAAGTCCGACAGGTTTAAAAACATCACCTCTTCTAAAAGAATAACCATTTCTGGTTATATCAAATTCAGTTACTCCAAAATATGTTGATGCTACACCAACTGGTCCAACTTTTAAACTTACAGAAAGACCAATACCCGTCTGAGTTGTATTACCAATACCAAGTCTAGAAACGCCAATAACAGAAAGATTTTCATAGGTTGGTTCGGAAACATATACTTTGGGATTATTATATCCAGTTCCACCAGATCCAACAATTGAGAATGAAAGGGTTCCTCCCGCTCCAACAGTTGCCGTTATTATTGCTGGATCCCCACCAGCATCTTGCGTTGGATCATAAACAGTTACTCCAATAGAAGTTAATCCATTATAACCAGAACCATAAGAACCTCCAGGAAGTGCAGTTGTTATTCCAGAAATAGATCCTCCTGCACCCACTATGGCAGTTACAGAAGCACCTACAAGTGGTGCGAAACCAAGACCTGGTGTTGATCCTAGTGAAACAATAATTCCGCCTCTTGGAGTCTCATTTTGATTAACATCATAATCTGAAGTAACATACTCTAGAGGATCTGTTTCTGGTTTTGTAATGCCAGAAAATTCTATAGTGCTAATACCAACGACAGTATTTTCTAATATCTTATAATTGCCACTTGGATTATTTGTTGTGGTTGGTTGCTGGAATATTCCATTTATGAGAACAATTCCACTACCTCCAGTAGATCCAATTCCAGTTGTATTTGCACCACCAACTTGTAATGTGAAAGTTCTTCCGATTCCGTTAAACTGTTCAGACAAGTCATCATATATTTTATTGGTGGTATAATCAGATCTTAGGAATACACGCCCACTAAAAGTTGACGTATCAAAATCTAAATTAGACTCTGTTTTTGTAATTTGAGGATTTCCTCTAGGAGATTCTGTGAAATGTATTTCATTTTCTACAATATTAAAAGATCCTCTATAGATATCAACCTGTGTTGAAGATGTGTGTGATGTTGATGATGTTCCGACAAATCCTCTATCAGTTTCTACCAAATTAAACGATCCAGAATTGGTGATTGGACCTACACTTGTTGTCCCCAAACCAACATTATTGACCCTGACAAATTCATCATCTATTTTAAGAATATCGAGGGGATTGATAGAGGATATTCCACTCAAACTGAAAGTAGTAGTAGATGTTCCAATAGATTCAGATAAAGTATGAGAAATATTTGTAAAAATTAACGGATGTTGAATTAAGTTATCAATAACGATAATGGATTTTTCATTCTTTTTAGACATTTCGAATTGGTGATTATTTCCACCACCAAGATCAGTGAATGTTACTGCTGTTCCACTTCTCACTGTTGATATTTGGAAAACATCAGCATTTAGGTTATTTACAATTGCAAAAACTGTAGAGGGAAGTAGGTCTGTAACACTACCATCAGTATAGGTCATTGCAGTTGTTGCAATTCCAATTATTGATGATTTTGGAGTGTAAATTAATTCTTCACCATCTTTAAAGAAGTGATTTTGTATTGTAAAAGTTCCTGTAGAGGAATTTAATATTGAAGTATCTTGTGGGTCAAATGATTTTGCAAATATTTGGGTTCCGCCAGATGTAAGATTAAAATTAGATCTATTAATTCTATCGCCATTTATAGCATTGTAGAACTTGAGATCTACAGATTCCTGAATATTTCCATAGTTGAGAGTTGGTGGTGTATTTTCTGTATCTAAATCATCATAAAAACACTGACTAAATGCAGATATTATAATATTTTCTGCAGAAAACTCTGAATCTGGGTAGAAGTTGAGTTCTAGGTTTGATCCACTGTTATCTCCACCAAAAGTACCTATTCCCAATACATCATCAAATGTGGAATTTGAACTGACACTAAGAAGAGCTGATTGTTGTACGTAAACATCATTATCATCTTGTATCATCATTACTTGATGAACTGCTTTTGTAGATCCAATGCTAACTTCTACTAGTGATTTTATAGAATTGAATAAGGTTTTATCTACAGAGACTATAGAAGTTGTTCCAACACCGACAGTAAAATCGGATTGATAGATGACTGTTCTTTCAGATCCTGTTGGTTGTCTATCCAATTTAAATCTATAGGGAGTTCCAACACCAGTAGATGTTGTTCCAAAACCAACAATTTTTGCTCTCAGTAAATTATCATCCGAAGAAGTATTAGTGTAATCTAATGTTAGAACTCCAGAAGAAATATTTGCTCCAAATGATCCTATAAAATTATTTGAGAAGTTCAGATTTTGATCTGAATCAAAATAGTATTCCGAAATATAAGTATCTGTTCCTGCCGCAGAAACATATACCTCAACAAAATTCATCTCATTTGTTGTGGAATTAACTACTTGAACATTTGCATATAGAGACTCAAAATCTGCAGTGCTAAATGAAGCTATGTTTGTTGTTATTCCAGAGGTCGCTATTCCTGTAGAACTTACCAAGTTTGAGAAACCAACTGATGTTGTTCCGACGCCGACAGAGGACGAAGTAAAGGTATTTCTTAAAAGTTTTAAATCATAATCTGTATCATATGGATCTACAGGAATAAACCTAAGATAACTATCGCCAAGATCATCAACTACTACAGAAAATTCACCATACTGCTCATTCAATGAGTGTAAAGTTGTATCAACTCCCACATTTACAATGCTACCCTTTTCTACAAGATAACTATTAGTTCCATCATTTAAAATTACAACTTCACTGAATTGAATTTCACTGTTATCCGAACTTGTGACACGAATTAAGAAGTTTTCATAAGAGTTTGAAGAGTCGAGTTTAATGATGTTAAAAAATTCACTAGGGTTACTTTCTGAGTTTGAGAAACGATCACTTATATCATCAATAGATAAAACATCATTACCAATATTTTTGACATAATCTGTAAGTTTTGTATTTTTTAATTTTAGATATTTTGAGTTTCCTGTTGCCGAATCAATGTCAATATCCTGAACCAAATCAAAATCGTAAATTGTATCTACTCTAAGATCATCTATAAAATCACGAACAACTATTGTTTCATCAGTTCCTAGAAGATCTGATGCTTCTGTTGTTGATGTAATACCAGTATCTGCAAAATCCTTTAATCCACTAGTGTGTAGTAATGGTTTAATTTTGGATTGGATTTCACTATATTCCTTAGTGCTCTGTATTGAATATGAAAGATTTTGATAGTAGTCATTATCTGGGGTAACTTGATTGTCATGGTTTAGTTTTCCAACTTCGTCAATCCATCCAATATTTTGTGGTATTGAATATCCAATTTTAAATGTTCCAGAGTTAATGCCAATTTCATTGACAGTTGCTACTGTTCCTGATTCTTTTCCAATTATAACTTCATTTAAACTGAGATCGTAAGTACCAAATACCTTAAGAATAGTTCCATCATAATCCGAAACAAACAAATCTCTTACAATGTTATTGGAGACGATTTGTTCACCAATACTGAAATTCAATCTTCTTTGTACTATATCAAACGTTGGATATTCATCTTCATGTATTAAAGTTGCAAATCCATCCTGGATGGTTTTGGCAATTCCAGTATTAGTTGTTAATCCACCATTAGATACACTAGAAAGATCAAAAACAACCTTATGATATGGAGATGATTCTATATAAGAATCCACAGAGAATAAAACATAACCATAATCTTCAGAATTAAAACCAGAACCACTTGAACTAAATTTTTGTATTCCCTCAACAAAAACTTGATCTCCAGCAGCAAATGGGTATGTGGAAAAACCAAGAGGTGGTACTGTTATAGAGCAAGTGAATATGCCAGTAGAATTGGATTCTACTCTTTGAACGCTTATACCATTTGTATTATTAATGGTAAATAATTTAACAGAGTCTTCAGGAAGTCCTTTTGGATTTTCTTCTATTGTTATAGAATTTACAGATTCGCCAACCAAGTTTGCAGTTAATAATCCAGAATCAATTTTCTCTCCCGTAGATGAATTAACAATTACAACATCTGGAGATTCTGTGTATCCTCTTCCACCGTTACTAACAGTAATAGATTCTAAAGTGTTTGAATTATTTAAAATAATATTAGGAGAAACAAATGCAGTTGGATTTAATGTGGGATCAAATGAATATTCAAATTCTTCGTTTTTAATTCTAATCTGATTTACATTACCTACACTATTAGATTTTGCAAGAACGTAAGCATCCTTTCCATTTTGTGTCAAAATTCCATCTACAATTGGTAAGTTCTTATAACCATACCCATTAGATATTAAGTTTAGTTTCCCTATTCCTCCAGTAGATGTTGTAGATGACGTAATATACTTTAATACATCGCAGTTATTTTTAGTGTATGATAGATTCTCTGGAACTTCTTCTAAAACAATATCAAATGTAGTTGCTGCTACCGCTACAACATTATATTTTCCATTATATAAACTATCAACTAGTACTATTTCAGAGTAATTTTTTACATCAGTATCGGCAGTGCTTATAAATCCAGACTTTTCTATATTATAGTAAAGAGTTTTTGGTAAACTGGAGTCATAAGAAATTGTCAATGCAGCTCCAACTGTTCCAATAGTTGTTCCATAACCCAGATTAAACGATGATGTAGATGCAGTAGAGACGAATTCATCTTTAAATTGATTATCTCTATAAATTTTAAAGTCATACCCTGACAAAGAAGAGTCTGATAAATCAAATACTAAATTATTATTTTTTACTGTTTCAATCTTTGGATTAATTAAAGATAAAAATTGCGATTCACCGCCAGTGCTTGCAATACTTACAGAAACTGGAGGTATTGATAAAGAATCTTTGTACGTTTCACAAAGTTTTACGGTATTAGAATCAATTTTAAACACATAGTAACTTCCTGTCGATAATCCAGATGCTACTGAATCTGAAGAATAATGAATTTTGTCACCAGTATCTAATTGATGGTTATTAACCGTAATTGTATTTGTATCAGTATTAACTCCTGTAGAACTAAATCCAATCGGATTTATCAGTAGTTTTCCAGTCGCACTATTTCTAGAAACTCTTACCGACGTTGACGTACCTATTCCTACTGAAAGATTTGGATTTACAGTAAGTTCTACAACATCATTTACTGACATCTGATGTGAAGTTGATACCGAAACAGTTGCTTTTATTTTTTCAACTTTTCCAGTTATTTGATTGTAAGATGACTCAAAAGAATATAAATCATCATTATCACCACCACTATGATAGAATAATTCACTAGAATTTAAACTAGTTTTTAATCCAATTAGATTGGATCCTTTATTAATTACAAAAAGATCTGATGGTAAATTGCTTGTATTTACACCATCGGTAGAAATTAAAATATCAGTTCCATTAGCGGTGTATGTGATCCTCTGGTTATTTTTAAAAGGATGGTTTTCAAGGTATATTGATTTACTAGGTATCCCTCTAGTAACCCCAGATTTATCACCAAAATCAAAGGTTGATAAGTAATACTGACCTGGTGTTGTTCCAAATCCGACAGATTCTGTTGGATTGAAGAAAACTTTATCGTTTACTTTTGAATCAAAGAAATCAACTTGACTATCAATCGTAAATGAATCTGGAAGGAATGATATGGAAGAATTTTCATTGTGTGATGTTCCTGTCAACCCTCTCTCAACTCTTATGATATTCTGATTTTTAAATAGACCCAAAACCTTTAAAGTTTCAGATCCTATTCCAATGCTACTTCCTACTGAAATATTTTCAGGAATTCTTGAGACATAAATTTCAGTTCCACCAATACTTGCAGTAGATGGAATTGAAGAAATAGCGACAGAATTCTTAACATCTACATTTATTTTATGAACTCCATTTAGTGAGGATAAACTTGTAGAGAAACCAGAAATAGAAACATAATCATTATCATTTAAAGTGTGGTTTGGAGAAATTGTTACTTTTATCTTAGATCCATCAACCCAAGTGAATACTGAATCTTCATATGTACTCACTGTTGTGTTTATTTCTGTTATCTCCTTACCTTCAACAAAAGAAATGGACGAGTAAGCTCCGCCACCATCTGTACCAGAGTTATCAAAATTGAGAATATCATTAACTTTATATCCCGTCCCCGCATTTTTTATAACAAAACTTTCCACACCACCTCGTGTAACAGACTCAACTACAATTTTCTGGCGGGTGATGTCATCTATTTCCGAAATAAAATCATATCCCGCATTATTGTCTGAAACTTTATATGGTAAAGTATTTCTTAGTAAATTAGTATTAGTAAAATCAAATGTTTGATCTAATGTTGTATTCTCATCTAATGTCTGAGATTTGTATGAATTTCCAATAAAGTATGGGAATGTTGGAGTACCAGATGCATTAATTGATGCAAAATATGCATAAACGCCGTTTGGAAATTCTGGAGTCTTACCAAATCTTCCATTATATTGATCCAGATTCCCAGAATTTGTAAATCTGTAGTCCTCTACAAAAAATCCAGATGTAAAACCAGAGGGTCTATCAACATATGATGTATCTAAAGTATACCCTGATGATAACCTTGCTATTGACGATGAAATGTTTTTAGGATCCGAGTATCCAAAAGGACCATAAATTGGATTCCCATCATATGCCCATCCAATAATTCCCGATATATTTCCAGAACTTTCTCCGAATGAATTTCTTAAACCGTCAAAATAACCAGATACTGTGTACTTTAACTTATTGTTAGATTCTAATAATATTTCATTACCAAATTTATAATTATTATTTACTGTAAGATCTCTAATTTTTGGAGACAGAACTGCGTTGATTCCAGCCGCTTTTACCAAAATGGAGGTGTCAGTACTTGAATAACCAATACCAGTACTTACTACAATAACATCAGTTATCTTTCCATTAGTGATGACTGGTCTAAGTTTTGCACCAGATCCAGATCCACTCAAATCATTTACAATTAAATCTGGAAGAGAGTAGTATTCTTCTCCACCATATTGTATGTTTACAGAAACAATTTGACCATTAACAACATTTGGTATCAATGAAGAATTTTTACCATTTTTAATCGTTAATGATGGAGTATCCTCATAATTTAAAATCGTAGAACCATACCCAGTTCCATTTTCATAGAGATAAACATTCTCTATAGATCCTCTGATAATTGGTGTTGTAACGATCTCTTGGTAAGTTTGAGTACTGGTTCCAAAACCAACTGGATTATATTTTACGGTAACGGAAATTGAAGGATAAGCAAAGTATTGATATCCAGATCCAGTATCAGAGAATTTTGCATAGTTTTCTCTATTAAAGTCTGATGTACTAGTTCCACCAACTCCAGCATTACAAATTCTAAAAGAATCATCATCAACTTTTAAAATGTAATATTGATTTGATGTTGACAGACCAGATATACCACTAGTTTCATAATCATAGGTTACAAGTTCTCCAGTATTAAATCCATGATTTGCAAAATTAACCGAATTATTAATTGTAGATATTCCGGAACCTTTAACAATTAATTTTCTGTTAGTATATCCACTACCACCATCAATTATCTTTATAGAAGATATTGTATTTTTTGGAGTTACAGTGCTGAACTTATGTATTCCTTGAGTTCCAGTAGAAAATCCAACAGAATTTGAATCTGAATTATAATCTGTCAATGATTCAAATAATCTAACGGTATTATTATTTTCAACTTTTACAAAATAAGACGCATTGTTTATTAATGTGGACGTTCCTATTCCAATTACAACTTGAGAATTTCCATTTGAGTTATATACTACTTGCTCTCCATTGTTTAAGTTGTGGTCATTTAAAAATGTAATTCTATTTCCAGTTGTACTGATTCCACCGCCAGTTTCTAACGTCCTTCCATCAAAAGTTATGTCCCTAACTCTTTTGGTGACTACTGGTTCTAATATTGCACCAGAACCATTTCCCCCAGAAATATCAACTGAAACAACTTTGTCTATGTCATAATTCTGAGAATCTACATAAACTTCTTTAATAGATCCACTTATTACTGGTTGTGCTAATGCATTAGAAGATCCTGAAGAAATTGATATTGTTGGCAAATTAATAACATCATAATTTTCTCCACCACTCAATACATCTATTGATTTTAAAGGACCATAGTAAACTTTATCTAAAGACTTATAGTTTCCAATTTCCACACCATTGATCAACATTCCTGTTGTTCCAGGAATTGTTTCTTTTCCAGGATTTCTTATTTTTGATTTCAATGGGAATTTTTTAAGTGTTTTTTGAACACCAATTTCAGATGATCTTTGTGAATATAATGTAAACGTTTGAAGATCAAGACCAGAATCTGGAACACTAAATTTTAAGAAAGAAGATCCACCTATAAATGAACTCGAAGAATATAAACGAATTCTCTTATTATCTGATGGAAGCACTTCAACATAATAGCTACCAGTATCCAAACCAACAAGTGGTGTTGAATTTGGTTGATAATAAATCCTGTCCCCTGTTAAGAATGGTGCAGAATCTGAAAAACCTATTGTACTATAATTACCATCTGAATCTGCATCAAAAAGATTACTTTCCGAAGATATTCCAGCACTTTTAATGTTGCTCGTTATTGTGTATCTGTATGGATAGGAAAATCCTGAAATGTTTGATGATGGTAAAGAATTGGATGCGACATATGAGAAATCTTCACCATCTGTATAGAGATTTTGTATGTCTGAAGTAATCGCATCATTTCCATATTCAATAGAAACACCAGAACTACTAGCAAAGTTAGTCTTTCTTCTTAAATCATATACTTTGCTGGAATCAACTGTAAAAGATCCCTCTATCTTTACAGTATTATCTGAAATAATTTGACTAATATGTGGGTTGTTGTTCTCAGGTGCTAAAATTTCTGTATCTCTTTCTAAGAGTTCTACTCTGTCTCCAACCTTTAAACTGGATCTGTCAATGTTACTTCCCAATACATAATTTGATCCTATTTCAGATACCTTGTACCTAGCAGAAGTGTTATATATCCACGAATTTGCAAATACTTCTTTATAGGTTTTGTTTTGTGGGTTTTTGATTAAATCGCCAACATTTTTAATTGTTATAATATCACCTTCAGAAACATTAATATCCTCCGATGTTGGTACAAAATCGGATAATACTCCCAGAATTCTAAATTCTACTTTTTTGGTAGTATCACCATCTTCATAACCAAAGTAGGTGTCTGTATTTCTGACTAACGAATTTTTTGATATATTCTCATTAATGCCAGAACATCCTAAAAATTGATTAATTGATTTGTCGGTGTAAGTGATAGTATTGTTTCCAGATACTAATGTGCCACTCTGTGGAAATCCTAAAGTGGAATCGACTGTAATTACTGACGAAGATACTGATGATGCACTAACAGTTTTTGTATTTGGAGTGATTGAGAAATTTCCTTCAATAGCGGAAAATTCATTGTTCCCCACAAACAAATATAATTTATAATATTGTTCAGAATTTCTATTAAAAGGTTCTATGGATGAAACTGAAGCACTAGTACTATCATCTGTTGATTTTTTTACGGTTTGCCCCAGAAGATTAAGGGGGTTATCACCAGATATTACTTCTACAATTACTACTTCTTGTCTCTCATATTTGGATGATGAAGGTTTGATTAAAAATTCTTCTAAATTTACAATCTTTGGATTTTCATTATACAAAACATTAAATAAAATTCTAAACGATTCATCAGTGCCTTTTGCTTTGTAAAAAGAATTTAATTCCTTTAAAAAATTTCCTACATTTAATTCTGATGCAAAGTCAGTTTTCTCAAGACCTGGTGCAATGGTATACTTTAATTTTTGATAGAACTCTTTTAAAAATAGTGAACTTAGATTTTGGACACTAGAATTTGAGGCGTGCGATGCTGCAGAAGATGATGTAAAAGTTAGTTCTTCTTGATTTAAATCTTGGTGGTAACTAGTAATTCCACTGAATCCACGAATACATCCAGTAAAAGTATTTCCACTTATTCCAGTATACGTAATAATCTCTTCATCAATCTTCAATAATCCATATTTTTTTGGAAATCCTTTAGTACTTGATACTTGTATTTCACTATCAGAAGATGAGATGCTGGAAGATAATATAGAGCTGTCTACTACTACTTCTGGTGTAAGATTTTCTATCTTAAGATATTGATCTAAATTTTCGGCAATATCTATTGATCCGCCTTGATATTCCTGAGAAATATAATATTGCTTTAAAAACTCAGACGCATTTGGAGATTCTTCCAATATAAAACTTGGAAGTTGGCTCTCAATAATTTGCTGAACTTTAACTCTAGAATCAAATCCAGTCTGTATCATATTAGTTTCTTGCTAAATTCCCGTTTGAGTAACTTGATGTATAATAATCTCTAGTGAATACATTTCCTGTTATTTCATCGCCAGAGGCAATCACATCTCTTACCATATTTATTGTGCTTTTTGAAACATCAAAAGATAGGTACAAATCTGTTAATCCCACAACATCATTAGATTCTGGGAATGCTTGTATCTCAATGATTCCGTTTTCTTTAGTAGTGGATGTTATATTGATTGTACTGAGAATAATCTCACCTTTTTCATAGTCAACTGTTCCAGCATCTTTAATAACAGTGGTTCTATTGCCAGTGCTATCCATTTTAACTACAGAAATAACACCCGTCTTCACATTAAGATTAGTTGGTCTGGTTAAAAATAGATTTCCAGAATCACTAACATTTGTTATATCCCTTCCACCAGAAGCAATTGTGGGAGTATCTGTAAGATATACTGTGGAAGATTCGCCAGAAATTTTAAATCCTGTGGATTTGATATTAAGTCCGGTAGGATTTACATGAAATCTATTTCCAAAGCATAATTCATATTGGGCAAATTGATTTAAAGATGCCTTTAGGTCTCTCCTTATTTTAACTTTAGTGATGTTAGAAGTGATCGCAGTATCAGTATCATCAATTACTCTGAGAACCTTACTATATTTGAATCTACCACCAAACTTATTAAGATCTAATGATTCTGAGTACTTTGTCAAACCATTTAATACTCTCGTTTTTAATGAATCCGCACTAGAAACTTGCGTGCTATTATAATAGACTGATGAATCTATCTCAACATAAAGAATCTTAAGATCTACTATTCTTGGATTGATACCAGAAACAGTGTATTGTTTTAACTGACTTAATATTCTTGACTTATTAAAATCAGAGACAAAACTTCCATTCTTTGGTTTAATACTCAATAAAACATTTCCATACTCTGGCGGATCTAATTCTTCTCCACCAACAACAGCGACGGATTCAGTTTCTGGATATATTCTTTTTATGATAGCTTCATAATCACGTGAAGTAACGGCTCTGTTTTGTGCCGAATACATTCTTGGTGCATAGTATTTGATAGAATTAATTGGTTCAATACTAGAACCATTTTGAGATGCCTGGTTTGTCGTTATTGTAATATTTCCAGGATTAATCAGAGTGTTAGAGGCAGTTACAATGCTTCCCGAGAAAGAAAAGACGCTGGCACCATTTCCCTCTTCACCATCAGAAATAATATAATTTGCGGTTATAACAGTTCCATCACCACCAACTTGATCTCCAAGTTTTTTTCCAATTATTCCATCGCCAAATCTTATCTCATATTTTTCATCTTGAACTTCTTGCAGAATATAAATTCTAGAATTTCCATCAGTTTGTAAAATATTGTCTATTCCGGCATACTCAATACCCAATCCACTTTCTGTTGTTTTTCTAACATAAACCGATAATGTTGAGGTATCGATAAAAGAGTTATCGAGAATAAATCTTTGGTCTAAAGATCCATCATAATCAAATCTTTTTGTTAGATATGTTCCTTGATAAACGTCTATGTTGCTAAAGGATGCCACACCATCAACTACAGTCGTAGTTATGTTTTCTGGTATGGAGAATGTATAGGTAGTATCATTTGCATTCCCTACGCACACCAAACCCCTCTGTAAGGTCAGTGTAGGTGTGGTTTCGCTAGTTGATACAGTAAAGGATATCGTCGCCCTTGCTGCGGTTCTAGAGCGTGGTGTATAACCAATATTTCTTGCTAAAGAAACGACATTCTCACGGAGTGTTGCCGAGTCCAGGAAGGACTCATTAACAATCATGTTGGAGTTAAATGCCGTAATATAAGTGTTATATGCTAATGTATCAATTAGTACAGAAAAGTTTGATCCCTCAAAATCAAAGTCACTAAATGTGCTGTTAGCACGAAGATAGTCCTTGATTGAGGTCTTTATCTGATCAAAATCTAGATTTGTAAACTTAGTAAAAGGCATATTATCTTGCTGCCTCTAGTAGGAACGAATATTCTTGTGTCGGAAACTCCTGACCCACAATATCAAATATTACAGTAACCTCAAATTCGTTTAAGTCTGGACGAGGATCAACGAGAACCTGAAGATTTTCAACTCTTGGTTCAAAATTTTCAATCGTAATCTCAATTTGTTGCTGAATTACCGAAGCAGTACCAAAATCAACAAACTCAAATAAACTTGAACGAACTTCAGAACCAAGAAGAGAGTTAAAAAATCTCTCAGTTGGTATGGTTTCTACCAAATTTCGTACAGATCTTCTAATTGCATTCTCATTTTTAAGGATTGGTAAGTCCTTTGTCACAGGATGTGGTTCAAAGGATAAACTAATATCTTTAAATGATCTTGATATCCTTTGAACCGCCATTTTGGTTAGAGTTTTCTGAACTTATTTATACCTCAGTTCCATAAGAAGGTTCGGTTCCATACTCCCAATCATCATAATCATCGTCATTGCGAATTTTTTCGTGCAATTCCGTCTGTTTTTTAAGATCATGGCGTGGTGCAAGGTCGTGCATTACCTCTGTGATCACTCTTTTTGGTTTTTCTTGCATTGATCCATAATCTGAAATGAGTTTTGTGGTTCCCCACATCTCTCTCATGTACTCTGTGTTTCTATCTACAGGTGAATTTCCCATTTTAGCTCCTGTTTTTTGGCAAAAACAGAACTTTTAGAGGGGTTGCTATCCCTTATCGGTATTTATTTTTCTTTCCTGGGCAGTTTTCCAGTGATATTCATCTTCATCGCCCATACCAAGACGATCATAACCACATTCTACCTGATAATATTGAGTCGAAACCTTAAAATCGGGCATCTTTGGTTCTGCAGGCGTCAAACTATTGTCAAAAATACGTAATCTATTATTTGGATAGAGTGCATATTGCCCGTTTTTCAGTTCAATAAGGTTATGAGACTTGTGTTCGGCAGGATTTTCACTTGTTGCCCAGTCAACCATATCTGGGTCACGGTGATAATTGTCAATTGTGCAGAGATAAGTACCCTTTTGAATACCAAAGTCGCGTGTATAACACTCAAAGTCCATACTACCAATGAACTTTTTATCAATACTGATTACACCATAGTCCATACAGTTCCAAAACTGTAGGTTAGGTAGGTCCATATCGGGGTCTGGGGTCTCTGGTGACGAGAGAAAGGCACTGATGGGTAATTTATCGTACATTGCCGCATATTCTGGCAAATAAGTTTCAAAATAAAAAGCGCGTCCAGGAATCGACTTTGCCGAAACCCAAACGCCTTTGACAAATTCACCATGCCCACTTTGATGATCTGTAAGGTATTCTTTACGAACCCATACCTCAATTGATGGAAGATTGGTGATTAAACAACTCATGAGACTTTATTGACTGTCTTATTTAACCCTTACCTTGACCACGGTACTTCTTCTTTGCTTTATTGCGAGAAGACGCTGCATACTTAGTATTCATTCCTGTGCCTTGACGAGTTTTCTTTGGGGCACCTTCGATATAACCGCCACCCTTACGCATAGCCATAATTAGTTCTCCTTAATAATTTCAGTGTTAAGATCTTCAGGTCTTGGAGCACCTGTCTGATAAAACTCTACCGACAGGTCCTCCATTGTATCGAAATACTCCTCCTGTGTCAAGTCGGAGTATAATTTACGTCCCTTACAGTAGATATTGTAAAGTTCGTTAGACATGTCAAATTACTCTTGTCTTCTCGTGTCCGACGCGAATGCGAGGATCACACCAGATTTCAAAGCCTGCTTCCTTTGCATCCAAACAGAACGATACATCTTCTCCACACATGTCCTGAACATTTCCAGATTCAAAGACTTGCATCTTGGGAGCAAACCATGGATACTTCATTTCTGTGTGCTCAAAGACACCATGTTTAATCAACAACCAACCAAATCCAGCATAATCAACGGTAAATGGTTTACGACGCTTCTGAATGCTTTCGAGTGTCTCGTGATTCATGACTCCTCCATTATTTGAGAAGTCTTCTTCATCTAACCAGTGTGCAACAGAAGTCGTTCTACCATCTTCGGTACAATACCAACCACTGGCAATGTCCTGGTCCATCAGAACCAATTGATAGAATTTTTCGGTATTAAAGATAATATCACTATCAATCCATAACTGATAATCATACTGTAGTTTACCATCCCAGGGAATTTGATCTGGTCCCCTGAGAACATTAGCACCAAGACATTTGCAACGAGCAAAATTCACCATTGATGAATAGTCTTGTGAAATTTGAATGCTTGCACCTGCCTGCACAATATCAAAACACAATTGCACAAAATTTTTCAGATATGCATAGGAGACTCCTCTTCCAGGAAGGCAGAAGACGATCGACTTTCCTCTGATCATCTCTCTTGCCTTGTCATAGTCCCACTCTGCTTCGCTTTGAGATGGTGTGGGTGCCTTTGCTTTTACAGTAAATCCTTTAGCCATAATAGAGTGTAATTACTTCAGTATCATACAACATTATCTAGGTGAAGTCAATCGCGCTTGATTTCGGTAATCACAATGCAATCTCCTTCGACCTCCATGTTTACTTCGGTGCCTTCGTACCACCCAAAGTCATTCAAAATCCATTCGGGAATTGTAACATAATACTCACCAGTTATTGGATCGACTTCTACGGTCGTAATATTTTCTCCGGGATTTTTTTGCATCTCAGGTTTTTGTGTTTCCATTTTAGATTTATATAGAAAGGTCGAGTGTAACACTTTATAGCTTGGAGGGACCCATGGATTTTATATACACGGCGGCGACCGCCCCAGAAGGGGGACGGCGCACAACTGCTGATCTACGAACGAATGGCGGTCACTCAAAGCAGGGGATGGCAGCGACTGCCTCATCATGGAAGGTCTCAGCGAACACCCCAGCAATGAGGGCGGCACTGTGTACCTGACCCTGCATGGTGTTGCTGCTGACCCACCCCTGCTGGCGGGTGCTGATGTCGGAGGCAAGGCGGAAGCAGATGGGGTTGCGCTTGGTCATCGGATCGGTGTCGGTTGCTTTGGAATTGTAGCACGGATCAGGCAGCGGATGCCTTTGCCGTCAGCATGAGAGCGTGGAACTTACGAAACTCTGACGACATACCAGGGGAGAGGGTTGAGCGTCCTTTGCTTCCATGAGCGGGGAGGTGGAATGTCTGACTGATCAGGGGATGGGTCACCTTGTCGTGGTTGCCTCCTGATTTGATCGTTGCGCCTGCCTTGTGAATCATGCGGCGGGCGTCGCGGACTTTGATCGGGGATGCCATCGGTTCAGCGGTCCAGTTGGGCAAGGGAAGAGGGAGCGATGTGAGCAGGGGAACCACAGGACCGATAGAAGTCTACCATGCTCTCTGCTTCCTCTTTGGTTCGGAACCACTGGGAGCGCCAGTCGCATTGGTTGTATGGGGTCTGGTAGCGGACTTCGAATCGCATGGGTCGTTTGCTGATGTGCTTACTATAAGACCCCCAGGCGGGAAACCAGGGGGTCGGTGTTCAGTGTCAGAACTGGATCGGATCGGCAGTCGGTGCGCTGATCATCTGGTAATGGGCGGCGCACTCCTCAATGCCCTGGGTTTCCACGTCGGCGGTGATGGTGTCCAGGATTGCCAGGAGTTGGGCACCGTCAGCGGCACGGTTCAGAAGGGAGGTTGCCAGGTCGCGGGTCATGCTAGGATAGCGGGTTGATAGGGTCGGAGTCTTTAGGGCGCTGCCGTTCCCATTGATCAGAGGTCCTGCATCATGTCGTTGATCTCCATGCCGTCGATCGCGGGGTCATTCCAGCGCACCCCGTCGCGGGTCTCTTTGCTGCCGCACTCATAGAGCAGCGTCACCAGGTCCTGATAGGTGCGGCACTCTTTAGCG
>Ga0222714_10000884_pt1 | contig 34133 bp, 36 predicted proteins | sample C33_3DmetaG_FD_165048 | JGI IMG/M metagenome (GOLD analysis project Ga0222714, IMG submission 165048) | Estuarine water microbial communities from San Francisco Bay, California, United States - C33_3D | ecosystem: Environmental > Aquatic > Marine > Unclassified | place: USA: California... | reverse complement strand
TGCTTTTTCCTCAGCCTTTGGAGCTTCCACAGGAGCTGGTTCAGCTGCTGGAGCCGCTTCTGCTGCTGGAGCTGGAGCTGCTGCTGGTGCTTCTTTTGGAGCTTGTGCAGCTTTTAATCTTTCTTGAGCTTTCTTTTTAGGTAAAGCTTTAATTGGATTATTTCTTTTTTCAGGAACCGGAGCAAGATTTGCTGTGCCTAAAAATTTTGCAACTCTTAACGTAGGTTGAGCTCCCATTTTAAGCCAATGAGTTATTCTTTCTGACTCTAAGCTTAATCTTTCTGGTTTGCTTTTTGGTAGTAACGGATTGAAGTATCCAACTTTTTCAATAAATTTTCCATCTCTTGGATTTCTAGAATCTGCAACTACGATTTGATAGAAGGGTCTTTTTTTTGTTCCCCCTCTAGCTAGTCTTATTTTTAACATTTGTTTTCCTTTCTATTTTAGATTGTTAAATAACTCTGGAGGTATTCCATCTAAACCTCCAAAATTTCTTCCGCCACCTTGAGACATTCTTTTCATCATTCCTGTCATCATTTTATGTTGTTTTAGAAGCTTGTTTACTAAAGCGATGTCGGTTCCTGAACCACTCGCTATTCTTTTTTTTCTAGATCCATCAATAATTTTTGGGTTATCTCTTTCTTTAGGAGTCATTGATAAAATAACCGCTTCTTGCTTTCCAAGAAGACTTTCATCAATATTGGACTCGTCTATTTGTTTTTTAATTTTTGAAATACCAGGGATCATTCCTAGAACTTTTCCCATGCCCCCAATTTTTTTCATTTGCCTTATCTGTTTTAAATAATCATTAAAGGTAAATTGTCCTTTTTTAAAATTCTCTTCTAGTTCTTCAACTTCTTCTTTTTTTAAATTTTCAGATACTTTCTCAACAAGAGAAACTACATCTCCCATTCCTAAAATTCTGTTTGCAATTCTTTCTGGGTGAAATATTTCAAAATCATCAATTTTTTCACCAACTCCTAAAAATTTAATAGGACAATTTGCAACAGACTTCATGCTAAGAGCGGCGCCACCTTTTCCATCCCCATCTATTCTTGTTAATATTATTCCTGTTAAATCGACTGTTTTTTTAAATTCACTGGCGATATTTACAGCGTCTTGTCCGGTTAAAGAGTCAGCGACTAAAAAAGTTTCAATTGGATTAATTATTTTTTTAAGATTATTTAATTCACTCATCATCACGCTATCAATTTGCGTTCGTCCGGCAGTATCAAAAATGATTACATCGGAGCCTGATAAAGAAGCGGCTGCTAAAGTTCTTTGAGTAATTTCTATTGGAAGTTGTCCTTCTATAATTGGAATTGTTTGAATATTATTTTGGCTACCTAATAACTCTAATTGTTTTTGAGCTGCTGGACGATAAACGTCTAAGCTCGATAACATTACTTTTTTATTAAAATTCTTTTCAATAAATTTTGCAATCTTTGCTGAAGTTGTTGTTTTTCCTGAACCCTGTAAACCAACAATTAATATTTTTGCTGGTGGAACTGTATTGAGATTAATTTCTGATTTTTCGCTGCCTAAAATTTTAACAAGTTCATCATATACAATTTTAACAAGTAATTGTCCTGGAGTTATAGATTTTAAAACTTCTTGGCCGATTGCTTTAGGTTTAACATTTGCAATAAATTCTTTTGCAACAGAAAGAGCAACATCGGACTCTAGAAGAGCCTGACGGATCTTTCGCAATCCTTCATCAACCTGTTTTTCATCTAATTGAGTGCTTTTGTTAAAAAAAGAAAAGGCAGACTCAATTTTACTCGTTAAATTTTCAAACATTTTTTTTCTCCAGCAGCAATCGCACTAGTGGGCGAATATCGCTGACTAGTGTTGATCTCCTTCATTAGAAGGACACCACAAAACCTGCTTATTTTTGTGGAAAATTTTATTAAAAGTATATTTTACTATTTTAAAAGTCAATAATTGAGAATATTTGTAAGATATAACAACAAAACAGATGATCGAAATACAAGCTTATAAAATGGACGGTCTTGGCAATGATTTTATCATCATTGATAGAAGAAAAGATAAAATCGATCTTTCAAAACAACAAATTATAAATATTGCGGACAGGAAAAATGGTCCAGGTTGTGATCAAATTATTATTATAGACAAAGATAAAGAAAAAAAAACAAACGCTAAAATAACTTTTTATAATTCTGATGGTGGAGAAACAGGAGCATGCGGAAATGGCTCTAGATGTATTTCCTACTTCTTAATGAATGAGAAAAAATTAAATAAATCAAAAATTAATACTGAAAGTGGAGTTCTAAAAGCAAAACTTACTGGAAAAACTGAAGTATCAGTTGATATGGGGATTCCAAATTTTGAGTGGAAAAAAATTCCTTTAGTTAAAAAAATGAACCACGCAAAAGTTAAAATTAAAACTAAACATTTTGGAATTTTAACAGGATATACTTTAAGCGTTGGTAATCCTCATGTTATTTTTTTTAAAGATATAACATTTGAATTGCTTAAAAAAATCGGTCCCCAAATTGAACATCATGAATTTTTTCCAGAAAGATGTAACGTTACATTTGCTGAAGTAATGAATAAAAAAAATATCGCAGTAAAAGTTTGGGAAAGAGGAGCTGGTTTAACACTAGCTTGCGGCACAGCCGCTTGCGCTACTGCTGTTGCTGCAAATAAATTAGGTCTGACTGGAAAAAAAGTTAATATTCATTTTAAAAATGGCACACTTCATATTGAGTTAGCCAAAGACAAACATATTATAATGACTGGATCTGTCTCAAGTATTAAAAATATTAGTCTTAAAATATAATTCTTAATGAATTTTTTTAAAAAACTTCAAGAAAGCTTAAAAAAAACTTCAGAAAAATTTACAAAAGGAATTGATGAAGTTTTTAATAAATCAAAACCACAAGCAGAAATTCTTCAAGATATAGAAGATATTCTTATTCAAGCAGATGTAGGAATTGGATTTGTAGAAGAATTTAGAAAAAATATAGCCAATAAAAAATACAGCAAAGAAGAATTAACAAAGGAAAATTTCTTTCAAGCTATTGCTAAAGAAATAGAGGAGATTTTAGTACCACTACAAAAAGATTTTTTTACAAAAAAACATAACAAACCCACTGTGGTGTTAGTTTGTGGTGTTAATGGAGTTGGGAAGACAACAACAATTGGGAAATTATGTAAGAAACTCAAAACTCAAGGACATAAAGTTATTGTTGGAGCGGCAGATACTTTTAGAGCTGCAGCAATTGATCAATTAGAACTTTGGTGTAAAAAAATTAATGTAGAAATAATAAAATCAGATATTGGTTCAGATCCAGCTTCCGTTGCATTTAAAAGTTTTGAATACGCAAAACAAAATAATGCTGACTACTGTGTGATTGATACAGCGGGTAGACTACAGAATAAAAAGAATTTAATGGAAGAATTCTCCAAAATTATTAGAGTTTTAAAAAAAATTGATGCAGATGCTCCTCATGAAACTATTTTAGTTCTTGATGCAACGACTGGCCAAAATGCAATTAATCAAATTGAAGAATTTAAAAAAATTACACCGATCTCTGGAATTATTATGACCAAATTAGACGGAACTGCAAAAGGTGGTATTCTTGTTGCTATTGCAAAACAATTTCAAATTCCAATTTATGCAATTGGGGTGGGTGAAAAAGAAGAAGATTTGGAAAACTTTATTGCAAAAGACTTTGTGCAAGCTTTTATTAAAAACTAATTTAAAGTTTTTACAAATTTCTGCAATTCAAGTTTAAGCTCAGAATTATAAGTCATCATATGACGATCAAATTGTGGGAAGTATCCATACTTTTTCGTCTGAACTTCATCAAATAATTTTTTTCCCATAGCAACAGGGATTATTCTATCCGCTCCACCATGCATTATAAGAATTGGTGAATTAATATTTTTAATCTTTTTTAAACTTAAATATTTATCTTTTAATATTAAATCTACAGGTAAATATGGATAATAAATTTTTGCGGCATCAACAATGGAAGTGTAGGGAGACTCCAAAATAATTCCTGCAAACTTTTGGTTTTGAGCAACTTCAACTGCAACGCCTGTGCCTAAAGATTCTCCATATAAAATAATTTTATTCTTTGAAATATTATTCTTTTCTAACCATTCTAAAGCGCTTCTGGCATCGCTATATAGGCCTTGTTCAGTTGGACTTCCTTTATTGCCACTAAATCCTCGCCAAGAAATAATTAAGTAATTTAAATTCAGATTTTTTAATTCATTTAATTTATAAATTCTATTTCCTAATTCCCCAGCATTTCCATGAAAGAATAGAACGGTGTATTTATTCTGAGGATTTTTGTAAAACCACGCTTTTAAATTAATGCCTTCTGTAGAGGGCACAGATATTTCTTTAAAATCTACGTTTAATTTTTCACCACGTAGATAATTATTTTTGTAAGGATGGTATAAAAAATTTCTCTGAAAAATGTACATATAAGTACAAACCGAAGCATAAAGAATAGCTAATAAAAAAAAGACGTATAAATAAATTCGTCTTAATTTCATTATCTGCTGAGTGCTTTGATAAACAAATATAAAGCGCTGTGATCTAGATTAGCTCTTCCAGATTTTACTGTCTTTGCGTAAAGCTCTTGCACTTTTTTTGCAATTGGTAAATTAAGTTTATATTTTTTCGCAGTTGCGATTATATTATTCATGTCTTTAAGTTGAGTAGATGCTTTACCACCAGGTTTAAAATTCTTAGTTAATATTCTTAATCCGTGGTTTTTAAGAATTGGGCCTCCCGCAAATCCATGCAACATAATTTCTCTTACAGCCTTAGGGTCTGCTCCTGCTGCTTCTGCTAAAATTAAAGCCTCAGATACAGCACCAATACTAATTCCAACTATTGTTTGATTTGCTAATTTTGCAACTTGTCCGCATCCAGTTTTTCCAACATAAATTGCTGTTCCCATACTTTTAAATAATGACTTAACAGTATTAAATATTTTTTTGTCTCCACCAACCATAATTGCAAGTGTTCCCTTTTCTGCTCCTATCGTTCCTCCAGAAACAGGCGCATCTAAAAAAAATACTTTTTTCTTTTTTAAAGTTTTGCCTATTTCTAAAGCTGTATTTTGAGTTGTTGAACTCATATCAATTACAATCTGACCTTTTTTTAAATATGACTGAATTTTTTTTATAAGAATTGCTTTGCAAACATCATCGTTTGCAAGCATCGAAACGATTACTTTGGAGTTTTGAACTAAATCTTTTATATCTTTAAAAACTTTCGCACCTTTTTTTTCAAGCTCTAAAGTTTTTCCTGGAGTTCTGTTCCATACATTTAATTTAAATTTTTTAGATAAAATGTTTTTTGCCATAGGCAAACCCATTAAACCTGTGCCAATAAATCCTACTGTTTTGATTGAACTACTCATTTAATTTTAAATAAATTTTTATTCGCTAAAATTATTCCTATTAAGACAAAGAATCCACCAATCCAATGAAAGTTATATAATTTTTCATTAAATAGAAAATAACCATACAAAGCACTATAAATTGGCATCATATAAACCGTCAGACCAGTAAGACTTGCACCTAGATATTTTTGTAATTTTGCATACATTTGAAATGCAATAATTCCTGGAAAAATGGCAGCAATAATTACCCAAAAATAAAAATCTTTATTAAATACAGTTGTGTAAAAATATTTTTCCTCAATATAATACATTGGAGCAAGACAAATAGTTCCTGCTAAGGCCATTAATGTAAATTTAGTAAATAAATCAAATTTACTTTTCCAATGCATTAAATACACGGAGTATATAGCCCAACTTATCATTGCTCCTAAAATCCATAGGTCCCCTTTAGTAAATGATAAGTTAATTAAATTTTTAAACTGACCATTACAAACAATTATAAGAACACCAAATAGACAACATAAAGTTCCGAACAATTGAAGTTTAGTAATTTTTTCATGATAAAATATTACTGAGATTAAAATTATAAATATAGGTGATGCTGAATAGATTATTCCCATATTTATAACCGTTGTTGTAAGTCCGCTTATGTAAGGAAAAGCTCCACAAAAAGTAAAGCCGGTAAGACCTAATATTAAAAGTTTAGGTGCTTCAGATATTAAATCTTTAAAATTTTTTCTAATTGATGGAAAAACAAAGGGTAAAAAAATTAAAAACGCAAGTAACCACCTCCAAAAAGCAAGGGATACTGGAGGAATAAAACCTGAGGCACCTCTTGCAATAGCTAGATTGCTAGTCATAAAAATGGGCTGAGCAAATAATAAAAAGAAAGCGAAAATCGAAACTTCTTTTTTTTTCAAAGATATTTTAAGAAAGATTTATTTTTTTATTTTTTTAATATGATCATAGGCATCATATAAAAAAAAACCTAAACTTATAATTAAAACTAGCCAAACTGGAATTGATGCTGAAAAAGTAATAATTGGTGACTTAGTTATACTTGTTGCTATCTGATAAAAAAACCAAGAAACTGAAATTACACCTACTATGATACTTAAAGTTCTAATCATTTTGTTTTATTTTTTTTTAAGAGCCAATTAGCAGTTTGTAACAATCTAACATCGTCTAGTTTTTCCCCAACCAACTGAACTCCTAAAGGCAATTTACCAGAACCCTCAATTAATGGCAATGTAATTGCTGGCATTCCTAAATAAGTCCAAGTTGTACAGAACTCAGGGCTGCCCGTATATGAAAGTCCCTTTGGTGCATAACCTGTAGTTGCGGGTGTAATGATCGCGTGGTAGTGATGAAAAGCATCTTTGAAAGTGTCGTAGATAATTGCCATTTGATCAACTGCTTCTGCATAATCTTTAGCTTTATAAGAAAGACCTCTTTCGATAGCTTCTATCATTTTTTTACCTATTTTCTTTTTATGCTTTTCATAAGTAGATAAAAAATTGTAAGCCATATCTGTTTCATGGATTATTTTATGATAGTCAAAAATCTTCTCAAAATAACTAGGGTTTGAGTAAACTGTAACTTGTTTATTAATTTTTTTTAAAAACTTTTCAAAATCTTTTTTTGCAACATCATCCAAATTTTTCCATTTAGAAGTTGCAATAAAAATTAATTGTGGCTCAAAAAAAGGTTTATTTTGAACTCGATTTAAAAAATCTTCTGTTGGAAAAGAAATGGTAGATTTATCCTCAAGATCTTTTTTAATAATAACTGATGAACAAAGCGCAACGTCCTCTACATTTCTTGCAATCACTCCAACTTGATCTAAAAGAAAAGATTGTGTTAAAGCTCCATCTCTCGATATTAAACCATATGATGGTTTATAACCCACTACTCCACAATAAGAGGCTGGGCGTATTGTTGAACCGTTAGTTTGTGAGCCTATTGCAATTGGCGCCATAAAAGAGGCGACTGCTGCAGCGGAACCACTGGAAGAACCTCCGGGAGTTCTTGAATAATCATGAGGATTAGTAGTTTTTCCAGGATCAAAATATGCAAGTTCAGTAGTTACAGTTTTACCCATAATAATAGCTCCTGCAGACCTTAAAATGCTTACAACTTTTGCATCATCCCTTGATTGATAATTTTCTCTAATAGGTGTGCCATACTGTGTTGGCATATCTTCGGTTTTAAAAATGTCTTTTATAGCTACAGGAAGTCCGTGTAGAGGTCCTAGTGGTTTGCCTGAAAGGCGCCAATCATCTTTTTCTTGAGCCTTTTCTAAAAAGAATTTTTTATCAAAAAAAGCCCAAGCTTTTATTTTACTTTCAAATTTTTCAATTCTATCAATAAAACTTTTAGCAACTTCGACAGATGAAATTTCACCTTTTTTAGTTTTCTCAATTATTTCCAAAGCGGAAAGAAGACATAAATCCATAATTTAATTTGAAAAATTATCTTTTAGTCTCAGCACCAAATAATACATCCGGAAGCCAAGTGGCAAGGCCCTGAAAATTATAAAGTAAAACCATTGAAACAATCACAACAAAAAGAAACGGTATCATTCCAATAAATATTTCAGATAATAAAACATTTTTTGACTGAACCCCTTTTAGATAATAGGCGGACATGGCCATGGGAGGCGTTAAGAAAGACATTTGTAAATTTAATCCAACAAGAATTGCAAAGAAATAGGGATCAATTCCATATAATTTTAATAAAGGTAAAAAAATTGGAACAAAGATAATTAATATCTCAGTCCATTCTAAAGGAAATCCAAGTAAAAAAATTATAATTTGAGTTAAAATTAAAAACTCCCATGGGTCTAAGCCAAGACCTGCAAAAAACTCTTCAAAAACTTTATGACCTCCTAAATAAGAAAATACTGAAGCAAAAGTCCAAGAGCCAACAAATAACCACATAATCATCGCAGATGAACGTGTTGTTAAATAAACTGACTCTTTAAGATTTTTCCAATTCATGTTTTTATAATAAAATGCAAGTAAGATTGCTCCTATAGCTCCAGCAGCTGCAGCTTCTGCGGGTGTTGCTAGACCTAAAAGTATTACTCCAAGAACTAATAAAATTAAAATCAGCAAAGGAACAAAATCTCTAATTAAATTTTTATAGATTACTAATTTAGGCGGAAGTTCTGAAAGTTTAGGTTTTGGAGCAAGATGCGGATAAAAAATCCCAACTCCAATACAATAAACACAATAAAGTCCTGCTAGTATCATTCCTGGAATAAAAGCTGCAGCAAATAATCTAATTGGCGATAATGATGCCATGGCTGCATACACAATGAACATAATGCTTGGTGGAATCAGAATACCAAGAGTACCTCCTGCACAAATAACTCCTGATGCAAATTTTTTGTTATAACCTGCACGTATCATTGCAGGCCAAGCTAAAAGTCCCATTAAAGTTACAACTGCACCGACAATTCCTGTTGCAGTAGAGAAAAGAGCACAAGTTATTAATGCTGCAACAGCCATTGAGGCAGGAAGTTTTGCTGTTGCCATTCTAATTGACTCAAAAAGTCTTGCAATAATTCCTGATCTTTCAACTACATATCCCATAAAAAGAAAAAGAGGGACTGCAATCAAAACATGATTTTCCATTACGGAGTGGGTATTTTTAACAACTAAATCAAAAATCCTGTTTGCAAAAATTCCTGCATCTGCAACCTTTGAAGGATCAAGATAGGCATAATATCCAAAAAAAATTCCAAGTGCTAAAAGAGTAAATGCAATAGGAAAACCCAAAAGAACAATAAAAATGAAACTAAACATCATAACTAATGCAACTTGTGGATTAGTTAGCCCTAAAAGTGTTTGTTCCATTTTATATTTCTAATTTTTTTTCTTAATTAAAACTTTTTCTAATTCTTCCTCTTCAACAATTCTTGTCGGCCACTTGTTTTCTTTTAGAGCTATAATACATCTAAAAACTTCGGCCACTCCCTGTAAAATTAAAAGTATCCCTGCTAGAGGTATTAAAGTTTTAAATGCATAAACTTGTATTTGCGCAGGACTATTCCAACTAGTTTCTTTTAAAACCCATGCTTTAGCTGCATAATTATAACCAGTGTAAGTAAAGGCAATACAAGCTGGGAAAAAAAATAAAAAATATAATATTAAATCTGAACTAGCCTGAAATTTAATTGAAGTTTTTCTATATAACATATCCGCTCTAACGTGTGATTGAACTGAAAGAGCATAAGCGCCTGCCATCATAAAAGCTGCGCCGTACATTTGAATTGAAAGGTCGAAAGCCCATAAAGTGGGCATGTTAAAAAAATATCTTGCAAAAATCTCGTAACCAACTGCAATTGTTAAGGCAAAGGTAGACCAGCCGAAGGCTTTTCCAATCCATGTACTTAATTCATCAACTACTGAAATATAAGATCTCAATTAATCCCCCTTAATTAACTTCTTATTAGTTTAGAACAAAAAGGGGTAATTTCATACCCCTTTTTGAATTCAATCTAATTTTTATTAAACTACTACTTTAGATGGATCTCCAAAGTATTGTTTATAAGCAATTGTATAATCTGGTTGGTTCATGAATAAATATTTCATGACAGATTTTGCATATGCTTTTTGAGACTCAACGATTCTCTTAAATAGAGGATCTTTTGCTGAAAAGTCCGCAACAACTTTGTCCCAAGATTTCATTTGCTCAGCCAAAATATCTTTTGGTGTGGCAAAAGGTTTAACGCCGGACTCTTTAACAAGTTTATTAAGATCATCAGAATATCTCTTAAGAGCGTACCAGTAGTTATCGCTGTTCGCTGCTTCTGCTGCTATTCTTAAGATCGACTGATGTTGTTTAGATAAACTATCAAACTTTTTCTTATTAAAAGTTATCTCAAACATTTCTTGTGATTGATGGAAGCTTCCTAATGAATAGAATTTAGAAACATCCTGCATTCCAAAATTTTTATCAGATGAAGGGTTGTTAAATTCTGCCGCATCAATAAGACCTGTTTTCATTGCAGGTTGAATTTCTCCACCTGGTAATTGAAGAACAGTCATTCCCATGCCTTGAAGAACGTTAGTTGCTAAACCAACAGTTCGGTATTTCATACCTTTAACGTCAGCTAAAGACTTAAGTTCTTTTTTAAACCAACCAAAAGGTTGAGCTGGCATCGGCATTGCAAAGAAACCTACGTAATCTAATTTCGTAGCTTTTAATGTTTCTTCATACAAAGCTCTTCCTCCGCCGTACTCAATCCATCCCATTAATTCTTGAGATGAGAAACCATAAGAAGGTCCTGTTCCAAACAATGAAGAGGCAGGATTTTTTCCGTACCAATAAGCTGTAACAGTGTGACCAGCATCAACAACGCCTGTGCTAACACCATCAGCTATCTCAGCAGTTTTTAATACAGCATTGACTGGTAGAACTTCTACTTTCAATGATCCACCGGACATTGCTTCAACTTTTTGAGCGTACTGTTTATTCATTGTAAAAAATGGATCTGCATCAGATGGTCCCCATGCAGATTGCATTTTTAAAGTCACTGCACTTTGCGCAACTGAAATATTTGGCATAGCAAGTGACGCAGCGGCAACAGCTCCTGTAGCTGCAGCAGCTTTAAAAAACTTACGTCTTGAAGTTTTTTTAGACTCCAATGACGTAACTTTGTCTTTTAGTTTTGTCATTTATTTTCCCTTATTTAGTTAATTAACTAGAGCAGATATAATCAAAAAAATTAAAAAGAGTCTCTCATTAAAATACCAAAATATGCTCTTAAATTAATCAGTAAATCAACTTTAGATTGTATTAATTTTTATCTGTCTTTAAATAAATTTAATAACTATTAAACCTTTAATTTTCATGAATAACGAACTTATCATTTTAGTTAAGATAATTTTAATCGACCTTGTTCTTTCTGCGGACAACGCAATTATTATTGGAATGGCAGCTTCTCAATTTGATAATCAAATCAGAAAAAAGGTTTTAATTTACGGTACAATTGCTGCTGTTGTTTTTAGAATTATATTTGCTGGACTAACAGCTTTTTTATTAAAATTTCACGGTATCAAAACTGCAGGAGCACTGATGCTATTTTGGGTAGTTTACAAATTGTATGTCGATATTCTTCAAGAAAAAAAAAATAATGAAAATGTACATAAGTTTAATATTCAAGAAAGTGAAAAGAGTAAATTAGGAAAAGCAATTTTTACAATTCTACTTGCAGATTTTTCATTAAGTTTGGACAACGTCATAGCTGTAGCAGGAGCTGCTGGGGATCATTATACATTATTAGTATTTGGTTTAATATTATCGATTGTATTAATGATAACATTAGCAAATTTTATTTCGCTTTATATTAAAAAATATAAGTGGATTGGTTGGCTTGGTTTATTATCCATTCTATGGGTTGCTTTTGACTTACTCTATCAAGATTATAAATATTTCTTCTTATAAAAAATCTTAATTCACTTGATCTTTAGGTTTTTTCCCTTGAAAAAAATTCTCTAAATTATCAATTGCTCTGTTGCCCATATCAATTCTTGTTCTAATAGTCGCACTCCCTAAATGAGGAAGTAAAAAAAGATTATTTAATTTTAAATATTCAGGATTAATTTTAGGTTCACCATTATAAACATCGAGACCTAAAGCAAAAACTTTTCCGCTCTTCATTGCCTTAATCATTGCAGTATCATCAATGATATCTCCTCTTGCTGCATTTGTAACAACAGCACCATCGGGTAAATAATTAATTGATTGTTCATTAACTAAATTTGTAGTTTCTTTAGTTGCTGGACAATTAATTGATAAAAATTCACTGTTATTAAATAATGACTTAATATTATCATGATAAATTGCTCCCTCTTCTAAGTGAGCGGCTAATTTTGTTCTGTTATGATAATGAATTTCCATTCCAAAACCTCGCGCACGTTTTGCAACTGCTCTGCCAATTCTTCCCATGCCAAGAATTCCTAATTTTCTATTAGACATTTGTTTACCAAGTAAAAAGTTAGTAGACCAAACCCAACTTTGCTCCTCCGCAAATTTTCTTCCTTCATAAGCTCTTCTTGATGCTCCTAGTAGAAGTAAAATTGAAATATCAGCTGTTGAGTCTGTTAAAACTTCTGGTGTATTAGTTACAACTATCCCTTTTTTAGTGGCAACATCAACGTCAACATTATTAAAACCAACTGCATAATTTGCGATAATTTTAACAGTACTTGATAGTTTATCTAGAATAGCTGCATCAAATTTATTTCCACCAACACACAAAATTCCATCACAGTCTTTTGAGAGATTTAAAACTTCTTCGCTCGAGTAAACTTTGTCTTCTTTATTTAATTTTACATCAAATATTTTTTTAATACGCTCTTCATTTTCTGGAAGTAAATTTCTAGTAACTAAAATTTTTTTCTTCATAATAAATCAATTGCTTTAGGTTTTTCTCCGCCTGTATACCAATTTAAAATCTCTATGGTATGAACAATCGGTATTTGCGTTCCCGATGAAATCTGCGTCATGCAGCCAATATTTCCCGTTGAAATAAAATCAGGTTTTACTTTATTAATATTTGAAACTTTTCTTTTTAATAGTTCTGTCGCCATTTCGTCTTGTAGCAAATTATAAGTTCCAGCTGATCCACAACATAAATGACCATCAGGTATCTCAACAATTTCGTTGCCAGTTTTTTTTAATAAATCCATTGGTTGTTGATGGATTTTTTGCCCATGCTGCATTGAGCATGCAGAGTGATAAGCAATTTTAAATTTCTTATCTTTTTTCATATAGTTTAATTTAATATTTTTTCCTAAATATTCAGTTACATCTTTTGCAAGCGATGAAACCATTTTTGCTTTTTTTCTAAGCTCTTTGTCCGGATGATCTCTAAAAATATAACCATAATCTTTTAAAGTAGTGCCGCAGCCAGAAGTGGTTACTAAAATTGCATCAAGATTTTTTTCTTCATACCAATTAAACCATGAATTAATGTTATTTATAAAAGATTTATGAGCCAAATCTTCTTTCCCTAAATGATGATTTAATGAACCACAACAATCCACTTGTTTTGGCACAATAACCTCAACTCCATGCCTATTTAATATATCAATTGTTGCATCATTAATTTGCGGAGAAATAACTCTTTGTACACAGCCAGTAAGCAAAGCAACTCTCGCATAAGTCTTTCCGGCTGATGGATATATTTCTTTATTTTCTTGTTTAGATGCCGGAAAAGAATTTGGCATATACCTCAACATATTTTTAATTTTTTTTGGAAATAGAAATCTAAAAGGATAAAATAGTCTTGCAGAGTAGCCTGCTATTCTAAATAGAGTTGGGCTTGGTAAAATTTTGGAAAGTAAGCTTCTTATAAGTCTATCAAAAAAAGGGCGGGTAAAAGTTTTTTCTATATGATTTCGAGCATGATCTACAAGATGCATATAATTAACTCCTGAAGGACAAGTGGTCATACAAGAGTAACAAGATAAGCATCGATCTATGTGCTTTGTTATTTTTTCATTAGCTGGTTTTTCATTTTCCAGCATATCTTTGATTAAATAAATTCTACCGCGAGGACCATCGAGTTCATCTCCAACGATCTGATAAGTTGGACAAGTTGCATTACAAAATCCACAATGTACACATTTTCTTAAGATTCCATCTGCCGATCTAATGTTGGTGTCTTGTAATTGTTTTTTTGTAAAATTTGTTTGCATTATATTCCTGAATACATCTTTCCTGGATTTAAAATTTTCTTAGGATCAAAACTTTCTTTGATCTTTAAAGATAAAACTTTAATATTCTCATCAACAGTTGTCAAAAAATCCTCTTTGATGCGGACATGATTAGGTGCCTTAATAACTGTCATGTGCCCATCAAGTTTTATAACTTCTGTTCTTAATTGCCTCAGTAGTACGCTATCATTCTCTGGTATTTCGGCCCAAATTAAATTACCCGCCCAATCCACTACATATTTTAATTCTTCATTCTCAAATTTATTTATAAATTGATCAGTATTAACAGGTGGTAGAATTATCTTCACAACTACATTTGGGCTATTATTAAAAAATTGCAGATCAGTTGTATTTTGCCAAAAAATTCTTGATTGATAATTTTCAAGAACTGAAATTGTTTTTTTATATTCATCAAACAATTTTTTTAAAGTGTTAACTCTCTCAACAACTGAAATTTTAGGGCCCTCAAGACGAATAGCGGTAATTGAAGTTGTTGTGTCTAAATCATTTAATTTAAAAAACTTGGACATTTTTGCTGGATAAAAACATGCCCCAGAAATTTCAACGGAGGTTTGCATTGATTTAGAAAAAATATTTAAAGCTTTTTTTAAATTAATATTATTAACCAATAAAGTTTGGCTTTCTTCATTTTTTGGCTGAACTTTCAATACGATCTCGGTCAAGGCAACTAAGGTTCCATATGATCCGGTTATAAGTTTACTTACATCATAACCTGTTACATTTTTAACAACGGTCCCCCCTGATTTTACAATTTCACCTTTGCCATTTATTCCTCTAAATCCTAGAATATGATCTCTTAAAGCGCCTGCTCTAAACCTACGTGATCCCGATAAATTACACGCCACAGCTCCACCGACAGATCCTTTATTACTTTTACCATTATATAAAAAACCCATGTCAGATGGTTCAAAAGATAACTCTTGATTTTTTTTATCTAACTCTGCCTCAATTAAAGCAAGCGGTGTTCCTGCTTTAACTTTAATATAAAGTTCTTCTGGAAAGTATTCGATAATTCCGCTTAGATTTTTTAAATTTAGGGACTTTGAACACTGAATTAATCTACCAATTGGTTTTGAATTATGTCCGGTAATTTCAATTGGAATTTCTTGCGAATTGCAATTTTTTATAAAATCAGCAACTTCATGTTCGCTTGATGGCGAATAAATTTCTGGCATTAAAATCTTGGGATGTCTTTAAACTTTGCTTCTCCTTTATGAACATGCATTTTTCCGCCTTCTGCACAACGATGAAGGATCGGGTATACTTTGCCTGGATTTAAAAGAGATTTCTCATCAAACGCCTGTTTAATATTTAGTTGTTGCTGAATGTCTTCATCATTAAACATTTCACACATTAAATCTCTTTTCTCAATTCCAACTCCATGCTCTCCAGTGAGTACGCCGCCTACTTTGACGCAATATTTTAAAATATCAGCACCAAACTTTTCTGCTTTTTTTAATTCACTTTTAATATTTGAATCGAACATAATTAGAGGATGTAAATTTCCATCTCCTGCATGAAAACAATTTGCAACTCTTAATCCATGTTTTTGTGAAAGCTTGGTAATTTCCTTTAAAACTTCGGCTAATTTTTTTCTAGGGATTGTTCCATCCATACATAAATAGTCAGGAGACATATCTCCAATTGCTGGGAACGCGGCTTTTCTTCCTAGCCAAAATCTTAATCTTTCTTCATCATTCTTACTTATACGCAAATAGGTTGATTTATTTTTCTTAGCAATTTCTTCAACTCTTTTTATTAAAATATTTACTTCACTTTCTGTGCCATCCAGTTCAACAATTAAAATTGCCTCAACGTCTTTTGGATATCCGGCTTTAGCATAGTCATCTGTTGCTTTTATCAAAGGCTTATCCATAATTTCCATTCCTGCAGGAATAATTCCACCTGAGATAATGTCTGAAACACACTGACCAGAATCTTCAACACTTTGAAAACCTAAAAGTAGTGCTTTAACTGACTGTGGTTTTTTTAAAATTTTAACTGTCACTTCCGTTAAAACTCCTAGCAATCCTTCTGATCCTGTAATTAAACCTAATAAATCATAACCTTCAGATTCTAATTTTTTTCCACCAAACTTCATAACCGTTCCATCCATTAAAACAATTTCAACGCCAAGAACGTTATTAGTTGTAGTTCCGTATTTTAAAGAGTGAACACCGCCAGAGTTCTCGGCAATATTTCCGCCAATCGAACAGGCAATTTGGCTTGAAGGATCTGGTGCATAATAAAAGCCATTGTGTTCAACTGCTTTTGTTAGAGATAAATTTGTAACTCCAGGCTGAGTAACAACGCATCTATTTTCAAAATCAATTTCTAAAATTTTATTAAATTTACTAAGACCTAACAAAACGCAGTCTGCTAAAGGCAAAGCTCCACCGGATAGACCTGTGCCAGATCCTCTTGGAACAATCTTAATATTATTTTCATGACAATATTTTAAAATATTACTAACTTCTGTTGTATTTTCCGGAAGAACAACAACCATTGGTTTTTGTTTATAAGCGCTTAATGCATCCGTTTCATAAGGAGTTATACCTTCAGGATCTGAAATAATATTAATTGGATTAGTAAATCTTTTTAAATCACGAACAATTTTTTCTCTATCATTTAAAACTGATTGATCAATTTGTGGCATTACTAGCGTGGACATAACTCAAACTTATATTATTTTAATTGATTTATATAGGTCTTTGAGGTCGAAAAAAAAACTTTATTTGACAACAGTTTTTTTAATTTTTTCTAAAGCTTTTTCTATATTCTCGTAAGAGTTGGCAAAACTAAATCTTACAAAATCTTTGGCAGATTTACCAAAGCTTACGCCTGGAATAATTGCAACGCCCGCTTCATTTAAACATTTATCTGCAAACTCATTACCATTCATCCCAGTTCCGCTAATATTGGGAAATACATAAAAAGCTCCTCCAGGATTATTACAAGTAATCCCTTTGATGCTGTTTAAACCATCAACAATTAATTTTCTTCTTCTGTTAAATTGACTCATCATTTCATCTAAAAAATCATGGGGACCATCTAATGCAGCAAGACCTGCAATTTGAGTTGAGGCACAAGGACATGAGTGATCGTTCACGCATAATCTAGTGATATCTTCAATAATTTTTTCTGGCCACACGCTCCAACCTAAACGCCAGCCTGTCATTGCATATGTTTTACTCCAACCATCTAAAACAATTAATCGGTCAAAAAGTTCTGGATAATTAAAAAACGAAGGCATTTTTTTATCATCATAAATTTGTCTGCTATAAATTTCATCGCTTAAAATTGCTACTTCTGGAAATTTTTTTAAACCTAAAACGAGTTTGTCAATTTGTTCTCTTTCGATAAGACCGCCTGTTGGATTTTGAGGATTATTGATTATAATTAGACGGGTTTTATCATTTATTAATTTTAAAACTTCTTCGGCTTTAAAAGAAAAATTATTTTTTTCACTTAAATACATTGGAACTGCTTTTGCTCCTGAATAATTAATCATTGATTCATAAATTGGAAATCCTGGTTCTGGATAAATAATTTCTGTACCTGGCTGACCAAACATTAACATTGCGAAAAACATTGTAGGTTTTCCACCTGGCATAATTACTACTCTTGAAGCGTCTACGTTTGCTCCATACATTTTTTTAATATGACGAGATACTCCTTGTCTTAATTCTAAAAGACCATTTGCTGGAGTGTAGCCATGAAAGCCATCATCTAATGCTTTTTTTGCAGCATCAACAATGTGTTTTGGAGTTCTAAAATCTGGCTGACCTATTCCTAAGTTAATTATTTCTTTTCCTTGAGCTTCTAAAGCTTTTGCCTTTGCAAGAACAACAAAAGCATTTTCAGTGCCAAGTTTAAAAAGACTGTCTGCTAATTTCATTTTTTTCTAAAAATTACTTTATCTCTAGTAATTTCTTTTACACTTCTACAACCCATTAAAGTCATTCCTCTTTTTATTTCAGCATGCATAATTCTAAGTATTGCTTCAACACCAGGCTGACCACCCGCTGACAATGCATATAAATAACCTTTTCCAAATGAACATGCTTTTGCTCCAAGTGCTAAAGCTTTTAAAACATGAGTTCCTCTTCTAACCCCACCATCTAAAATAACATCTACTTTGTCTCCAACTGCATCTACAATATCCGCAAGAACATCAAATGGTGACATAGAGGCATCTAGTTGTCTTCCGCCGTGATTTGAAATCATGATTGCTGTTGCGCCAATATCTACTGCTTTTTTTGCATCCTCTACAGATACAATTCCTTTTATAGCAAAAGCGCCTTTCCATTTCTTTGCAACATACTCTGCATCTTTCCAATTCATTGTAGGATCAAATTGACTGTTAATATAGTTGATCACTGAAGTTTCTATGGACTGCCCATCTTTTTCTGTATGTGGAAGATTGGGTAGTTTAAATCTTTCACGCATTAAATAATTTAAAGTCCACTCAGGATGTAATGCAAAACTTATCAAGCTTGCTAAGGTTAATTTTGGTGGAGTTGTAAATCCAGTTCTATGATCTCTCTCTCTGTTGCCTGCAACAATAGTATCTACTGTTAAACACAATGCTTTAAAGTTAGCTCTTTGACATCGCTCAATTAAATTGTCTGTTAGGCCTCTATCTTTATGAATGTAAAGTTGAAATAATTTTGGACCACCTGTTAAATTTCCAACCTCTTCAATACTAGTTGTTGCAATCGTCGACATTCCAAAAAAGGTTCCAAATTTTTCTGCTGCTCTTGAAGTCGCTTTCTCACCATCATGATGATACAATCTATGCATTGCTGTTGGCGCAAGAAATAACGGCATATCAATTTTCTGTCCAAAAACAGTTGTCGACATATCGATAGTACTTACATCTCTCAAAACGCTTGGAACTAAATCACAATCATTAAATGCAGAAGTATTTCTTTTTAAAGTAATCTCATCGTCTGCGCCGCCATCGATATAATTAAAAATTGGGGAAGGGAGTCTTCTTTTTGCTAACTTTCTAAAATCATCAACATTAAAGCATCTAGTTAATGACATTATAAAGTTTTAGAAATTTTTTTGAAAACTGATGCTGTAATTATTTGCGCCAGGATTTTTATCACCTAGGCTAGCGTTTGAAATATGACTGTAAGAAATACCAATATTAGATGTTGAGCTTAAATTTAAAGCCGCTCTAACTTGTGTTTTAAATTCAATATTATGACCCAAATCTTTTCCATCACCTTTTCCATAAACTCCTGGTGTGAAACTTGGACTAATTAAAACTGAATTATTAGCTAATTTATAATCCAATCTAACTCCTGCATAACCATACTTGGCATTGTCATCTGTTACTAAAAATCCTACTACAGGTTTAAAATCGCCGATTGGAGAACCAAAAAGCTTTTTGTCAAAATCATAATCTAATTGAAACATTCCAGCGTCTGTTTTGTTGTCGTTATGATCAAATTTTCCAACTGAAAATGTGAAGCCTTCTGATCTAGCCGTTGAAACTAGAGAGATAGATAACAAAGAAATTATCCCAAAAAATTTAGTAATTTTTGAATTCATTTTTATGAGCCTTTATTTAATAAAATTGTCGGAAATGCAATAAAGATTCTACTTTTTTTTCTTATTATTTAATCTGAATATTAAGAATCCGCCAATAATAAAGATAATTAAAGGCAACAACCATAGGACTAAACTATTAAAATTTAAACCTGGATTATAAACAATCCAATCACCGTAACGACTTATTAAAAAATCGTAAATTTGTTTTTCGTTTTCTCCATTATCCAGTTTCTTAGAAATTAATTTTTTTAAATCAATTGCAAAATCAGAATTCGATTCATAAATCGACTGTCCTTGACAAACGATGCATCTAATATTTTTATAAATTTTATTCTTTAACTCTTCATTTGCAGAAAAAACATTAGAAGATAAAATAAAAAATATAATAGTAAGAATAAATTTTTTCATCACTTTTTTAATTGTAAAATTTTATTAACTGCATCTTCATTAAGCGGGCCAATATGTTTGAAAACTATTTTTCCTTTTTTTAAAACATATGTTTCCGGAACCCCATAGGCACCCAATTGAATTGCTACCTCTCCTTTTTTATCAACGCCTATTGAACTATAAGGATTTCCATATTTTTTTAAAAAATTTTTAGCATTCCCATTTTCATCTTTATAATTAAGGCCAATAATATTAATTCGATTTTTATCTTTTAAATCCATTAAAAAAGGATGTTCAATTCGACAAGGAATACACCAAGATGCCCATATATTTAGAACAGCAAAATCTTTGCCAGATAAAACATTACTATCCAACTTTGTGTTTTTATTAAAAAGATCTTCTAAAATAAATTCTGGAATTTTTTTACCAATCATTTGATTAGGTTGATAAGTTTTATTGGAATTTAAAACTCTTAAAAAAAGAATAAAAATTATAACAATTGTTATTCCAAGAATTATAATTTTATATTTATTGTTCATTTTCCAGTCTAAACGTTTGATAAAATCCACCAAAAGCAATTAATAATATAGAAAACCAAATCCAAAACATTAAAGGTTTATAATAAAATCTGACCATAATTTTATCTTTTTCAAATTCAGACAAGTTAATTGCAAAATAATAATCTACGATAAAATTATTTTTAATGCTTGTCTCAGAAGTAAATTGGACTGGCTGATCATATTTTCTAATAGACGGGTTTAATTCGACTTGTTTTTCTTTATTGGTTACTAAAAAATTTCCAAAAACCTCCTCGTAGTTTTCTTTTTTGATTTTATTAATACTCTTAAATTTAATAATAAATTCTTGAATTTTAATCTCATCTCCCACCTTCATGGCTGTATTAATCTCTTTTGATAAATAAGCATTAATAAATATAGAAAAAATCAATATGCCAAATCCTAAATGAGAAACTAATCGTCCAAAATTTAGGCTTAATTTTTTTTGTGAAATCCAATCAAATATAACTGAAACGATTAGGTATACTGAAAACAACAAGCCTAATATCAAAATAATATCTTTATAATCAAAAAATAAAAAAATAATTATTGACGAAATCACAATAGAAATTGGAAAAAATATTTTAAGATTTTTTATTTGTAAAAATTTATCTTCTTTGTTCCAACTAAGAAGGGGTCCATGAGCCATAAAAAATAAAAATACGAATAAAAATGGAGCTAAAATAGTATGATAATAAACAGGGCCAACTGAAATACTTTTCCCGCTAATAGCGTCTAAAATAATAGGGTAAACTGTTCCAACCAAGATCACTGAAAGAAAGAAGATCAAAAAACAATTATTAATTAAAATAAAATTATCTTTCTGAAAAAAAGAATACTTTCCATCCAAAGATTTTTTGGGACTTTTAATGATAAAAATAGCTAATGAAAAAAAGGTGATAAATAAAATTGTACTTAAAATGTACACGCCTCTATGAGGATCGTTTGCAAAGGCATGAACAGAATTTAGTACTCCAGATCTAACCAAAAATGTTCCAAGCAAACTCATTATAAAAGTAAATAAAGAAAGCAATGCGGTCCAAGAATGTAATTTATCCTTTTTAAAAGTTACAATATTAGAGTGGATTAAAGCAGTTGCTGCAAGCCAAGGCATCAGTGATGCATTTTCAACTGGATCCCAAAACCAATATCCTCCCCAACCTAATTCATAGTAGGCCCAAAAAGATCCAAGACCAATTCCAATAGTAAGCAATGACCAAGGAAGAATGATCCAGAAATTTGCAATCTTACTCCATGATTTATCAAAATTATTAGTCACTAATCCTGCAAGTGCAAAACTAAAAACTAAAGAAAAACCAACATAACCAAAATATAAAAATGGCGGATGGATCGCAAGTAACGGATCCTGTAAAATAGGATTTAAACCAAGACCTTGTGATGGTTTTGGATCTATCTGATCAAAAGGATTTGAAGTTAAAATTAAAAAAATTAAAAAAATTAAGATTAATATTGCTTGAAAAAAAAGTGTATAGAATTTTAATTTTTCACTAACTTTGGTTCTAGCAAATACGAATGAAAATAGTGATAATATTAAAATAAATAATACCATGCTGCCTTCGTGGTTGCCCCACGCTCCTGATATTTTATAGATTAAAGGCTTAGTAGTATGAGAATTTTGATAAACGGCTACATTAGAAAAATCAGAAACAATAAAACAATATATTAAAGTTAAAAATGAAATTAATAATAAAAAAAAGATACTATTATTAAAAAAATTAATTGTTTTTGTATTCTTAAAATTATTTCTTATCCCTTTAATTAATGAGAAAATTAAGAAACCGTTAAATATTAAAGTAAAAAATAAAGCTAAATTACCTATATAACCAGCCATGATTATTTATTTAATTTATCTTTTTTCAAACTATTAGCAACTTCTGGAGGCATATAATTTTCATCATGCTTTGCCAGAATCGTGCTCGCAATAAAATATTTTTTATCTTTTAGAACGCCTTCTGCAACTGTACTTTTTCCTTCAATAAATAAATTAGGTAGCAACCCATTGTACTCAACAAAAATTTCATTTTTGTAATCAGTAATAATAAAAACATAAGTATTATTATTTTTCTTTATTGAGCCTTCTTTAACTAAACCCCCAATTCTAATCTTATTAGACGGTATATTTGTTAAATTCTTTATTTCTTGAGGTGCGTAGAAATACACCACATTCTTTTGTAAATTATTATAGATAAAAAAAAATATTACCGACGCAACAATTGCTATTAAAGAAAAAATTTTTAATCTTTTTTTTGTAGATTTACTAAAAATCATAATCGTATTTAAACAAATTTTTTAAGAAGATATCGAGACTAAATTAGATATTAAACTAAAATTTACTAACTTGCGCTGAAGCTGAAACTTCTTTAACTTTTTCAGAACGATAAAGATGTTCGATATTTTTAATAGAATTTAATTTTTTAACTGAAACGTAATAAAGAGAAATTAAAGATAAAGCAGCAAATGCATATGACAACCATATATACAAACCATAGCCGCCCATATTTAAAAATTCTAAGATCATTTTTTATTAACTCTAAAATTTATAATTTCATATTTATATCTAATCAAGAAAATAATTAACGATAAAATACAAAAACTAAAAAACATAATAAGCAACGGCGCTAACATTGAGCTATGTATAGTGGGTGCGGCAGTTAGCGTAATGCTTGCTGGTTGATGAAGAGTATTCCACCATTCTACTGAAAATTTAATAATAGGAATATTTATTAATCCTACTATGCCAACAATATTGGTAATTTTTTCTGCAGAATTATAATTTTTTATAAACGACCACAAAGAAACATATAGAATATAAGTTAATACCAAAACAAACATTGAAGTTAATCTACCATCCCAACTCCAAAAAGTTCCCCATGTCGGGTAACCCCACAATGATCCTGTAACAACGGAGATTAAAGAAAAAACTAATCCTATAGGTGCTAAACTTTTTGCATAAACTGAGAAAACTCTAAGTTTAAAAATTAAACTTATAAATGATGAAGTTCCAATAATTAAAAAAATAAATAAAGAAATCCAAGAAGACGGTACATGAACATACATAATTCTTACCGTATCTTTTTGTAAATAATCAATTGGGGAAAAAACTAACGCTAAAATCAAACCAAAAATAAGCGTAAAAACCAAAATTATCTTTAACCAAAAAATACTGGTGTTTGCTAAGTTAAAAAAAGTTCTCGGTTTAAATATTCCAAACATTTAAGTTAGATTTTTTTACTACAAGTTTGGGAAGATTAGAAGTTTACCTAACTGAGATAAGGGAGATTGGGGATCAAAAATAACTCAGTTAGGTATTAACTGAAACTTAATAAAATAATCTGTCGAACTTTTGCGTTAAAATTGTTTTAATTAAGGCAGTAAGAATTATGACTAATTTGATGGTTTAATGTAAAGATTTCCTCTTTTTCCTCTAAATATTTCATTAACCAAAGGATGTCTCACAGGCTCATTTGGATCATCACCAACTAAATTTTGTTCTGAAACATAAGCCTCATAAGTGATCTCATCATTCTCAGCTAATAAATGATAAAAGGGCTGATCTTTTCTAGGACGTGCTGCTTTTGGAATTGATTGATACCACTCTTCTGAATTATTAAATTGAAAATCTACGTCGTAAATAACACCTCTAAAATCAAACAAACGATGTCTCACAACTTCCCCGATTGAGAATTTGGCTTTGTTTAATTTTTTTTCTAACATTCAAATTTAAAGTAGTGATTCTTATAAAAAATTCAATAGATCACTGAATTGTGTCTAGATACATCTTAAGTCTAATTCCTTTTTTTCCTTTAGTTGTCGCATAAATTGGAAAATAGTTATCCCCAACAATTCCAAAATAAAGATCTACTTTAAACTGCTCAGGAGTATTTGGATCTCCTGGAATGTGTCCAGATATTGGTTGATAAGTTAAAATACATTTTTGTAATGTTCCTTTATAATTAGAAAAAACAGAATCAAAATCTATCTGCTCCTTTTCTTTCTTCATCACTAAGTAAAAAAAAATATTGCCATCAAAAACCTTGATTTTTTTATCACAATCGAGATTTTTTTTATCAAGTAAGAATAATTTTTTTACTGCAAAGATTGGATCAATCACGCCAAAATAGTCTTCTTTATTGTATGGAACTTTTTTAGTTAAATCTTCATTTCGGGGTGGATCTGTTTCAAAATTAAGAACTTTTTCTTTAGAGAAATTGATTTTATTTACTCTATATTTGCTACTCGATGGCTTGTCGTAACGATACTCATACTTCCAAGTATTTTTACTTTTATCATTAAATTCAACTTTAGATTTTGCAAAGACTTTTACAAAAAAACCAACAATGCCTACACTTTCAGCACTAAAAGTAATTTTATTATTTACTTCATCATCAATATTAAAATTAATATCCATAACATTTAAGTTATAAGCGCGAACATCATATTTAAATTCTTTTGCTAAAGACGAATTAAAGTTTAAAATAATTGTATAAATAATTATTAAAAATTTAATGAATAAAGGTCTCATAAAGTTTTTCTTAGATATAGGTCCGTTATTAATCTTTTTTTATTTCTATAAAAAACATGGAATGAGTTATGCAATACTTCCTTTAATTATTGCAACTATAATATCGGTATTTTTTGTTTACCGAATAGATAAAAAAATTCCAACAATACCAATATTAGGCGCAGTTGTTGTTACTTTGTTTGGAGGTCTTACAATTGTTTTTGATAATAAAATATTCTTTTACATGAAGCCTACAATTATAAATATAATTTTTGCACTTGTTCTTTTGTACGGACAAATATTTTTAAAACAACCTTTGCTAAAAAAATTATTTGATGGATCAATTAAAATTTCAGATGAAGGTTGGAATATTTTAAATAAACGTTGGATATATTTTTTTATTTTTTTAGCAGTACTTAATGAGCTTGTTTGGAGAACGCAAAGCGAAGAATTTTGGGTTCAATTTAAAGTTTTTGGACTACTCCCAATAACTCTGATATTTACAATTATGCAAGTATCTCTTATTCAAAAACACAGGATTGATTAATGAAACTTCATTTGATTAAGAATAACAGTCTTAATAAGGAAAACTTTTTTAACAAAAAAGAACTTCAAGAAATCCTAAATCTTTACGGCTCAATGGTCTCTGTTGGGGAATGGAAAGATTATGGAATTTATATGAGCAAAACTATGATTAGTTTTGAGATTTACAGGAAAGCAACTGAAAATCCTCTTTTTCAAATATTAAAAAAACTTAATCTAAAAGATAAAAATAAATATCAATTAAAAGATGCGAGTGGTTTAATAATTAAAAGTTCTGATAATTTAAGCTCCATACTAAAAATTATTTCCAAAAAACATTCTGCTAAATATTTAAAAGTTATAAAGTAACTTGAAAAAAAAAGATCAATTGCCAAAAAAGATTTGTATTAATTGTAACAGAGAATTTCTGTGGAGAAAAAAATGGGAAAAAAATTGGGATTTCGTTAAATATTGTTCTAAAAAATGTTCACGAAATTATAGCCCCGAATAGTCGGGGCTATAAAAAATATATTAGTTAGTCTCTTCTTTGTCCGAAGAATCTTAACAACATTACAAAAAGGTTAATGAAATCTAAATAAAGAGTTAAAGCACCCATAATAGATTTTTTAGCCATTGTCTCTGAATCTCCGCCATCAAAATACATGTCTTTAATTTTTTGTGTGTCATAAGCAGTCAGACCAACAAAAATTATAACTCCAAGCAATGAAACGATAAATTCTAATTGTGTAGATTTAAGGAAAATATTTACGATTGAAGCAATAATGATTCCAATTAAACCCATCATTAAAAATGATCCAAGTTTAGTCAGATCAGATTTTGTTGTGTAACCATAAAGGCTCATCGTAGCAAAAGTTGCTGCAGTAATAAAAAATACTCGAGCAATACTCGCTCCAACATAAACCATAAATATTGAAGAAAGTGATGCACCCATTAATCCCGCAAACACCCAAAATAATGTCTGGGCTTTTGATGCGCTCATCTTTGCAAGTCCAAAACTCATCCACATTACAATACCTAATGGAGCAAAAGCGATTACCCACATTAATGCAGAATTATAAATTGCATTACCTAAATTAGTTAGGCCAATAATTGAACCAGCTTCATTTGTAACTACCGAATATTTAAATAAAAATAACGCTACAAAACCTGTCACCAGAATACCTGTTGCCATGTAATTGTAGATCTTCAACATGTAGGATCTAAGGCCCTGATCTATGGCACCCGATTCTGCACGTGTCGTAGCTCTTGTTTGACCATACTTTAAGTTCATTCTTTTTTTACCTATATGTTTGTTTGACCCATTACATAATATTAAAATATGTTCATTTCAAGAAGCTTAAAAAAAGGCTATTCCATTGTCTTTTTAGAAATAAAATATGAAGTTTAATAAAATACCAAATACCGATTTAAACGTTAGCCAAATTTGTCTTGGCACAATGACCTGGGGTTCCATGCAAAATACCGAGCAGGATGGTTTTGAACAAATGGACTATGCCGTTTCAAAAGGAATTAATTTTTTTGATACCGCTGAATTGTATTCAATACCACCAACAAAAGAGACGTGCGGTGCAACAAGTAGAATTATTGGAAATTGGTTAAAAAAAACAAAAAAAAGAGATCAAATTATTATTGCAGATAAAGTAACGGGAAGATCTGGAATGAATTGGATTAGACCTGGTGAAAATGAAACTCGACTAAATAAAAAACAAATAAATACTGCAATCGACAATAGTTTAAAAAATTTACAAATTGATTACGTTGATATTTATCAACTGCACTGGCCTGATAGACCTTTAAATGTGTTTAATGGACTTGAATATGAACACACAGAAACTGATGATGTGGTTCCTATTCTTGAAACAATGGAAGCAATGGCTTCTTTAATAAAGGCTGGAAAAATAAAATATTATGGACTTTCTAATGAAACTGCTTGGGGTACGAGCCAATATATAAAACTCGCTGAAAAACATAATATTCCAAAGCCTATAACAATTCAGAATGCATACAGTCTTATTAATAGAAGTTATGAAGTTGGTCTTTCAGAAATTTCTATTAGAGAAAAAATTGGATTACTTGCATACTCTCCTTTGGGCGGTGGACATTTAACTGGAAAATATTTAGGTGGCAAAAAACCAGCTGGATCTAGAGAAGTTTTGTGGGGAAATAGATTTGATAGATACAGAACACAAAATACAGAGCCTGCAGTTAAAGCTTATTATGAAGTTGCAAAGAAACACAATATTGATCCTGCACAAATGGCAATTCAATTTTGTATTATTCAAAAATTTGTTACTTCAACGATTATTGGCGCAACATCAATGGAGCAGTTAAAGAAAAATATTGATAGTATTGATCTGTCACTAACTAATGATGTAATAAAAGACATTAATAATGTTCAATTAATATATTCAAACCCATGTCCATAAGAGTTTTATTTTTTTCTATAATTTATCTTTTGTCTTTTGAACAAAAAATATTTGCTCAAATTAAACTGGATGGACAATTTAAAAACTGGACTGCTCAGAATACTAATATTAACGGTCAACAAGTTTGTTATGCCGTATCAAGTCCTGTGGCTTCTGATCCAAAAAATCTTAATAGAGCAGAATCTAGAATGTTTGTAAGTTTTAGGCCTAATGACAAAATACAAAACGAGATAAGCGTTACAAGTGGTTATAATTATAAAGCATCATCTAAAGTAAATGTTGCAATCGATAAAAAAGAATTCAAATTTGAAACTGAAGATAATTTTGCTTGGCTTACAAAATATGAGGAAGAAGTTGCGATGATAGAATTGATGAGAAAATCATCTCAAGCAAAAATTAGTGCAACCTCAGCCAAGGGTTCTAAAACTATCGACACTTTTTCATTAAGTGGGTTTAGTGACGCCTATGAGGCCGCTAAAAAGAAATGTAATTTCATTTAATAATGAAAAAAAAAGTTAAAAAAATTGTTTTAGCTTATTCTGGAGGTCTTGATACTTCTGTCATTTTACGTTGGTTACAAGAAAACTATCATGCAGAAATTATTGCCTATACTGCAGATCTTGGGCAAGAAATAGATAGAAAAAAAATAATTAGAAATGCGACAAATCTTGGTGTTAAAAATATTGTTATTGAAGATCTAAAAGATGTTTTTGTAAAAGATTATATTTTTCCAATGATTAGAGGAAATGCTTTGTATGAAGGCATTTATTTACTCGGAACTTCTATTGCTCGACCTCTTATTGCAAAACGTCAAATTCAAATTGCTAAAAAATTTAAAGCAGATGCCGTATCACATGGATCAACAGGAAAAGGTAATGATCAGGTGAGATTTGAATTGGCTTATTACTATTTTAATCCAAAAATTAAAATCATCGCTCCATGGCGTGATTGGAATTTTACATCAAGAAGCGATCTAATCAAATATGCAAAAAAGAATAATATTCCTGTACCAAGTGATAAAAAAGGAGCTCCTCCATTTTCTGTGGATGACAATTTATTTCACACATCAACTGAAGGTAAAATTTTAGAAGATCCATCAAAACAAGCGCCAGAATTTATTTTTCAAAGAACAGTTTCTCCTGAGAAGGCTCCAAATAAACCCTCTTATGTGACTATTGGTTTTAAAAATGGCGATCCAATTAGTGTTAACAATAAAAAATGTTCTCCAAGTAAATTACTTACTCTTTTAAATAATATTGGCGGTAAGAATGGAGTGGGCAGAGTAGATCTTGTTGAGAATAGATTTATTGGAATAAAATCCCGTGGTGTTTACGAAACTCCTGGCGGAACTATTCTTTTATTCGCTCATAGAGCTATAGAATCTCTTACTTTAGATAAAGAAACTGCTCATAAAAAAGATGCTGTGATGTCTAGATTTGCAGAATTAATTTACAATGGATTTTGGTATTCAAAAGAAAGATTAAAATTACAAAAAATTATTGATCAAAAAAGATCTCGAGTTCAAGGAACTGTTAAATTAAAAATTTATAAAGGAAACGTAAGTATTGTTTCAAGAATTTCTGATAAGAGTATTTACTCTATGAAAAATGTTTCTTTTGAAGAAAACAAAACTTTTAATAAAAAAAGAGTAGAAAATTTTATTAAAAAGAACGCTCGCTTACTTAGAAAATAGTTAATTTATATTCTTAAAAGCTTTTAAAGTATTATTTAAAAGACAGGCAATTGTTACAGGACCAACACCTCCTGGTACCGGTGTGATAGCTTTTGCTTTTTTAACTACAGATTTAAATTCAACGTCCCCTACTATTTTATAACCATTTTTCTTTTCAACTCTGTTAATACCCACATCAATTACAATTGCTCCTTTTTTTACCCAGTCACCTTTAACTAAATTTGCTCTACCTACCGCAGCAACAACAATGTCAGCCTTTTTACATAACTCTTTTAGATTTTTTGTTTTAGAATGCCCTATAGTAACTGTGCAATCTTCTTTTAATAATAATTGAGCCATGGGCTTACCATTTAAATTAGATCTACCAATGATAAGCGCATTGAGTCCTGCTAGATTTTTTCTAACACTCTTAATCATTAAATAACATCCAAGTGGAGTACAAGGAACTAAAGCATCTTTTCCGGAAGATAAATTTCCAACATTGATTGCATGAAAACCATCCACATCTTTTTTTGAATCTATCTCTTCAATAATTTTATGACCACTAATATGATTAGGTAAAGGTAACTGCACTAATATTCCATGAACCTTTTTATCTCTATTCAATTTGTGAATAACTGAAATTAATTTAGTCTCTGAGATAGAACTTTTAAATCTTAAAACTTTAGAACTAATGCCAACTTCTTTTGCAGACAGTTCTTTATTTCTAACATAAATTTCGCTCGGCGTATGATTGCCTACAAGAATAACAGTTAGGCCCGGTGTTAATTGCGTTTTATTTTTAATAGATTGAATTTCTTTTTTAATCTTATTTCTTAACTTTTGAGCAAATTTTTTTCCGTCTATAATCACTAAAAAATCCTTTTATAACAATGATAATTCTTCTTCACCTGGTAAAAAAATTTTAATTTTTTTCCACTTCAGTCTTTTTAAAGTATTTGCAACGTTAATGCTAATACAATTCAAACTGCAATTATCTAGATCATTTTCAATTTTATGATTCAAAATTATCTTTAATAATTGATCTGCAGCCCTCTTTGAATAAACAAAAATAACATCGACTAGCTTATTTTTTAGATCTTCAATTAATTTTGGATCAATGTTGGAATTGGGTTCGGTTGTGTAATTAACAACGCTTTCTAGATCATACCCTTTTTCTTTAAAATCTCTTTCTAAATCATTAGAGATAAATTCTCCTCGAATATAAATAAATTTTTCTTTATTTTTGTCGCAAGTTTTAAAAATAAGATCGCGAAGTTCAGAATAATTTCCACCTGCAATTTGTATATTTAAAAAACCATTTTTTTTTGCAGCATCAGCGGTTTGCTCACCTACACAAAAACACTTAAGATGATTTATATTATCATTTTTTTTTAAATTCTGGATTGCGTTCGAGCTTGTAAAGATCACTGAACTAAAATTTTTAAAGTTAATATCAATAGTTGGTATTGGCTTTATTTTAAATATTGAAAAATTAGTTACCTTGTGCCCTTTTGAAATAAATTTATTAACTAAAATTTCAGAACTATTCTGACTTTTTGTGAATAGTATGTGCAAGTTTTGTCTCCGAAATAATAAAATTTTCTCCAGCCTTAGATAAAATCTCTTCAGCTACATCAATGCCTATGCTTTTGGCTTTTTCTACAATGCCAGTTTTGTGTGCTCTAAAAGATTTTTTTCCATCTAAAGATAGTAATTCTGCCTGCAAAAATAACTCTCCTTCATCATTAATAACGGCATTTGCACCAACAGGCGTATCACAAGCACCATTCAATACTTCCAGCAAAGAACGTTCTGCTTCTGCTAAAATTTGTGTTTCATTATCATTTACAGCCTTTAAAATTTCTTTAACTTCAGAATCTTCGGCTCTACATTGTGCCGTTACAATTCCTTGTCCTGCTGATGGAATAACCACATCTTTTTCAAAATATTCTTTTACTTCTGAATGAAATCCTAATCTTTTTAAACCAGCCGCTGCTAGAACTATGGAATCAACAAGGCCTTCTTTCATTTTATTTATTCTAGTGTCCACATTACCTCTCAATGGAACAATTTTTAAATCATCTCTTAATCTTTTTAATTGAGAAAATCTTCTAACAGATGAAGTACCAACGGTGGAACCTGGTTTTAAATTTACAAATGAATTTGCAATTGGAGACAAGAATGCATCTCGTTCGTCTGTTCTTTTTAAATAACAAGCTAGTGATAGTTTATTTGATGAAAAAGTCGGCACATCTTTAAGAGAATGAACCGCTACATCAATTGATTTTTCAAGCAAACACTCTTCTAGTTCTTTAACAAAAAGTCCCTTGCCACCCATCATGCCTAAATTTTCTGTTTTAAATTTATCGCCCGATGTTTTTACAATTTTAATAATAAGCTGATCTTCTTGAACGTCGGGATAAGCAAGTAATAATTTATCTCTGAAATGTTCGGTTTGAGCGAGTGATAATCTACTTCCTCTTGTGCCAATAATAATTTTTCTATTTCTTAACATTTTGCTGATTTAATAACATTTTGCTGTATATTATCGCTACTTTTTATAGCGACAGGTGATCACACTCAATACATCTATGAAAAAAGATTTAACATTCCTTGGAATCGAGACTAGTTGCGACGAAACTGCTGCATCAATTGTAAGAGAAGATGCTGAAGGAAATGTCAAAATATTATCAAACGTGGTCTCCAGCCAAGTTGATGAACATTTAAAATTTGGAGGAGTGGTGCCAGAAAACGCCGCAAGATCTCATGCTGAAAAAATTGATATTATAATAAAAAAAGCCATAGACGATAGTAAATGTAAATTTGAAGAATTGGATGGTGTTGCAGCAACGGCAGGTCCTGGTCTTTTAGTTTGTTTAATGGTTGGCTTAAGTGCTGGAAAAAGTATTGCAGGAATTTTAAAAAAACCATTTCTTGGAATAAACCATTTGGAAGGTCACGCACTTACAGCAAGAATTTTTAATAAAATAGATTTTCCTTATCTTTTGCTTTTAGTTTCTGGAGGACATACTCAATTTTTAATTGTTGAGGGAGTTGGAAAATATAAAAGAATTGGGACAACCATTGATGATGCACTTGGGGAAACTTTTGACAAAACAGCAAAAATGATTGGTCTTGAATTTCCAGGTGGGCCCAAAATTGAAAAGCTTGCAAAAAATGGAGATGAAAAAACTTATGTCTTACCTAAACCAATATTAAATCATCCAGGATGTAATTTATCTTTTGCAGGATTGAAAACAGCAATTTTACAATTATCATCAAAAATAAAAACTGAAAAAGATAAAGAAAATCTTGCAGCCTCTTTTCAAAAAACGATTAATGAGATTCTATATATTAAGTGTAAATCAGCTATGACTGAATTTGTTTCCAAATACAAAAATGATAAAAAAGTTTTTGTAATATCTGGCGGTGTTGCTTCAAATAAAAGCATTAGAAATAATTTAGATAACTTAAGCAAAGAAATGGGCTTTGAAAATTTCTTCCCACCCATTGAACTTTGTAGTGATAATGGAGCTATGATTGCTTGGGCTGGAATTGAAAGATTTAAAAAAGGAATTGAAGATAATCTTGAGGTTCTTGCAAAACCAAGATGGCCTTTAGATCCTGATGCACCTTTTTTAAAAGGAGCTGGAGTGAAATACTAATTTTGCATTATTCATTTTAAAAAATCCTTGATTTATATAGATAAGTTTGGCTTTGTTTTGACACGGACACCCCTTAAAAATACAAAAAAACTTATATGAACTACTGGCTAGTAAAATCAGAACCCTCAGTATGGTCGTTTAACGATCAAAAAAAATCAGGCTCCAAAGGAACTGTTTGGGATGGAGTTAGAAACTACCAGGCTGCAAATTATCTAAAACAAATGAAATCAGGCGATCTTTGTTTTTTTTATCATTCTAATGAAGATAAAAAAATTATTGGAATAGTTAAAATTATTAAAACAGCTTTTATTGATCCAACTGATAAAGAAAAAAAGTTTGTGGCAGTTAAAGTTGCTTATTACAAAGATTTAATAGATCCGGTTTCACTTGCTAATATAAAGGAAAATAAGGAAATTTGTCACTTACCTCTTATTAAACAGAGCAGATTATCAGTAATGCCAATAGATTCAAAAAGCTGGAAAATTATATGTAAGATGGGTAGAATTTAAAAAATAAAAAGAGATTAGGGGATTAATGAGCGACAAACTTTTCAAGGTACCTGCAGATTGGGCAAAAAATTCTTACGTTAATCAGTCATCCTACGAAGCCAAGTATAAAGAATCTATAAATAATAATGAAAAATTTTGGGCAGATGA